>Ga0256913_10001516_pt1 | contig 11923 bp, 5 predicted proteins | sample Axial_MatmetaG_FD_185970 | JGI IMG/M metagenome (GOLD analysis project Ga0256913, IMG submission 185970) | Deep-sea worm associated microbial mat communities from Axial Seamount, Juan de Fuca Ridge, Pacific Ocean - Axial_Mat | ecosystem: Environmental > Aquatic > Marine > Oceanic > Microbial...
AGTACCCAACAATGGCATGGCCCGACTCGTGGTAAGCAACAATGCGTCTTTCATGGTCGTTGATCAGTTTGTTTTTTTTCTCAAGTCCTGCAATAACCCTTTCTATGGCCTCTTCAAAGTCAGACATCAGAACTTTGTCATGCTGTTTCCTGACGGCAAGGATAGCAGCTTCGTTACACACATTGGCAATTTCAGCTCCTGCAAAACCGGGTGTTTGTGCCGCCAGTCTGTGCAGATCAACATCATCACCCAGAGTAATGTTTTTTGTGTGAACTTTAAAGATCGCTTCCCTTCCGTTCAGGTCAGGCTTGTCAACCAGTACCTGACGGTCGAAACGTCCCGGGCGCAACAGAGCTGCATCCAGGACTTCAGGCCTGTTTGTGGCACCCATGATGATAACCCCTATTCCGGCATCGAAACCATCCATCTCAACAAGAAGCTGGTTAAGAGTGTTCTCCCTTTCGTCATATCCTCCCGAGACGGCATTGTTTGCCCTGCTTTTTCCGATAGCATCTATCTCATCGATAAAGATTATGCATGGGGCCTGGTTTTTTGCCTCCTTGAAAAGGTCGCGTACCCTTGCGGCTCCCACACCAACAAACATCTCAACAAAATCAGAACCGCTCAGGCTGAAGAAAGGTACTCCTGCCTCGCCTGCCACAGCTTTTGCAAGAAGTGTTTTACCCGTTCCCGGAGGGCCTACGAGCAGTACTCCCTTCGGCAGTTTCCCTCCAAGAGTTGTATATTTTTCAGGGGTCTTCAGGAAATCCACCAGCTCTTTAACCTCTTCCACCGCTTCGTCAACACCTGCTACGTCTTCAAACTTAACAGGGTTATCGGGTGTCTCGGCCAGTATTTTGGCTTTGTTTTTTCCTACACTCAGCATAGGATTTCCGGGGCCCATCCTTTTATAGATAAATCCCCAAAGTGCCATGAAGAACAGTATCGGAAGTATCCAGTCGAGAATAAAGTTTTTCAGTGCATTCGACTCATATTTCCCAACGATCTGTACATTGTTCTTGAGTAAGCGCGACAGAAGCTCATTGTCGGTTATGTTAGGCAGACGTACAACAGTAAACTGCCTTGCAAGCTGCTCCTCGATCTCCTTTATCCTTAACCTCCAGGGCGCAGCCGGCCCTTTGGTCAGCTTATGGTCTGTTGTGTCAGCTTTTGTGTCTTTCAGTTCTCCTACTATCCTCTCGTTCAGGATCAGAACTTTATCCACCAATCCCGAATCAACCTTCTGAATGAAGCTGTCGTACGAGAGTATCTTGTTGCCCGTATTCCCGGAAGGGAAAAACAGCAGTTCCATTATCGAAATAAAGAAGAATAGTCCGAGGAAATAGTAAATTGAAAATTTATTGTTCTTTTTCATGGTTTTCGTTTTATATTCCGTCAGTTGCTAAAATAGAAAAAAGTCACACCGTAACAAAATATACAACGGTATGACTTTATTTCCGGTATTACAAATGTCTGTTAATATCTGTAATGCTCAGGCTTGAACGGCCCGCTCTGACTTACGCCAATATAGTCGGCCTGCTCTTTTGACAGTTTGGTGAGTTTTACACCAAGTTTCCCAAGATGTAACCTTGCAACCTCTTCATCAAGCTCTTTCGGAAGTGTGTAAACACCAATATCGTAATCTTTCTGCCAGAGTTCAAGCTGAGCAAGCGTCTGGTTTGTGAATGAGTTGCTCATCACAAAACTCGGATGACCTGTTGCGTTACCAAGGTTGACCAAACGTCCACGAGACAAAAGGATAATATCATGTCCGTCAGGGAAAGTGAACTTATCAACCTGTGGTTTGATATTCATCTCCTTGATGCCGGGATATCTTTCGAGTTTCTCAACCTGTATCTCGTTATCGAAATGACCGATGTTACAAACAATAGCCTGATCCTTCATTTTTTCCATGTGGTCAATGGTGATCACGTCACGGTTTCCGGTACAGGTGACATAAATATCACCTTCGGCAAGAGCCTCTTCCACGGTTGTCACCTCATATCCTTCCATTGATGCCTGAAGGGCGCATATCGGGTCTATTTCAGTTACAAGAACACGGGCACCAAATCCGCGCATACTCTGTGCACACCCTTTACCCACATCGCCGTATCCGCATACAACAACTGTTTTTCCTGCAACCATCACGTCTGTTCCGCGTTTGATACCATCAGCCAGACTCTCACGACATCCGTACAAATTATCGAATTTCGATTTGGTAACAGAGTCATTGACGTTAATGGCAGGGAAAAGAAGCTCTCCACTTTCCATCATCTGATACAAACGATGAACACCAGTTGTGGTCTCTTCGCTTACTCCTTTAAGTTCTGAAGCAACTTTTTGCCAGCGGTTGTTATTACGTTCATACTCTTTTTTCAATCGTGCCATCAGTTCACGAAGATCCTCAGGTTCGTTGCTGTAATCAACTTCAAGTACAGAAGGGTCTTTTTCTGCTTTTGCTCCCTGAATGATCATCATGGTAGCGTCTCCTCCGTCATCAACTATCAGATCAGGACCTTTTCCGTCTCCGAAATCCAATGCACGTTCTGTACACCACCAGTACTCTTCAAGAGTTTCACCTTTCCAGGCATAAACTCCCACACCGGTTTTGGCAATTGCCGCGGCAGCATGGTCCTGTGTGCTGTAGATATTACAACTGCACCATCTTACATGAGCGCCCAGCTCCACCAATGTTTCTATCAGCACGGCAGTCTGAATGGTCATGTGAAGTGATCCCATGATACGGGCACCTTTCAAAGGCTTTTCCTTCCCGTATTTTTCACGGAGAGACATAAGTCCTGGCATCTCCTTTTCGGCAAGTTCTATCTCTTTTCTTCCAAAATCTGCAAGACCAAGGTCTTTTACTTTATAAGGAAGGTCTTTTGTTAAATTTTCTGACATTATTTTAATTTTTAAGTAGTTTGCAAAAGTATGAAACGAAGCTGATACAACAAAATATTGTTGATCAAAGCAACTTTTTCAGTGATTTTCGGATTACCTGTTCATCCTTTTTAAGCTGCAATCTTAATTTTGCTATATCGGTAAACTTTTTTTCATTTCTGATACGTTCAACGAATTCAATGGTTATCTCTTCTGAATAAACATCGCGGTTAAAGTCAAAAATGTGAACTTCAATTGAGCGTTGTTTTTGATATGATGACAGTGTCGGCTTGTAACCGATATTCAACATTCCGCCGTACTTCCCTCCCAGAACATGTACAATACAGGCATAAACGCCATCGGGAGGGATAAGCTTTCTTGCTTCCTGAGGCTCAATGTTCGCCGTGGGAAACCCGATTCTGCGACCCACTTTCATTCCTCCTATTACCCTGCCTGAAAGAAGGTAATTATATGTAAGTAACTTATTAGCTTCTTTTATCTTTCCTTTAAGGATAAGATTTCGTATAACAGTAGAGCTTATGTGCAAACCGCCGATCTTTACAGCACCTATCTTAGATATTGTAAAATTGTATTCACTTGCATATTTATGGTATTCGTCATGACTACTTGCGCGATCTTTCCCAAAACGATGATCATAACCTACGATCAGATGTTTCAGTTTTATCCCGTCAACAAGAATATTTTTTATAAACTCCTTTGCCGTGAGTGATGCCAACTCTTTGGTAAATGGGATCAGTACAAGATGATCTATCCCGGTTTCACTGAAAAGGCGCGTTTTCTCTTCCAACGTGGTAAGAAATCTGAGCCTTTCGGTATCCTTGTTAAGCACTATCCTCGGATGCGGCCAGAAAGAAATTATGACCGACTCACCGCCAATCGCTTTAGCTTTGGCAATAACTTCATTCAGCAACACCCTGTGTCCGGCATGCAGCCCGTCGAACATTCCGATAGTAACAACCGGGTTGTATGCACTGAAATTATTTAAGCCGGAATAAATTTTCACACCAATTCTTTTTGTTGTTGCAAATGTAATAAAAAGAAGTGCATCTGGTTTCAAAGAAATAAAAACGGCAGCAACCCGAAGGTCCGCTGCCGTCATTATTTATAAGATTATTTATGCTTAGAACATCACCTTAAATGTGAATGAGAATGTACGCTTGTATCCCCAGAATCCCATAAAGTTCTCTTTACCGTGATTATATTCGTGGTTCGAGTCTCTTGTTGCGTTATCCCAACCTTCTGATGCATACTCCTTATTCATAATATTGTATGCATTGGCCAGGAAGTAAGAGTTCAGTTTACCCAATTTGAACTTGTATTTAAACATTCCGTTCAGGAGTCCGAAAGTAGGAAGTTTGTATGACTGTACCCTGTCGTCAGGATTAGTTCTGCGCTCAGGGTCAAAACGTGCATACAGATTAGCATTAAAATTATAATCAAAGCCTAAAGAGATCTTTCTGGTTACATCCCAGCGTCCAAGGAATCCGAACTGAGTTTGAGGAGCATCGGCAACTTTAAGGTCTTTGATGTAAGCGTTGTATGTTCCGATGTAATCGTGGGTATCATCATCATAAACATCAAAAGACACATCATCGGTATAATGCCAGTCACCAAATGAGGCAAATGCACCAAGCTCAAAATTGTCAAGCAGTTTATATTTTGCTTCCAACTCTATACCCGCATGCAGTTCGCTGATACCCTGGAAATAAATAGTAGATGAATATGTATTACTTCTGTAATAACCTTTAGCCCATTTGTCTGCCCATGTTGTATAGTAACCGTTAACCTTAGCCTGGAACCTGCTGGCACGGAATCCGTACCCCAGTTCAAGAGCAGTAACCTTTTCATTGGCAAGATTAGGATTGACTTCATTACTGTAATTTACATATACAAAATTATGATAAGGAGCTCTTGAGTAATACCCTGCATTGAAATAAATATTATGATGCTCATTTATGTTGAAGTTAGCACCGGCTTTCACATTAAATCCACCTTGTGAAACCTGCTCGGCATCGAGTTCACCTCTCCCCAGTGCAAAATTATAGCGGTCAGTTCTATTATACCATGTGTTTGAACCGGTAGCTGCCACAAATGCTGTAAGAGGGCCGAAAGTCCCTTCTAGCTGAGCAAAAACTCCGCTGTATGTAACTTTTCCGTCATTGTCATAAGCGATCCTGTCACCAACCATTGCCTGATGATTAACTCTGTCTTCCCAATAATCACCACCTAAAAGGTCACGAACCTCACGATAGTGCTCACCTTTATAATGCCTTGCATCCAAACCTGCTATCAGATTAAATTTAGACGATATATCATACTTGAATGTAGAGATCAATCCATACCAGAAATGGTTGTTCATTGAGTTTCTCATAATAAGATAAGAACCTGTAGAACTGCTATCATTCATCTGAACAGCATAATTCCAGTCTCTTTGTCCCAGCGGATCGGCAGGAGCACCGTATTTAACATGCCCTCTTCCCAAAATACCTGAACCGCCGCCTGAGCCAACACTTACATAAGCCGAAGTAGCAAGGAACATGTCCTCATTGATCGTCCAATACCAGTTAAGAGCCATCTGAGGTTTGTGATAGAAGTTGTTGCGCTCATTGTACATTTCGCCGCCTAACCAACCCCAGTTCGGGTTGTATTTAATTCCGTTTTGGTCAACCTGTGCGAATGTCTGTGCCGAGTATTTTGAATTATCACGCTGTCCGTGCTTTTGCGGAGCACCGATAATAGTAAGTTGCAGGCGATGATTGTCACCCAGCTTCTGACTCAACGCCATGTAATATGACCAGGCATCAATGTAAGTAGCATCCACATATCCGGGACCGTATGTTCTTGAACCAACAAAAGTAAATGCAGTTCCTTTTTCTCCTTCACCTGTATTCAGTGTGGCCATGAATTTCTTGGTTCCGTACGAGTTAATTGTAGAAAGCAGTGAGCCTCCCTGTTTTGAATTTGCATTGTCGGTTACAATGTTCATGGTACCGCCAACAGAGTTGATAGCCAGCTTTGAAGCACCAAGACCTCTCTGAACCTGCATTGAAGAAACGGCATCACCGAGACCTGCCCAATTTGACCAGTAAACCCAGCCGTTCTCCATATCATTAACAGGAACACCGTTTATCATTACGGCAATATTCCTTTGGTCGAAACCCCTGATGTTGATACGTGAATCACCATAACCGCCCGCACCTTTTGTGGCATAAACAGCCGGAGTACGGTTCAAAACTTCAGGCAGCTCCTGCGTTCCGATATTATCTTCGATCTCCGCCCTTTTCATTGTGGATATTGCCACAGGTGTCTTCCTGTCGACAGCATATGACGCAATAACGTTCACCCCCTGTAATCCGACCTGCTCCGACTTTAATTCAACTTTACCGAGGTCAACAGTTTCGCCGTCCTTTACGCTCACTTTCTTTTCTATTGTTCTGTAACCTATAAATTTAAAAACAATCGTATGGTCACCGGCCTCGATCTGCAAATCGAACGTTCCGTCGAGGTTCGTTGCGGCTCCCTTGGTAGTGCCTTTTTCACTGGCTGTTGCACCCACAAGCCTCTCTTTTGTTTGGGTATCAATAATTATTCCCTTAATTGTTCCTTGTGCAAAAGAATTCGAATAAAAGCCTAATGCCAGAACCAGCAAAAAGGCAAATCTGAATAATTGGGTTTTCATTTTTTTCATTAGTTTAAATTTGAATTAGATTAATATAAATGTATTGTAATGAGTTCGGGGAAAGAAAATATTTTTGGATAGTCAGGTGTCTTGTAGCTAAGTTGTATTTCATTTTATTGATGCAACCAGTTATATTTTTATATGTTTTATCCAATAGTATTTCGTTTAAACGGACAGATAAACAGCAAACCAAGTGTAACAAATAAACTTATCAATCAGTCCCGAAAAAATTAACATTTGAAAACACAAAGTAATAATTTTTTTTAAAAAGAAATAATTTAAATTAGACAGATTTGCAGTTTTATTACTTTTATTTTTCCTGACTGTGACACTCTGAACAAGTAATTTTAAAATTTAACAAACTTAGCGGATTTTTAACTTTGTGATTTCCCCACATTGTGTATAATTTTTCTTTTTTTATGCATAAATATCAATATACGTATTAATTATGGGTGCTTTGACATATTTTCTTTTAAATAACATTATCCTGCTGAACATTGCGGATCTTAAAGCTTTCAAAAGATAGCAGGATCATTTTGGTTATCTGAAAAATTAATATTCAGCTATGATAAATAACATTCCTGAAATTTATTTTTCATATGCTATTTAGTGTCTCTAAGAAAACGCATTGGTAAAATGACTGATATGCAAAACATCAAATCTATTTTCACCTCACCCCACATGTAATACCGAAATTATTTTAAACTTTTCGTATTACCCCTCTCCTGGCAGGGGGATTAAGGGGGGTGAGGTGTTAAATAATTTGTTTAAAAAATGTATAATCTAAAGATCATTTTGCCAGATACCTAAAATTCCTTTTTATTAAAAATGTATGTTTTCTAATAGCCACTATTTAGGTATTATTAACAAAATTCATATCTTAGAGCGTTCAATATTTTTTTAAAGTCATACCTATTTAATAATCTAAATTAATAACTTATGAATAATTCTGTTTTTTGGCTTGTTCCTGCATCAGCTGTTCTGGCATTGATCTTTGCCTGGATATTCTTTAAAAATATGATGAAATCTTCAGAAGGGAATGACCGGATGAAGGAAATTGCAAAGTATGTCAGGGATGGCGCTATGGCTTATCTCAATCGTCAATATAAAGTTGTTGCGATGGTATTCGGTGTTCTTGTCATCATTCTATTAATCCTGGCTTATCTTGGTATTCAAAATCCTTTTGTCCCCGTTGCATTCCTTACAGGGGGATTCTTCTCTGGATTATGCGGATATCTGGGTATGAGAACAGCGACCTATGCATCAGCAAGAACAACTCACGGAGCTTCACAGTCACTTAACAAAGGTTTAAAGATCGCTTTCAGGAGTGGAGCTGTGATGGGGCTTATCGTAGTCGGGTTCGGGCTTCTTGACATAAGTATCTGGTGGGTTATCCTTACCAAACTGGTATATACTGCCGAACACATGCAAAACGGATGGGAATTTCTGGGTCTTACCTTTGTTCATCCCGGAACTACAGAACATACCAAACTCATAGAAATAACAGCTACAATGCTTACATTCGGAATGGGTGCATCAACACAGGCCCTTTTTGCCCGTGTAGGCGGAGGTATCTACACAAAAGCTGCTGATGTCGGTGCCGACCTTGTAGGTAAAATTGAAGCCGGAATACCTGAGGATGATCCGCGTAATCCCGCTACTATAGCCGATAATGTAGGAGACAACGTTGGTGATGTTGCCGGAATGGGGGCCGACCTTTATGAGTCGTATGCAGGATCAATACTTGCTACTGCTGCACTGGGAGCCGCACTTCCTTTAGTGGCAGGAATGGATCAGGTAACAGCCATTATTGCACCGATGATTGTTGCAGCCATAGGAATAATCCTGTCAATTCTCGGCATATACCTTGTCCGGACTAAAGAGTCAGCTACACAAAAAACACTTTTAAGGGCATTGTTCCTCGGAACCGGAGGTAGTACTGTTTTTATTCTGATAGCTGTAGCAGTTATGGCTTATGCAGGTTGGATAAGCTGGGGAATATTCGGCTCTGTGGTTTCAGGATTGATTGCAGGTGTGGTAATTGGCCAGGGAACAGAATATTTTACATCTGATGAATATGCCCCGACCAAAGGAATTGCAAAGCAAGCACAACAAGGACCTGCAACCCTGATAATTGACGGATTGGCAGTTGGAATGTACTCAACATGGATACCTGTTCTGACCATTGTGCTCGGAATAATCGGGGCTTATGGCTTTGCAGGCGGATTCACCAACTTCTCAGTGGGTGTGTACGGGATTGGTTTTGCAGCTGTGGGAATGCTTTCAACACTCGGGATAACTCTTGCTACAGATGCTTTTGGGCCAATTGCCGATAATGCCGGAGGAAATGCCGAAATGGCAAACCTTCCTGAAGAAGTAAGGGAAAGAACCGATGCTTTGGATATGCTTGGAAACACAACAGCAGCCACAGGTAAAGGATTTGCAATAGGTTCGGCAGCCCTGACCGCAATGGCGTTACTTGCTGCTTACATGGAAGAGGTAAGATTATGGTTGGGACGACTGGCCAAGGACCATGACGGGTTTACTCAGGTAGGCCACACAATATTTTACAACGATGTTGCCCCGGCAGTTGCCGAAGGACAAAAAGTCGTAAAACTGGCTACCGCTTCGATACATGATTTCGTTCAGGCTTATGACCTTTCGTTATTCAATCCAATGCTTCTCGGTGGATTATTCCTGGGATCTATGATGGCCTTCGTGTTCAGTGCCATGACCATGAAAGCTGTAGGCCGGGCTGCCGGAGCAATGGTCGATGAAGTGCGCCATCAGTTCAAAACGATACCGGGAATTATGGAAGGTACAGCAACTCCTGATTATGCCCGTTGTGTTGCCATTTCAACCAAAGGTGCCCAACGCGAGATGATGCTTCCTTCATTGCTTGCAATAGCAGTGCCCGTAGCCACTGGTGTTGTGCTCGGTGTTGCAGGTGTTGTAGGGTTACTTGTTGGAGGCCTGGTTACCGGATTCACTTTGGCAAGTATGCTGAACAATGCAGGTGGTGCATGGGACAATGCAAAAAAATACATAGAAAAAGGAAATTACGGTGGAAAAGGAAGTGATGCTCATAAAGCCGGAGTTGTGGGAGATACTGTTGGTGATCCTCTGAAAGACACTTCAGGCCCTTCACTTAACATCCTTATTAAGCTTATGACAATGGTATCTGTTGTAATGGCAGGCCTTACCGTTGTGTATTCACTGATGTAACAAAATATTAAACCCAAACGACCTGACATGAAGACCTTTCTTGTCAGGTCGTTTTTTATTAAAAATGCCCCCTACAATATCCGACATCAAAAAAGCATCAAAAAGAATTACGGGTTATGCCCATCATACCCCTGTGCTGACATCCGTATCTGTCAACTCCATTACCGGAGCGAATATATTTTTCAAATGCGAGAACTTTCAGAAAACAGGTGCTTTCAAGTTCCGGGGAGCCTGTAATGCTGTCTTCAGCCTTGATGAAAAAATCATTGACAATGGTGTAGCAACACATTCGTCAGGGAACCATGCTGCAGCACTGGCGCTTGCTGCAAGACTGAGAGGGATCAGGTCATATATTGTGATGCCGGAGAATGCTCCTGAAGTAAAGAAAAAAGCAGTAGCCGGTTACGGAGCAGAAATTACCTTTTGCAAACCTACTCTTGAAGCCAGGGAAAGCACTCTCGCCGAATTAGTGGAAAGAACCTCTGCAACAGTGATCCATCCTTACAATGATTTTAATGTGATATGCGGTCAGGGAACTTCTGCTCTTGAGTTACTTGAGGATATTGCTCCCCCTGATATTGTAATGACACCCGTAGGCGGTGGAGGGTTACTCAGCGGGACAGCAATTGCTGTTAAGAATACATTTCCCGGGATAACGGTTTACGGTGCTGAACCATCAGGAGCTGATGATGCATACAGATCGTTTAAAAGCGGGAAACTGATCCCATCAATAAACCCAAAAACAATTGCCGACGGATTGCTGACTTCATTGGGAAATTTGAACTTCCGGATAATCAGAAAATATGTTGATGATATTTTTACAGTATCGGAAGAGAGTATAGTCAGTGCAATGCGAATGGTATGGGAACGGGTGAAAATAATCATTGAGCCGTCATCGGCTGTTCCTTTGGCAGTAATCTTGGAAAATCCTGAGGTATTCAAAGAAAAAAAAGTTGCAATAATTCTTTCGGGAGGCAATGTTGATCTTTCAAAACTTCCTTTCAGATAATTTCCAGGCACAGGTGTTATTTCCTTCTGAAAAGGCTCTTCATTCTTTCCAGAATACTTTTCTGGTCTCTCTGTTTCTTCCTCTCTGTTTTTCTTTCCTGACGATCCTGACGCTTTTTAAGTTTAATTGAATCCATATCCCCGGAAGTGCCGAAAACACGGTCAAAAATATTTTGATCAGGGTCTTCAAGGGAGTAATCGGGCACGCTGAGTTCCATTGCCAGATTGTAAGGTAATGTATAAAAAGAGTGTTGTGTAAAATTACGGAACCGGGAATCCCGCTCCGTTCTTTGCATAAAACGGGCAAATATCGGCAATGCCGTGTGGGCACCCTGACCCAGTGCTGTGGAGCGAAAATGAATGGAAGGATTGTCATTGCCTACCCAGGCCCCTGCCACAAGACCGGGTGTAAAACCAATGAACCAGCCGTCAGAGTTGTTCTGTGTCGTCCCGGTCTTTCCACCCATTTCACTTCTTAAACCAAAGGTACTCCTCAGCCCCCTGGCAGTACCACGTTCAACTACCCCCCGGAGCATGTCAACTATTGAAAATGCCACTTGTTCATCAAAAACCTGTTCCTCAGGCCGGTCCGGCTCCTGTTCCCACAGAACATTGCCATTACGATCTTCTATCTTCAGTAGTTCAACAATCCTTACCGGTCTGCCGTAGTTCGGGAATGTTGCATAAGCTCTCACCATCTCGAGCAGGGATATCTCAGCGGTCCCCAATGCTATGGAAGGAACTTCGGGAATTGGGGATGTGATACCCATCTCCCCGGCAAGATCGATGACTTCATCTATCCCTGTACGGACTATCACCTCTGCGCTTATGGTATTTACCGAATTTACCAGACCACCTTTCAGCGAGTAATAACCTTCGTAATTCCCGTCATGATTCGCGGGTGACCAGTTATCGTACTGTTCATACACACGCCTTTCATTTGAAATGTAAGTATCCGGCTCCATCCCTTCTTTCATGGCAGCGGTATAGACTATTGGCTTAAAAGTTGAACCTACCTGTCTTCGTGATGTTACATGATCGAACTGAAATGTTTTGTGATCGATACCTCCTACCCATGCCAGAATGTGACCGTTTAACGGATCAATGGCA
>Ga0256913_10001517_pt1 | contig 11920 bp, 10 predicted proteins | sample Axial_MatmetaG_FD_185970 | JGI IMG/M metagenome (GOLD analysis project Ga0256913, IMG submission 185970) | Deep-sea worm associated microbial mat communities from Axial Seamount, Juan de Fuca Ridge, Pacific Ocean - Axial_Mat | ecosystem: Environmental > Aquatic > Marine > Oceanic > Microbial...
ACCTTGTTTTATCGCTTCTTCAATAGCCGGAATAATCTTGCTTTTTTCTTCCGAACCAATTTTACCACTTTCCCCTGCATGAGGATTCAATCCCAATACAGCAATCTTTGGATTTTTAATATTAAGGTCTCTAACAGAAGTATTAACAACTAACTGAATTAAATCAAGTAATTTTGTTTTACTTACAAGTTTTGGAACTTTGCCAATCGGTTCGTGAATAGTGGCTAAAGCACATTTAAACTTCTGAGAAAGAAACATCATTGAATACTTTTTTGTTTCTGATAAATGAGCTAATAACTCAGTATGCCCGGGATAAACGACTCCGGCTTTTTGCCAAGCATATTTCGATATCGGTGCTGTAATCATTGCAGAACCAATATTCGAGTTTAACAATTCATTTGCTGTTAAAATAGATTTGTAACTAGCCCTTCCCGAAAATCGAGTTGGTTTACCAATATCAATTTTAACATCACCGATATCAACAATCGTAACCGTTTCGTAATTTAATTCTTCTTCAGTGATTTTTTTTACAACGCTGTATGGAAATTTAAATTGAATCTTTTTTCTATAATACTCAAAAGCACTTAACGGAATAGGTAATATTAGTTTATACTTTCGTGGATCGTATATCTTTTCAATTGCTTTAAGTGATATTTCAGGACCAATTCCATTTGTATCACCGCATGTAAATATAAATTTATCCATATTATTTTATTCTCACGAAATCACCCGTACCTGTTTTATCAGAAAAATAGATTTTCTTTCCAAGTGATTTGTAATCCCATATTTCAATAATGTTATACTGTTCATTATAGCTTCTTTCAGTTGAATCAGGTTCGCCATATCGGATATAAGTTATTCCTCTGTCAGTTTCTACACCAAGATCATTACTTAAAGATTTAAAATTTTTATTTGCATAATCAACTCTCGAATAAAACTCTGCAAAAATTTCGTTGAATGCAGTTGTTGTATCACGGTCATACTTCTTCCAAAAATCATAAAGCACGTGATAATATTCTTCGTCGTCAAAATCGAGTAAGCTGTCAGCTTCCTCAACTTTCCCAATCAGATTTAGCATCTCAATTGCCGACTCAGGATTCCGCAATGACTTTGGTTTATTATACCACAAAACTCTAACCGGATATTCTTCACTTTTATTATTCATAAGAATAGTCATTCTTGCAATTCCTTCATCAAGTTTTTTGTTAACATAATTTATCTTAAATAACTTTACAGAAGGATATTGAGCATCATCAACCAAAACAACTTGGTCATTAAAGGAATCCAATTTCATATTCAGTTCTTCAAACTTGGAGATATTTTTTTTTAGTTTAACTTCCCCTCTTTGAAATATTTCAACATCAATGGAATTAACCGATTGATCAAAAACCGGAATCAAAAGGTCATATTCATCAATGGAATAAGGAATTGAGTTTTCAGTATTTGCCAACACGTAAACTTCATTGCTATCTATAGTAATCTTCTCTTTTTCTATTGGTATAGGATAGGATAATTGCGTTGAATCGATTACTATATCAAGTGGTCTTAATTTTGCATCTATATCGGTATTTTCAAGTGAAGCAAGAGGATTGAAAATATATTTTCCCTTAGGCAATTGTATAGAAGTTACATCTTGTAAGAAAAGATTTTCACTTTTTGTAAGATCGTAACTATCGACATAAGTTTTACTTTTTTTAATAACTCTATCAACGATCTTGCCATCTTGAACTATATCGATACCAAGAGTCATACCCGATTTATACTGAGATTGCTCTCGAACAAATACCAGATTATTCAAAGCAACTTTAAAAGATATAAAACAAGTAAATAGAGTGTCTGACGGAACGACATGAGTTTCGATACCAACTGGTCTGTGAAACATCATTTTCCCTCGACCTCTGCCTTTACCTTTTCCCATACCTTTATGTTTATGCTGGGCAGGAACCGAAGCAAATAAAAGAATAAATAGAATTATTGTGATTTTTTTTACAGAGAACATAAGCGAACTATCTCGAACTCAATTTTAGCAAATGTACAACAGAAAATATTCAAAAAATGAGTTAAATAATAGTCAGAATTTTAGCTACTCATACTCATCATGAATTCTTTATTGTTCTTCGTTCCTCTTAACTTATCCAAGAGGAATTCCATTGCTTCAACCGAGTCGTATTCGCTTAAGAATTTTCGTAAGATATAAACTCTGTTAAGTTCATCTTCGTTAAGTAATAACTCTTCTTTTCTTGTGCCGGATTTGTTAACATCAATTGCAGGGAATATTCTACGATCGGCAAGTGCACGATCAAGAATCAATTCCATATTACCCGTACCTTTGAACTCTTCAAAGATCACATCATCCATTCTACTGCCTGTATCGATAAGTGCAGTGGCAATAATAGTTAAGCTACCACCTTCTTCAATGTTACGAGCTGCGCCAAAGAATCTTTTTGGTTTTTGAAGTGCATTAGAATCGACACCACCGGATAATATTCTACCGCTATGAGGTGCAACGGTATTGTGTGCTCGCGCTAGTCTGGTTATACTATCAAGAAGTATCATCACATCCTCGCCGGCTTCCACCATTCTCTTTGCTTTTTCAATCACCATGTTGGCAACTTGAACATGACGGTCGGCAGGTTCATCAAAAGTAGAGCTGATCACTTCTGCTTGCACTGAACGCTGCATGTCAGTAACTTCTTCCGGACGTTCGTCTATCAAAAGCATTATAAGTTTTACTTCAGGGTGGTTTCTCGTGATTGAGTTTGCAATTTTCTGCAACAGAACAGTCTTACCACTTTTCGGAGGTGAAACGATCAAACCTCTTTGCCCTTTACCTATCGGTGAAAGCATATTCATAACACGCATGGAGTATTCACCAGGCGCAGACTCAAGGTCCAACCTCTTATCAGGATAAAGGGGAGTAAGATTATCGAAAAGCGTTCTTCCTCTAATCTCTTCCGGATCCTTACCGTTAATTGCCTCAACACGAAGAAGTGCGAAGAACCTTTCCCCTTCTTTCGGAGGTCGTATTTGTCCGCTTACATCATCACCGGTCCTCATACTAAATCTTTTTATTTGAGAAGGTGACACATAAATATCATCCGGGGACGGGAGATAATTGTAAGCTGCTGCCCTTAAAAAACCGTACCCGTCATTCAAAACTTCCAATACACCTTTGGAAAAGGTTAATCCGTCCTTTACCGTTTGTGCTTCTAGAATTTTGAAAATTAGGTCTTGTTTTCGTAGGTCACTGTAATTTTTGAGTTTGAGATCAGTTGCAATTTTGTGCAGATCAACAATTTTTAGTTTTTTGAGTTCGGAAATATCCATTGGCATAAATACTACCCTAAAAAGTTATTAAAATTAATTAAAGTTTGCATTCGGAAAAAATTTCTTGATTAATCCATAATTTTTTGATTTTGAATCTTGATCTTGCTGAAAGGAACAAGAGGTATATTGAAAACTTACACCTATTATAGATTAATGTCAAGTTAAATTATACATTAATTCTTTTTTAATTTCACCAAGAATGTAAATCGATCCAAGAATCACTAAACATTCATTTTTTGTTCTGTTAATAAATTTGTTTATATATTCAACCGGTTTCGTCATAGGAAAAGCCTTGATACCCGCATCATTGGCGGCTTTTACAATTTCCTCTATTTTTGCCGCACGTTCATAATTAATTTCTGTGATATAGATTTCATCAAAATTATCATTTAACAATGTCAAAATGGAAAAATAATCTTTGTCTTTCATTGTGCCGTATATCACAATTCTTTTATCATAATTCTTCGACTCTTTTTGGAATTCATTTATGAATTCACTTATCCCTTCCAAATTATGTGCCGCATCAAAAATTACGATCGGCTCTTTATGAAATACCTCATAACGTGCTTGAATGCCTGTATTAATAATTACATTTTCCAATCCTCTTATAATCTGCTCTTTATTTATCTCAGGAAAAGATACTTTAATAGCTAACATAGCTAAAGCAGCATTCAACAATTGATACCTTCCTTTAAGCGGAAGATCGGAAATAATAATTCGGTCATTATTAAAATTAAATTCTATCAAATCATTCTCTTGAGTTATATAGTCTCCAAGTAAAAAATATTCTGAATTCATATCGGATGCTTTTTCTATCAAAACTTTTTTGGGTTCTTCATCAATTATTCCTAAGATTGCTTTAGAATTTTCCTTAATGATCTCACCTTTTTCATAAGCTATTTTATTTAAGTCATAACCCAAAATATTTGTATGTTCTTGACTTATTGTTGTAATGACAGAAGCTATAGGATTAAGCACATTTGTTGCATCCAATCTTCCGCCGAGTCCGGTTTCAATAACAGCATAGTCAACTTTGTTTTCTGCAAAATATTTGAAAGCCATTGCAGTGGTCAATTCAAAAAATGTCGGTGAATGTTCATCGATATAATCACTAAGGTCATTCATAAAATCCAACACAAAATCATCCGGGAGCATTATTCCGTTAATTCTGATACGCTCGTTAAACTTAACCAAATGAGGTGAAGTGTAAAGCCCGGTTTTATATCCGGCTTCAATCAATATGCTGGATATAAATGAAGCAGTACTTCCCTTCCCATTTGAGCCGGCAATGTGAATTGCTTTCAGTGAAGTTTCTGGATTACCAATAAACTTCAGAAGTTGTTGGATATTATCCAAACCAAGTTTAATGCCGAATTGATGCAATGAAAAAAGTTTATTAAGCGATTCTTCCAAATTCATTTTAGATCTTGTATGTCCCGACTAAGTCGCTAATTTTTGTAATTGATGTTTCTTTGCAGTAGTTAATAATTCCATCAATAATCTCGGTTGAAGCATTAGGATTTACAAAATTGATTGTACCTAACTGTATTGCCGATGCGCCGCATATCATAAACTCTACTGCATCTTTCCAGTTTGATATACCACCGATTCCGATTATCGGAATATCAACGTTTCGGCTTATCTCAAGTACCTTTGCCAGTGCAACCGGCTTAATTGCCGGACCGGACAAGCCTCCGGTTATGTTTTTTATTCTCGGCTTTTTTGTGTAAATGTCAAAAGCAGTTCCAACCAAAGTATTGATAGCCGAAACAGCATCTGCGCCTTCGTCCTTTGCCGCTTGAGCAAAATCTTTTATCGATGCAGTGTTCGGTGATAACTTAATAATAATAGGTTTGTTTGTAACGGCTCTTACCTTCTCGGTGATTATCCTAACATTGTTGACATCATTACCAAATATCAACCCGCCATCCTTAACATTTGGGCACGATACATTTATCTCAAACGCTTTTACCGTATCTTCCGAGTCAAGAGTTTTGGTACACTCAACATATTCTTCAATAGTACTGGCTGCAATGTTACAAATAAGTGTCGAGCCTATTTCTTTGAGGAATGGAATTTTAGTTTTAATAAATTCTTCCAATCCTACATTTGCCAATCCAATTGCATTTAACATCCCCGATGATGTTTCGTAAATTCTTTTCGGTGGATTACCCTTACGAGGTCTAAGTGAAACCGACTTTGTTACAATTCCACCAATTCTGCTTAAGTCGGTAAATTGTGATATTTCGTTACCGTAACCAACAGTACCGGATGCAAGCATTACCGGATTTTTTAATTCCAGGCTGCCAATTTTTATACTTAAATCTATTGCGCTCATAATTTTACATCCTCTGCATTAAATACCGGACCATCTTTACATACCAAAACGAATCCGTCTTTCTTTCTGCTCTCTATCACACAACCCTGACAAATTCCAAATCCGCATGCCATAACACTCTCGGTTGAAATTTCGCATTTAATATTTTCATTTATGCTAAACTCGCTTATAGCGCTGAGCATTGGTGTCGGGCCGCATGCAAATATTTTGGTTTCGTTCTTATCATATTCTGAAATTTTAGACTGGAGTAGCTGAACAACATTGCCGCTAAATCCTTCCGAACCATCATCCGTAGAAGTAAAAATGTTTTTCATTTTATAAAGAATAAGGTCATCCTTTGTTCTGCCACCAACGAAACAAAAAACATTTTTATCATCACCAAGATTTTCGAGAAGAAACGGAAACGGAGCAGCACCAATCCCACCTGCAATGATAATAGCATTTTTATAATCGCCTTTAAAATTGAACCCGTTACCGAGCGGACCAATAATATTTAATATATCGCCTTTTTTCTTTTGGGAAAGGATTTCAGTTCCTACGCCGACAAGATTAAACATAAATGTTATTGTATCTGTATCGACTTCACAAATACTGAATGGTCGGCGTAATAAAGGCGATTTTTGCACATTAACTTTTACGTTGCAAAATTGTCCCGGTTTAGCTTCGGCAGCAATAGATGGAGCCGAAACTTTCAAGAGAAAAATATTTGTTTGGATCTCTTCAACTGATTCAACTATCGTATCAACTTGTAACAACTTTTTCCTTCAATAATTTTATTCGATTAGTGGGTTGGGTTAAGAAGTTTTATATATTAATTATTTCCCTTTTCGATTAAAGTAATTTTGTCCAATCTCCTTTGATGCCTTCCTGCTTCAAAATTCGTATCCATGAATTTATTCAAAATCGATTTGATTGTTTCTTCACCAAGGGATTTTGCTCCGACTACAAGAATATTCGCATCGTTATGAGCACGTGCGCTCCAAGCTGAAAATTCGTTGTAGCACGTTGCCGCTCTAATTCCCTTTACTTTATTTGCAGTTATTGCCGAAGGAATACCCGTAGCGTCAACGATAATCCCAAAATCAACGGAATTATCATTTACATTCACTGCAACAGCTTTCGCATAATCAGGATAATCACATGAATCTTCACTACTTGTGCCAACATCAACAATGCTAAAACCTTTACCAGTCAATATCTCTTTTAACATTTCCTTTATTCGATAACCGGTATGATCCGAACCAATTGCAATTTTTTTCTTTGTCAACCATGTATCAGAAGCAGCTTCTTTCTTCTGCTCAGTATCGGAATTGATAATTTTGATCTTTAAATCATTTAGCTTATCCTTTGCTGCGGGAGTTATCAAAGTATTGCGATCGATCTTTATAGTACTAGTGCCAGAACGATACAGATTAATAACATCTATTTCCGTGATTACTTTTTTCAATTAAAGCAACTCATCTTTTTTGTTCATCTTCAAATAATCAACCACAAGCTTTACATCCTGTGCATAATCTCTGTGACAAACCAAAGTGGCATCGTCTGTATTTATAACTATCAAATCCTTAGCGCCGATAACAGCAGTGAATTTTTTATCGGAATGTACATAAGTCCGTTCCGAGTTTTCGAGATAGACTGCACCCTTCTCAACATTTTCGTTAGTGTCCTTTTCCAGAATATGATAAACCGCATCCCAACTTCCAACATCGCTCCAATCAAATTTACCCTTGATTAAATAAACATTTTTCGAATTTTCCATTATACCGTAATCAATCGAGATACTTTTGAGTTGCCCGTAAACATTGACTAATATCGTTTCAAAATCATCTTTACCAATTGAAGTTTTTATTTCATCAAGACCAAAGCTAAGATCGGGCATATATTCTTTTATCTCTTTGAGGATAACACTTGCTTTCCAGATGAACATACCTGAATTCCAGAAAAAATCTCCGGATTCCAAAAACCGTTCTGCCGTAGCAAGATTCGGCTTTTCCGCAAAACGAATAACTTTGTGTAGCTCGTTATCTTTATTATTATTTTCATCAATTTGTATATAACCGTATCCAGTATCCGGTCTTGTAGGATGAATTCCTATTGTGACAAGAGCATCGGTTTGCTCGGCATAATTAACAGCTTTATTTAATGTGTTAAGGAATTCTTCTTTATCATTGATAAGATGATCAGCCGGAAGAATTATCGTGATAGCATCACCATACTTTTCCTCAATTAAAATAGAAGCAAGTCCAATACAGGCAGCAGTGTTTTTCCCAAAAGGTTCAACAATTATATTCTCTTCCGGAACTTCACTTAGTTGCTCAACAATCTTATCCTTTTGTAATTTATTTGTTACAACATAAATATTTTCATTTTTCACTAAGGGATTTAATCGATCAACAGTATTCTGTATCATTGATCTATTCGTAAAAAGATTTAGTAGTTGTTTAGGTTCTACTTGTCTGCTACGAGGCCAAAATCGTGAACCAACACCACCTGCCATTATTATTGCAACAACTTCCATTACTTAACCTTATTTAATGATTCTAAATATTTCCCTAATTTTTCCGCTCTATTAATATAAGTTGTTATATCCACATCTTTACTTCTAACAATCGCAACTATAACAATAAGACATGCCCTCATCGATTCAATTATTTTTTTATCAACTCTAACTTCTTTATTATAAATTTTTTCAAGAGCAGTATAAAAAACAGTATGCATTTCTGCTAAAATATTGAACCCGATATCTTCAGATAACTTTGCATGTTTTTTCATCAGACTACTAAAATTTTTCAAATCTTCTTCAGAGACATTCCCTGTTTCAAGATCTTTAAGCATTTTTTCCAGTTTGGATACCGGTTTAAGAATTTCCTCTTCAAAATCTGCAAAATCAAATTTATTCTGTTCAACAACATCTTCCAAAATCAGCTCTTGTTTTAATGTATCAATTTCATCTGTTTCACTATCGTCCATACCTGTATCGTCATAAATACCAGATGTAGGAATGTTTTTTGTTGCTTCAATATCCCCTAGATCAATTGCTATTTCTTCCTCTGTAATAATCGGAGCAAGAATTTCTTTTAGCTTTTCAGTAGTAACCATATCCAAGACATTACTTAACTCAACAATCAAATTATTGCTATGCTCTTTAAATATATCAGTCAGCTTTAGAAAATCAACATTGCTACCGCTGATAAACCTATATGCATCACTGAGCTTTATCGCAAATTTCGAAAGCTCGGTTTTGGTTTTCATCATAGCAATTTCTTTTTCGATATCATCACAACTACCGAGATAATCTTTCAAATAAGCTACGGTTTCAACCCTGTCAGGACTAAGACGAAGATTATTTGACGCCAATGATAAGGCTTGCAATATGTATTGTTTGAAAAAATCCATTTTAGTTTTTATAAATCCTCGGAACCCTTTTCCCTATTCCACACGTAATTTCGTAAGGAATTGTATCTAAAATTTCACACCAATCCATTGCGGTTATCTTTTGGTTTTTAGATTCCCCAATTAAAATAATTTTATCTCCAATTTTAATATTATCATTATTAACATCAAACATAATTCTGTCCATTGTAACGGTTCCAACCTGATGATACTTTTTATTTTTGATTATCGCCAGCATCTTATTTGTTAGTCCCCTTCTAATTCCATCGGCATAACCAATGGCAACCGAAACAATTTTAGTTTTTTTCTTCGCAATAAATTTCCTGCCGTAACTAACAGAATCTCCTTTTTTAACACTATTAACGGTTGAAATTTCTGAAACGATTGACATTACCGGTTTCAATTTTATCGATTCACTTGTTTCCGTTGAGGGATAGTAACCGTAGAGTGAAATACCGCTTCTTACCATATCAAAATAAACTTTCGGGATATCCAAAATTGCCCCGCTGTTTGCCGCATGAACCAAACCGTAATTTACTTTTGACTCTTTTAATTTATTCAGAATATCCAAAAATCTGTCCAATTGCAAATTTGCAAAAGTTTTATCCTTTTCGTCAGAAGTTGCAAAGTGAGTATAAATGCCGTCAATAACTATATTTTTAGTTTCGTTCAAATTTGTTACTAGTTCAACAGCTTGCGTGAATTTAATACCCACCCTACCCATTCCGGTATCAATATTAACATGCACCGGAAACTCTTTCTTCAATCCATGCTTTTCAATAATTTTTAACTGATCAAAATCCGTGATAGTCGGGATTATTTTATACTTAATATATTCATGAAGTTCGTTTTTTGTTAAAGGGGCAAAACAAAGAATTGGTTGTTTGGTAACACGAGCTTTTCTAAGTTCTATTGCCTCTTCCAATAATGCCACCGCATAATATTCCGGCTTTTTATCACCAAGCGTTTCCAATGCCTTTACGCATTCAATCATTCCATGACCATAAGCATCAGCTTTTACAACTGCCATTACTTTTGAATTACTTACTTTCTTTCTGATACCTCTATAATTATATAAAAGATTTTTAAGATTTATTTCGGCAAAAGTGGGGCGCATTTAATTCAAAATTATTTTTAAGAAAATGATTTAAAAAATAAGAAATAATATTTTAATTTTTAACAATAACTAAAAGATATATACACTTACTCTTGAAATAATACAATGTTACTTTACTTCCATAACAATACGAAAACCGATAGTGTTGTTACTCTTGGATTGTTTGGACGCATACCGATAAGCATTACCGCATGCATAACTCGGGTCATACCACGAGCCACCTCGTAGAACACGGAAACTACCTTCATCCGGTCCATTGGGATTATTATCCGGACTTTCGCCATAGTACCCATCATCAAACCAATCGCTGCACCATTCCCATACATTACCGCTCATATCGTAAATGCCTAATTCATTCGGTTTCTTCTTTCCAACCGATTTAGTTCTACTGTTTGAATTATCACCATACCATGCAACATCATCAATAAAGTCGCTTCCGCTAAAGCTAAATCCATTATTGTTCTTTCCTCCTCTAGCAGCGTATTCCCATTCTGCTTCGGTAGGCAATCTACCACCAGCCCACTCACAATAAGCTTGTGCATCATTCCAAGAAACATTTATTACAGGATGATTCCCTCGTTCCCAATCGTTATCAGACGGTTTATCTCTTCCGGTTGCTTTACAAAATTTATCATACTCATCGAACGTAACTTCATACTTACCAATAAAAAAATCACCAACGGTAACTGTATGAACCGGTCCAAAATCTTCATCCCCCATTTTGAAACTACCTCCTTCAACAAATACCATTTCACTTGTCACATCTTGAACCATTGTATTATTAGTATCAACAGCTCTTTCCAATCCGAAATTAAATGTGAAATTTTCATCCGAAACAGTAATTGTATCTAAAAGAATTTTATAACCGTTCTTTTGAATTACGATTTTATGTTTACCAGGATTCAACTCATAAATCGGTAAAATATCTTGCTTTTTATTATCAATAAACAAAACGACATCATCTTGCGAAATACTCATTTTGACCGGCAGAAAATTATTCTCTAACTTTTCTGCTATTATTATTTCCCACACAGAACCGCTTTCCAAATTTATACCATATTCTTTTAAATTAATTTCTAACGGGATAAAACCTGTTTTGTAAATAGTTACTGCAGTTTCATTCGGTGTTAAATATAGCAAAGTCTTTCCAGAAGACGGTTTTATTTTTACTATACGATTTTGGGAATTAAAGCTCAATCCGGTCAAATCGGTTTGAATAACTAAACCGGCGCACACATTCCCTTTTCTATCAGTAATATTCTTTTCGATGCTTTCATTTGGCAAATATTTAGCATTACCAATAACTCGTATTTGAGGAATATTTTGTGAGAATAGGGTTAACGAAGTAAGAAAAAGCAGTACAATTACAAATGTTTTTGTCATTCTCAATCCTTTTAACTTAAATGAAATTCAATAAAATTATAATAATAATTCTGTGGAAGTAATTAGCTGATAATAAGCATCTTCTCTCTTCTAAAAAGATTATATACAATTAACTTAATTTTCATAGAAAAGCAGTTGGAAAATAAGAAATTATGATATAATTTTAACAATAATTATTAACTAAATTTTAGTAGTACTAATCAATTATTTTTATTCACAACTAACCGAAAGAATAATAGATAAAAAGCTTTATATCTTTGTAGTCGACAAACAACAAGGATAAAGTATGGAGCTTTTCAACAGAAACAAAAATAACAATAAACCACTGATACGTCAAATCATAGATTTAGTACCCAAGGATA
>Ga0256913_10001518_pt1 | contig 11919 bp, 8 predicted proteins | sample Axial_MatmetaG_FD_185970 | JGI IMG/M metagenome (GOLD analysis project Ga0256913, IMG submission 185970) | Deep-sea worm associated microbial mat communities from Axial Seamount, Juan de Fuca Ridge, Pacific Ocean - Axial_Mat | ecosystem: Environmental > Aquatic > Marine > Oceanic > Microbial...
CGTTAATTTTGTTTGTCGATTTTTCAGTTTTATTCATATTGCTGTTAATATATATTGCTAGATTTTCAGAAGGAAACTGCAATGAAATTCCATCTCTGAACATAACTTAAACAAGAGATGTGAGTATTTGAAAGAAACGCTGTAATTGATTTATTGATATGTTGTTTTAATATAAAATGTGAAGAAACAATGTTTCAACACACGTTTATGCTGTGCTAATAACAAACTAGAAAACAAAACTGAATAAAATGCGAGCGATTTACAAATGTACAAATCCTGTATACAAAGTACATTTAGAATAAGGCAGGATGTGCTTTATAAAAATATGAAGGTCAGCTTACTTCAATTGATATATTTAATATTATATTATAATGCTCTCTAAACCTTTAATTATAATACTTCATATTGTACTATGTCACTGTGAAATTATCAACACACATTATGTCATGAATCATATTATTTTACATCCAAACTATGGATCTGTCGCGAAAACAAATGACTTTACCGCCTATGGTCAACTATTATCATGTCTATATAGACGTCTACTTTTTACAATCAGCGAAGACACTGCTTATTATTTTATTTATTATGTTACAATAACAATAACAACAACAATAATAAATGAAATAATAAAACAATAACAAAAACGATAATACAAATATACTACTAACAATAAAAATAATAATAATAAAATAATAATAATAATAATAATAATAATAATAATAGGTATATCTGAAGGTTGTTTCATCTTTCACTTCGTCTCATTACCTTTGGAGGTCGCTCTGCCCATTTAGCCTACCTTGTGCACAAAAGTGGACGTAAAACATCAATCATCATCATCATCATCGTCATTATCATCATCATGATTAATAATAATAATAATAATAATAATCGTATAAGTATTGTTATAATTAATTCCACTGTTCATTCGTATTAGTTGCTAATAACAGGGACTCTAATGAAAAATGATGCAGTTATTCCTTTATAAAACGAGTAATTCAGGGCCCTCAGTATCCAGTGTTGCTCTATGATCAGTACAGTGTATGGGCCAAAGGTTAACTTTCCCTTTATTAGTACCACCTAAATATACACGAGAACATGTAGAAAGTGTGTAGTGTATAAGTAAATTATCAATACTAATTCACGGTGCAAAAAAACAACATTGACCTCAGTTACGTTAGCTCTTAGTATTTATGGACACTCGATTGATCCAGTTTCTAATGTTTTCATATTCAATACATTACACAGACATGTAAATCAACAAGTTTGGAATCGTCTCCGATATCGGTTGATTAAGTAAAGACTATTCAGCGTTTGTCATATGTATCTATAACAACGATAATTTCTCTTTCATCACAATTCTCCTGTTGATAAATATATTTGCAACATCAATATCAGTTCAGCCTGAACGGTGTTTTATATTATGCAAACAAATCCAAAGTAGAGAAGCAATTCATACTAACTCTGATATTGACTGATATGATTTGTTAAACAATTAATACAAACACTGATATTGACTGATATAATTTGTTAAATAATTAATACAAACACTGATATTGACTGATATGATTTGCTAAATAATTAATACAAACACTGATATTAACTAAAGCAATGGATCGTTGCAAATATGTTAAAGTTTTAGATAAGAAGCAGCCCTTTAACTGTGCTGTTGGTTAAATGTAAAAACCTACATCCATGCATGAAAACACACTCTACGATCCAAATGTAAATAGCAGCGGTTCCCGAAAATTTAATTCTTCTGGATCATTCAAATACTATCCTTTCGGGCGATTCTGGTTCGGATTTTAGAGAATAAACTGATTATCAACAGCAGTTCAGGAGACTAATAATCTAAATAGAGCTAATAAAACTATACATAATTTAGTGTTGTTTTTCTATCGATGGATGAGCCAATATAAATGTTGACAATTTCACTTCTTTCTTTAACACACTTCACCCCCCCTTGCTATTGTTTATTTGTTGTCCAGACAACGATCTTATGGTTTCTGTACATATCTTGTATATATACCCGAAACTCTCGTCAATTCCTTTGATAATATGATGATGTAAGAATTACGACAAAACACCGTTGGATTTAAAAAGAATGTGTATCAAGGTTGATACTCTGTCGAGGTGAACTAGATGTTACTGGTTACATGAACTCGACCCGTTAACATATAGTTCACGAAAACATATATTGGAACGAGCGCCTTCTAGTCTACCTACTAACTAACTGATTTTGATTATATATCTGTGATGTTACCTTGTGACGTATAATGTAATTATATTATCAAATGGTGCCATCTTCTTCAATAGATTTAGGATACCATATTGCCATCATATACCATTTTATATAACACTTTTAGAATACTGGTGCCAGACAATGTAATGTAAAATGTTTACATTTACATCTACCTTACTGTCCTTATATAACATATTACATACCATATTTTACAGTGCTATTTCATGTATAGATATCATGTATTTCTATAGACTATGGGCCACATTATTATTACTGATGGTCAATTGCCAGTGTAAAGGTAGGAGACTGAATTAAAACCTTTGACTAGTGAATTAAAGCGGTCGCTTTCTGTTAAAAGAGAATTGTGATCTTCAGATAATTAGTAACTGTCATTATTTTGCCAGTTAGTTGATATGATACTAAATAATGTTAAAATTAAATATGTAATATATTTTTGTCAGATTTAGTTAATGCAATACTATACTCTAAATACCCTTAATTTAAATATGAATTCATCTTCCTAGCATCCTATGCCAGAAAATAATACACACACACATACGGACTCATGTACACACGCACGCGCGCACACACACACATACGCACACACACACACATGCACACACACACACACACACAAACATACACACAAACACACGTACACAAACACACACACACACAAACATACAACCACACACATACACGCGCGCATTCAAATACACACACACACACACACACAAACAAACAAACACACACAGGCAGAGAGACGGACGGACCAACAGTAAGATAGATTCCAACAGTCAGACAAATGGACAGTCAGATAGATAGACAGACAAACACAAATTCGCTTATACACTCGACTACATTAACGCACAGAGATTAACAAATGCTTAGTCAACAAATTATATCATCGATCGCATTAGAGTGAATGTGTGATTAATTTGAATATTCATTATCTAATACATATTCTTTATATGATTAATTTGGTAGGACTTTGTTAACGTAAGTTATTCCAGTCTTAGTTTTCTGAAGGTTATTAATAACGTAATCCAGAGTTGTTTAATTCTATTGTTTATCTGTTGTGCAAACATAAAGATTATATTAAGGTGCGTTCATATTAAATTCGGAATATTATTTTATTTATTAATTTGTTACTATGAAAAGCCTATCCTGTTATCTCTAAGCAATAGTCAATTATTGCATGATTGGCAAATTCAATCATTTAGGTATTTACGAAGAAGTCTTACTTTCCCAATGATATAACAACAAGACTTACCTGTACATATTACCCGCTTCTCCAATCCAAGTTAATTATTTAATACAAAGTTTCGATTTTCTATATATACAAAAGAATGTACATAACAGGATCATACCTTATAACGCAGATTCTCAGTTTTCTTCTCATTTTGAGTTTGAATTGAAGAGATATAATTATTGCATAACTATAATAACATAATATCATTTGAGTGTCATCCGCCTAACAATGATATTTATTCTTATTCGCTTGATGATTGTTACCAACTGGCTTAGTGTAGATGCAGTAATTTTCATTACTGCTAAAACAGATCTTTGTGATACAGAAAATGAAAACACCAATTGGATGATGGTCTATCATCGACTGAAATACACTCAGTTTTGTCGATAGATAGGACTTTAACCAGGTTAAAACCGTTTCCTTGATTATAAATGAAAACTATAAACATTACAGTAGTATTGGGAATTGTTAAAATTATACTTCATGTTATGTATGCGATTTTTAGCTGTTTGCTAAAAGTTCGAGCTATAATCAATACAAATCCGTCACTGTTGCATTATACTTTGCGAAAAGCAGAATAACCAAATGAGAGATAACATCTTGTTCCTGACAAAATATAAGAAATGTATATGACAAATTTATCATACTATTTAATGTCATTCCAGATTCCGCCCTCCATTCATCTCCTGTCTGGATATTGTCTCTTAAATTTAGCGTATGGCTTATATCTCCGTAATGTCTCTGATGTTAAAGACCTTTTCTTCGTTGACTCCGAGTAAATGCCTTTGAACTTTGTTTATTAACAGGAAGAGTCCCATCTCAGTGCATTAGCAGCCTCAATTTCCAGTCTTCTGCGAGCTTTATCTTCTACGGAGCTATAATTGGCACCAATAATACAACCAATGGGCAGTAGACTGTCTGTTTAAGCTTCAGTTCTAAAAGACGTTCTCACAGAAATACATACACCCTGTGTTATTCTCATAGAAGATGATTCCGGGATGTTCTAGAGTGATGAAGTAAAACATTGTACTAAAACAAAAGGAGCTTAGTCGTAATGATTTTACTACTATAAGATACAACTGGCTGGATTATCTATGTCCCGTTTTATTGAATATATTACTCTAAATACTGAATAAACATACATATTGAAAACGATGTGTGTGTATGACAAACTAAGGTGGTGATACAGTAGTGTATTTATCAAATACTTTTTTATGTTAAGATCGCGAATTATTTTCATTTTTCATTTGTGTTCATAATGCCCTCAATTTGTTTAAGAAATAGCTATAATAGTAACGAGTTGCTAAAATAATTATTAGTTATCATCATTATAATAACAAGGGAAATTAATCTTCACATTTTCTGGTCAAACCTTTTACATTAAGACTGTTGATAGCTTGTTTGCTTATTTATTGTGTAATGCTGTATTTCCCATTCAACCAACGTTCACCTTGTCTAAAAGCAGGAAAATATTAACGTTTTTTTACCTCGATGCTTCGAAGACAGTGTATATATCACTTTCCCTGTCATTGTATAGAATCGAAATCTCTGATTTGGAAATGTCGCAATTTCTTTTGCTGAACATATGATTCAGCTCTCTATATATTATCTTTTAATGCCGTGATTAATTTCATTTATCTCTTAGAGAATATATTTATAATGTATCGTTTTACTGACAGTGACTGTATATAGGTAAACCATATGACTGCCGAGTGATGTAATATGTGATATGATGGAACAGTGAACTAAACAATAAAATATGTATTTAGGGTATCAATTCCTATTTAAATTCTATTCTGTTAGCTTGTATTTTGCATTATGTAAGATCATCTTTAATGCTTTCTCGTGAACTTTAGAAAAATATCTTATGATTGGAAAACCGCATAGTTGAACATTTAGACAGTTTACTAACCGAAACCAATTCAAAACTTAACTGTGGTCATATGCAAAAAGATATAACTTTTAAAAATAAATGTTTCTCAAATGGTTTATATAGAGAAAAAGTGATGCATGACATGTGAACGATGCTTGTGAAACAGTACATACAACTCACATATAAACACATTCAATGCGACACACGAGCTTCCAAATCAAAGGTCATTGTTTCAACTGATTTAAGGAAATTCTTTATGATAACAAAATCAAAATTCCATAATTTGTTTTATCAAATGTATTTTAGGTCTATAAAAACACCTGCTATTATCGTATTCGTTATGACTTCCATTAATAGCAAACACATTCTTCACATGGAAGCTGTCTTACGTATGTATCTTCATATATGACTAATGTTATCTAACACCTTTTCAGGTTTCTAAAATAATGTGGTTTAATATATAAACGTATCCGTAGTTAGCAATTTGTGATTATTTTTCTCGTTTAAATGATTGAACAATTGTATTAGTTTTCATCACGTTTGGTACGAGTACACGTATACTGTATGTATACACATATGAATGTGAAAGAATAATGACAGAAATAAATAACAAACAAAACTGATGATGAATGGTAGAGTGTGCAATTTAGATTAGCACAAACATTAGCACAATTTACCAATCAGTTTCTACAGACGTAAAACTGTTTGTTAATTAATTAGACTTATTTATAGTCATTATGCTTGTTGCTACACTCTATCACTCTATGAAGCTTTAGAATGAAGCTTTTTGTTGACGTGAAATCTTATAAGAACATTCCGTTTTGAATGTTTAATTAGTCTCATGGATTATGTCTTATCAACTCTAAACTATTAATCACCAAAGAAAATAAAACTAATATAAATATAATATAACATATAATATTTCATTTTTTTATCATCTATTTAACGCTGCTAATTTAGTAAAAGGAAATAAATAATTCCTACTTTTAGTAATGACATTTTTTATTGTAATATTATTCTTATTTCTAGAACATAGAGGTACAACAACAACTATAACAACATCAACAACAACAACAACAATCAGAACAATAATAAGTGATGATCAAGATGAGGATAATTATTATCAACTTCATAATAACAATAATTATAATTGTTTTATGATGATGGTGTTATTTATATTAATTTAGTCATCATTTTGTATCGACGTCAAATGTAAGAATGAATCTTGGAATAAATTGTAGTTATGGCAGCAAATCCAGATTAATGAAAGGCATCTAAATAGTGGATCCAGAACAAAATTTAAATGTGTACATAAAATACAAGCATCCAATCAATGCTAACATAAAGAAAGAATTATAACCTTGTAATGCTATGCTAATATATATTAACGTGTCATAAAATGATAAATTGGATGGGAAATTGGTAAATAAGACTTTTCCCAGACCTTATTCATTTATAAAAAGTGAAACGGTCGACGCATAGTTTAATGACTACACAAATATTTCAATGTACATTTAATATTATGTTATCTTTAAGGTACATCTATGACCTAGTTTATCATCCCTGTGATTACTGCTTCATTAACAATATATAAGTTTTAATTAAAAAAACAGAATAGAAATCGGGAGAAAATGGTAAGGTAACTGTATTTAATATAGATCATATTAGGCCATGTTTTAGAAGTTAAAATTCAGTTTATGCAAATACTTTCTTACAAACAACAACAACAAGTTATCGGTCTCTGAATGCATAATATTATAATGGTATTTTATATAGCACATTATTCAACTTGAATTGCTCTAATACCCTTTACATTAAAAAGATAATTAAAACATGTGCTAAGCTCATAAAGCACAAATTCATTTATAGATAAATACACTCTTTTAGAGATATTATATCAGTATCATTTAGATGAATGATTTTTAAGTACATTGCTATGTGGATGTTTGGTACTGTCAGAAGTAAACAACAGTCAGATCGAACCATTCTTACTGGTGTATTCGTTTGGTTCAGATCACTTAGATACAGTGTGTTAGCCAACTATGTACTCTGTATGTGTGAAAGAGGATCTTATACATTGACCTGCAAGATACAGGAAACCGGTGTAGCTGGAATAAAACTAGCGTTATATGTTTCCTTTTGCGAGTGTACGTCACCAGACGCGAAGCACAGTTCTGCATTAGCTGTAGGCCGTTTGTGTGAGAGAGGTTTGTTTTGATAAACCATGCATGATCATAGTCCAGTCAAGAAATAATAAGGCTTGAACTAAAGTCTGGCATGTTTAGTCATTTATGTACTGACTAATCAGTCCTATATTTCTCAGTAACTAATGTCAGGATTTATAAATAGAATGGTCCCACTTCTCCATTTCTCGAATTTTGCCCAATGTAAGCCTTAGACGTGCAATTTTCAATAAGGTACAATGACAGTTGATTGTAGTTTTACATCTACAAACATTGCTCGTATATTCAAATAGAAAATAACCTTTAAGCATGTTATCGAAGGAAAAGTATGCTAGATATGCCTTTTCAATGAAGAAAGATGTGACAACTATGGCTGATCATGATAGCCCAGTGGATTGAGCACTGGGCTATACTCATGCGAGATGCGGGATTAATCAACTCAACAATAATGAGGCATATACGCTGGGAATATATTTATTATCAATCAAGTGACTGTTTTATGTCTAGATATAAGGATAAACTAACATGGTACAGAATACAATTACGTTTATGAACTAGTCGACAGCATTTGCGTGGTCGTAAATATAGAATGCATAACTAATTAATGAAATATATGATGTACTGGAATTTTAGTAGTAGGCACTAATGTATATTACAATATTAAAATAAACGACTGATTAAGTGAATTAACGAGTGAGTGAGTAATTGATTGATTGTTAAATTGAGTGAGTTAGTGATTGCTTTGTTCTTGTGCGGATCTGCTCATTCCTTAAACATGTGGCTAAGATTTTTGTTTAATCAGTACACCTGACAACAAATACAGGTAACACTGAAATTCATTATGGATGTATATCAAATTCTGACGTATTACTTTAACTACCGCCACTAAGACGAATGACGAACTTCGCTATATGACTAACACTGTTATAGCTGAATGACTAATATGGGTACAATAAGAATGATTCTTCAAATGCTAAAATGTCAATTGCATTACATAGCCTGGGTCAATAATATTAGTACTACTACTACTACTACTGATGATGATGATAATGATGATGATGATAATAATAATAATAATAATAATAATAATAGAAAGTCATCCAGAAACCTCAGGTCGTCCAGTCAGATATTAAGAAGTAAGCTATTCTAATTTTGGTAGCACCTCAATTCTTCATTATGGGGAAGCTTCATCATGTAATCATAACACCGTACTGACTGTATATGAGTGAATATATTGGTATACCTCGTCTTTGTGTCACACTTGGAACATTCCAAAAACAAAAGCATCACTCCATATTCAGTGAAACTTCGGTGATCTGTCAAAGCGAGGTGTCAAATAATAAACTAATAAGTAACATCATTTAAGTACATTACGAGGAAATCGAGTACAAATGATTTATTTCTGTTTCGATAGTTCAGCAATATATTTTTACTTCGTACCTCCGTCTCTTCTTTCATTGTTTTATTAATTCATCAATTATTGCATCAATTCTTTTATTTAATCAACATTTCTATCTTTTCTTCCTTCCTTAATCTATTCCTTATTTCTTTCTATCGTTTATTAATTCGGTCATCTTCCGTTCAATAATTCATTCATTCATTATTTCACCCATTCCACAATTTATCCATACCTTCTCCAGGATAACAGTCCAATATACCTCCAAGTCACCATTAACCGGCCCATCTCTCGACATAATCTGAATATCTTGCCACCTGACCCTATTGTCATGTGTTTTGCCAATATCGTATTTCTAATTATTCTACTTTGTTCAATCTTTTGCACTACGTGAAACACATCATATTACTTTTATTTTCAGCGTCAATCGTCGTATAATCATTTAATTGATCAATTGAACAGTTTATGTTATTAATAAGTAAACCAATTAATTAATCATATGACTAATCAATAAATGGTAAAATCAACCAAAGGAATATTGGAATAATCAATCAATGAAATTCAGGCAATATTTCGGGATTTTACATTTACATATAAGACCATCTTCTGGGACTAATAGTTGTTTGAATCATTCTACTTGTCATGCTTCATAAAATGTGGCCTCAAATCAGACCCAATGCGAGGTTACTCCATTAGTTTTATGGATATCGTTCCTTGCCGTTACTCTGGAATGTGTGTCATTTACTTTGACACAGTTATCAATCATCATGTCAGAATATGCTCCCAATAAAGAGGTTATAACTATACACCACGTCGTACTAATAACATGTCGATATCAGAGTATGACAATGCATATGTTGATATATCGCCCTGTATTATTAATATCAAGAATATACAGGGTTAAAGGTGGTGCTATATCATTACTAGATTACAGAGTACACTCACACACACACACACACACACACACACACACCCCACACACAAACACTCAACATATATATATATATATATATATAAAGTGAGAGTAACTCTGCTAGAACTATTTATATGTGAGTAAATTGCCAGTTAACTCTTTGTTATTGAATCAAATTACAATATGTAATAGAGACACATTTGTTTTGTCACATAAAGTTGTGTTTTTTAACATTTACGTTCATAAATACTTGACGGAAGTTGAATTGGGCTTAGACTAAAATGTAGATACACTTTAGATGTTGAGTTTTCCATAAGTCAAAGATAGCAAAATGTAATATACGGAGGAATATTTCGAAGTGATATAATTAATATTCGACAGTAAAATAGCTGTTGTTGTGATGTTGTTGTGATGTTTAATTAATTAGTATATTAAGTTTTTCTATTCCTTTTTCTATTCGTTGCAACCGTGCGAACACGTGTATCGGTCCATACACGTATACCCACGCGTTTAGTGATGCATGTAACTATATTAATGGTGTACAAACCTGATAGATCGTCGAGAGAGTATCTTTGATGAAGCTAATCCACAAACTAGTAAAATGAAAACGAACAATGCGGATAAATAATATATACATGTACATGTGTCCGCCAGCACACGCTCACTACTTACAGAAGACAATACACTTGAATATTTAACTGAGTACTGTATATATTGTGTGTATACCAGAATCTATCGAAGTATTATCTACACGGTGACCGATCTGAACGTATCACAATGTTTAAGTCACCATGTGGTTTGTATCTTGCCTTATGTATTATAAGAAAGTATAGAAATATACACGCCAAGACACGCGTACACATATAATTATGTCAGTTGTTGAATATTAGTGAGTAGTTTATATCTCCTTAAATACTTCCAAATACACTTCAACATGAGGTCATTGTTAATGGACATATCCAGAATATCCTGTATTTGCTTTATTCACAATATTTTATTTCTAATCAATTAACTTTTATGTGTCATTATCGAATAACGACAATAAACGGCTAACATCAGTATCATGTCTCTATATCAGTAATAACATTTGAAGTTAATCTTATATATAGATATATGTTAGTCAAAGAATATATTATGTATGTTTGACTGGATAATGATGATATGACAACATATAATTGTATTTGTTATCGTTGTTTTTATTATTGATACTAGTTATACACACATTATTGTTGTTGATGTATACCGTGATGGTCCGCTATTATTATTATTATTATTATTATTATTATTATTACTATTAATATTAGTAGTAGTAGTAGTAGTAGTAATAATAATAATAATAGTAGTATCAGTAATAGTAGTAAAAGTAGTAGTAGTAGTAGTAGTAGTAGTAGAACTAGTAATACAAGTATGACAAGTCGTATAAGTAATAATAACGGTGGTAGTAGGAGTATTACTACCAGTATTATGTCAAGTATGACATCTATAAAACAAACTAATCAAAACGATAGCTGCGCCTTATTAAAAGTAGAACTTTCCTTTAACTACAAATACAACAACGCTGCATTAATTCAACTAATCCTGCAAACAGTCAGTGGGGTTCAAAACCATGTGTGGTTAGCAGATGTAGATCATGCAAGATATTGTGTACCTGTCACAATATAACAAGTATAGTTACCAATACATATATAGACTAATAGGAAATTAAAAATGGGGAAATTTAAAATGTTACCGAGAGTAATGACGAACTTCGTAAGAGAATAATGGTCACAGAAATGAATTGCTGTTTTTCATCAACCAATGAGAGCCTATAAATACATGCAATACTCGTAATTAAAAGTTAATTTCACCAATTATAAATTATTGCTAATGTGTCAGTAACTAATATCTGATACACATATGGCACCTAGATTTGAAAACTGGGATATCTCTAATGCTATTATAACTAAATGAATTACTATTCTCTTGAATTTCGTTATATATATATATATATATATATATATATATATATATATATATATATATATATATATATACAAATATATATACACACATATACACAC
>Ga0256913_10001519_pt1 | contig 11918 bp, 10 predicted proteins | sample Axial_MatmetaG_FD_185970 | JGI IMG/M metagenome (GOLD analysis project Ga0256913, IMG submission 185970) | Deep-sea worm associated microbial mat communities from Axial Seamount, Juan de Fuca Ridge, Pacific Ocean - Axial_Mat | ecosystem: Environmental > Aquatic > Marine > Oceanic > Microbial...
AGATGAAATTACTATCGTTATTTGTTTTATTCGTTGTTGCATTGGCATTCAACGGAAATGCACAGGAAGAGAAAGAGACCTTTCTGATTGTAAAAGAGATTAAACATACACCTGTTGTTAGTCAGGGAAGTACCGGAACTTGTTGGGCTTTTTCCACAACCAGTTTTTTAGAGTCGGAAATAATGCGGTTGGGATTTCCGGAAACAAAACTTTCGGAAATGTATTTTGTCGATTACGGATACCGGAATAAAGTTCAGCAATATTTGTTGTATCACGGCCATAATAATTTTGGGCAGGGTGGTTTATCGCACGATGTAATGAATGTTTTGCGCGAACATGGAATGGCAACTTACGATGCTTTCCCCGGCGAGAAAGTTGATGGCAGATATAGTCATGGCCAGCTTGAAAAAGAGATAAAAGAAGCGATTACGGAGGCAAACAAAAAACGTAAAGATTTTAGTTACGAAGCGTGTGAAGAGCAAGTTGATAAAACGCTTGAGAAATATATCGGGAAACTTCCTGAAAAGATAAAAACACCGGAAGGCAAACTTACTCCGGTTGATTATATGAAAAGTTTAAAAATTAATCCCGATGATTATATCGAGTTTAGTTCGTTTACACACCACCCGTTTTATACTCAGTTTGTTCTCGAAATTCCTGATAACTGGGCACATGCATCGTATTATAATTTACCAATCGATGAGTTAATGGAGGTGATGTTTTATGCACTTAATTCGGGGTACTCGGTTTGCTGGGACGGCGATGTTAGCGAAGAGCTTTTTCAGCATAAAAACGGGAAAGCCGACCTGCCGCAAGAGCAAATTGGTAAGGTAAACCAAGAGTTACGTCAGAAAACATTTTTAAACCGCACAACCACCGACGACCATTTAATGCACCTGGTTGGGTTATCGAAAGATTCGAAAGGGAGAACCTGTTTTTATACTAAAAATTCGTGGGGTGCAAAAAGTAATAATTACGGTGGTTACCTGCACATGACCGAAGATTTTGTACGTTTAAAAACCATTGCATTTATTGTTCATAAAGATGCAATTCCCGAAAGTATAAAAGCTAAACTGAAATTGTAATGCGCGAGTTTACACTCACATCGGAATATATTGAACTGGTTAAATTGCTGAAATTAATGCAAATAGCACAAACCGGCGGCCATGCAAAAATTATTGTCGAAGATGGCGAAGTAATCAGAAACGGAGAACAGGAATTCCGAAAGCGGGCAAAACTACGCCCCGGCGACAAAATTGAAGTTCTTGGTGAGACAATTTTGTTGAAGTGAATTCGATTCAGATAAGAATTATTGCAATTAATTTACAGTTAGGGTAATCGATTGTAAATCTTTGTCGGCCGATGAGTTTCCAACCATAATTGTAAACTCGCCGGATTCAACAATATAATCCATATTAATATCGTAAAATTTTAATTTTTCTGGAGTAATTTTTAACTCAACGGTTTTTATTTCACCCGGTTTAAGTGTTATCCGTTTAAAATCTTTAAGCTCTTTTACAGGGCGTGTTACGGAACTCAACTCGTCGCGAATATAGAGTTGAACAACTTCGTCTCCAATTCTGTCGCCCGTATTTTTAACATCAACCAAAACCTTAACCGATTCGTTTTTTGCAATCGACGTTTTTTCGAGCCGAAGATTATTAAACTCGAAAGAGGTATAACTTAATCCATAACCAAAAGGATAGAGCGGAGTAATATCGGCATTGAAATAGCCGCGCCGCGCCGAAGGTTTGTAGTTGTAAAAGACCGGAATGTGCCCGACGGAGCGAGGAAAAGAGATAGGAAGTTTTGCCCCCGGATTGTAGTCGCCAAACAGAATGTCGGCAACAGCATTTCCTGCCTCCTGTCCCGGATACCAACATTCGAAAATGGCATCTGCCTTTTCAATTAAATTGTTAAAAGCGAGTGGTCTGCCATTAAAAACAAAAGCAATTATTGGCTTCCCGGTTTTATACAATGCGTTAATTAATTCGTCTTGCATTCCAAACAGTTGCAAGCTTGCGCGGTCGCCCAAATGTGTATAACTCCAGGCTTCGCGCGATGTTTGCTCGTTACCGCCGACTACCAACACAATTACATCTGCCTTTTTTGCAACCTCCACTGCCCGGGCAATTTTTTGTCTGTTTTCTTCCGGGTCGGGAAGTGTAATTTTATCTTCAACCCAACTGCCTCCAATTGTAATTGCACAACCTTCGGCATAAGTTACTGTTTTGTTTTTGCCGGATTTTTGTTGAATTCCTTCGAGAACAGTTGTATAATAATTTGGAATTCCGCTGTACCCTCCCAGGTTCCGCCGGTTTGCATTGGGGCCGATTACTGCAATATTTTTAAAGCTGTTTAAATCGAGAGGTACTGTTTTATTTTTGTTTTCAAGCAAGGTAATTGACTGAAGAGCAGCTTTCTTCGCCAGAATTCTATTCTCTTCCGAGCCACAATAATTCTGTGCATCTTCCGGATTCATATACGGATTATCGAACAGTCCCAATTCAAATTTTACTTTCAGCATTTCTCCCACCAACTGGTCTATTCTCTCTTCTTCTATTTTACCTTCTTTTACCAAATCAATCACATTTAAATAGCAGTCGGGGTTTGGCAGTTCTATGTTAACACCTGCATTTATTGCTAATTCGGCTGCATGTTTCCCATCGGCTGCTACACGGTGCGCTCCAATCCCAAAACGTTTGTGCATTTCGCGAATTGCATAATAATCAGACACAACAAACCCGTCGAAACCCCACTCGTTACGCAACACATCAGTAACCAGCCAGCGATTTGCATTTACCGGAACTCCGTCAATCTCGTGGTAAGTTGTCATTACACTTTTTACGCCGGCTTTTTGTATAACCTCTCTAAACGGAAAAAAATGGACTTCACGAAGAATTCTTTCGGAGCAATTAACCGGGCCGGCATTTGTTCCACCCTCAGGCTGACCGGCACCTGCAAAATGTTTTAGCGTTCCTGCAATGTGCTCTCTGTCGATGGTCTTTTTCTCACCCTGAAAACCGATTATTGCCGAGATTCCAACCTGCGAAATTAAATACGGGTCCTCGCCAAAAGTTTCTTCCACCCTCCCCCAGCGAGGTTCGCGCACAACATCAACAACCGGAGTTAGCGCCTGATGTGCCCCGCGCAAACGAGTCTCTTTGGCAATCATCGAGTAAACATCTTTAACCAGCTCGCGGTTAAAAGTTCCGGCCATAGCAATCGGGTGCGGAAAGATTGTGACATAACTTGCAACAAGCCCATGCAAACATTCTTCATGAAAAATAGCCGGAATCCCTAAACGGGTGTTTTCAATAAAATATTTCTGAAGTTTATTCGATAGCTCTACACTTTGGTATGGAGTAAGCGGTATTGAATTATTGCGCGAAGTTTGGCTTGCCCCTCCCTTTGTCTCGCTTAAACGGGTAACTTGTCCAACTCCAAAAGGAAATGCTTTTATAATATTTCCAAATCTTATTTCTCCTGTTTCGGAAACAAAGATTGAGTCTTTTATCGACCTGTCGGCAGCAACCATTTGTGCCGCTTTTTCTTCCAAAGTCATTCGGTTGAGCAAATCTTTTACTCGTTCTTCGACTGGCAAATCAGCATTTTTGTAGCCAGGTGTTTTACTCGAACAACCCGAAAGTATTGTTACCACTATAATGACCAAAAAAGGGAAAAATGTTTTTTTAGATAGCTTGTATAAATTCATTTTGTTAAAATTACAAGAACTAAAGTATGGAAAAAAATGTATTCGACCAACTACAGTCTGAAAATATGCGGTTAATGTTTTTCTCCGGGAATAAAAAAAGCTGCTAAATCGATGATTTAGCAGCTTTTAAAATTAGTTATGATTTTTAAACTATTTCCCTTTTGCAACTTCAATACCAATGCGTTGGCCTTTAAAAGATGCATCTTTAAATGCCGAAATAATTTCTCTTTCGTAGCGTTTGTCGATTTCGAAAAACGAGAATCCTTTTAAAACTTCGATATTTCCAATTTCAACACTTTTGCCCGGCATATTCTGATTAATCAGGTCGATAATGGTACGTTTACTAATTCCGTTTTTCTTTCCCATATTGAAAAAGAACCTTGAAAACTCGTATCCGCCACGTCCACCGCGGTCTCTTCCTCCACGGTCGCTGCGTCCGCCTCTGTCTCTGTCGCGTCTGCCACGGTCGTTCCTGTCTCGGCGTCTGCCGCGATCTCTATCGCCACGTCTCGAATCTCTGTCGTTGTAATTTGCTTCGTCAACATTAATGTCGGGAGCGTTTTCGTAATATTTTAAGAATCGGTTAAACTCAACCGATACAAAATGTTTGATTAACTCTTCGCGCTCGAGCCACGCCAGTTTTTTATAAATAACCGGCATAAATTCGCCAATCTGTTCGTCGTTCACTTCCACTTTTTCAACTCTGTCAATCAGGTTAAAAAGCTGTTTTTCGCAAATCACTTTTCCCGACGGAACATCTTTTTTGATAAACGGTTTATTAACCGTTCTCTCCACCTGTCTCAGTTTCCCTTTTTCGCGCATGTGAATTAAGGTAACTGAAATACCTTTTTTCCCTGCACGTCCGGTTCTTCCACTCCGGTGAATGTACACTTCGGGGTCGTCGGGCAGATTATAATTAATTACGTGGGTAAGGTCGTTTACATCGAGGCCGCGTGCTGCCACGTCGGTGGCAACCAGCATTTGCAGATGTTTTCCGCGGAAACGTGCCATAACATGGTCGCGCTGTGCCTGCGAAAGGTCGCCATGCAATGCATCGGCATTGTAGCCATCCTGCATCAGTTTATCGGCCACATCTTTTGTTTCGGCACGGGTACGACAGAAAATAATTCCATAAATATTCGGATTTACATCGGCCACTCGTTTTAGTGCCATATAACGGTCTTTGGCGTGTACCAAATAGTAGTTATGTTCAACATTTTCGGCACCGGTATTTCTTTTTCCAACCGAAATTTCAAAAATATCGGTCATATATTTTTTCGAAATGGCAACAATCTCTTTTGGCATTGTAGCCGAAAAAAGGAGTGTCTGTTTCTCTTCGGGAGAGTTCTCTAAAATAGCATCCAGGTCGTCTTTAAAACCCATCGAAAGCATTTCGTCGGCTTCGTCGAGAACAACCCAGCGGATTTCGTTTACCCGCAGTTTTTTTCTTTTAATTAAATCGAGCGTTCGTCCGGGTGTTCCAACCACAATTTGCGGCCCGCGGTCCAACTCTCTAATTTGCTGTCTAATGTCGGATCCACCGTAAACAACGGCACTTTTAAATCCTTTTACATTTTTCGAATACTTTTTTAAATCGTTTGCAATTTGCATTGCTAACTCACGTGTGGGACTTAAAATCAAAGCCTGAATTGCCCGTTGTGTTGTATCGATTTGTTCGATAATTGGTAGTCCAAAAGCGGCAGTTTTGCCGGTTCCTGTTTGCGCAAGTGCTACCATGTCTTGCTCGCTCTCCAATAAAAAAGGAATTGTTTTTTCCTGAATTGGTGTGGGTTTCTCGAAACCGAGTTCTTCAATTGCCAATTGAATTTCGGTGCTTAAACCCATTTCTTTAAATAATGTCATTCAAATTCTTCTAAAATTTCGGATGCAAAGGTACTCTTTTAAAATGAAATTCAGGCGTTTATGACTTATATACCCAATTAACTTCATATTGCCGCATAAAATTCATTCGATTAAACAACAATACAAAGTCAAATTGCCCCATCGGATTGTTTTTGTTTTTTAACGCATTTTCTATACAACTTCAACCCTAATCGCTTAAATTTGTTAAACAATAATATTCTTTACTTTTACTGAACTATTATTTGCCATGCAACAGAAAACAGACCGATATCTTTTTATCCTGCTTATTACGATTGCTCTTTTCGTTTCATCGTTTTCGGCAGTTTTTGCTCAGGAGACCGATACCATTATTCCTATTAACGAAGATCCCGAGAAAATTCTTCGTAAAATTGATCTTAAAGGAGTTGCCGTTCACGGATTTAATTTTTGGCGCGATAAATTTTCGGGGCACTGGGCCGGAGTCGATTTTGGATTTAACTCTTTTTTAAATACCGACTATTCGGGCTACGATTCGGAGTTTATGAAAAACGATATGCTGCGTTCCAATTCATACTATATTAATGTATTTCAAAAAAGTTTCGGACTACAACGCAACCGCAATACAATTGGGCTGGTTACCGGGCTGGGCATTAATTTTAAAAGTTACCGGCTCGATAGAAATACCACAATTGAGCGGAATGAAGACAATGTAGTTGTCCCAAAATATCTCTATTTCGATGATAACCAAAAATCAAAACTTTCAATAACTTCTCTTTCGGTGCCACTTCTGGCCGAATTTCAAATTCCTATAAATCATTACAATAACCGGCTCTATATTTCAACCGGAATGTATTTTGAATACCGTTTGGGCAGTAACACCAAAATAAAATATAAGAAAGAACATAAAGAAAAACTGAAAGTTCCCGACCACTACTCGATGCACGATTTTAAATACGGGTTGATGTTTCGCGCCGGTTACCGGTGGATAAATGTTTTTGCCACTTACGAAATTACCCCGCTTTTTAAAGATGAAAAAGGGCCTGTATTAACTCCTTTTACCGTAGGGTTTACTTTGTTGCAGTTCTAGCTGACAATTGTTCTACAGATTGTAAACAAGTGGTATAAAAATGTTTCGGTCTAAATTTATACTTTTGTAGCTTTTAACTGAAATGACATTCGAACAATTAATAACGTTTATTCTTATCGGGATTGGCCTGAGTTTCGACTCATTCGCCGTTTCGGTTTCGTGTGGATTGATGAAACGCGAAATCAGGTTTAAGCAGGCCGTTGTAATTGCCGGATCGCTGGCATTTTTTCAGGCGGCTTTTCCGGTGCTTGGGTGGTTAATAGGGAGTACCTTAAAAGATTTAATTGCGGCGGTCGACCACTGGATTGCATTTGCTCTGCTGGCTTTCATTGGTATTAAAATGATTATTGAAGGGGCAAAAAAAGAGGGTGTTCTGGCCGATTTCGACCCTTTTAAATTCAGTGTGTTAATTGGGTTGTCGGTGGCAACAAGTATCGACGCACTGGTGGTTGGACTGAGTTTTGGATTTTTAAGTATGCCCATTCTTTTCCCGGTATTAATAATAGGGATTGTAACATTTTTAGCATCGATGCTCGGAATGTTTTTCGGTAAAAATATACCGGCAAAACGCAGCCGGCAATCGCTAATTTTGGGAGGTATTATTTTAGTTTCAATAGGAATAAAAATTTTAGTTGAGCACCTGTTTTTCTCTTAAATAAAATAGATTTTGATGAAGATTGGAAATATAGAGCTGATTGGAACACCGCTATTTTTGGCACCCATGGAAGATGTAACATATAAATCTTTCAGGTGGATGTGTAAAAAATATGGTGCCGATGTTATGTACACCGAATTTGTTTCGTCGGAAGCGTTGGTCAGGAATATTGAAAAAACCAAGCAGAAAATGAAGTTGTACGACTTCGACCGTCCGGTTGCCATTCAGATTTACGGGCACAATGTCGACTCAATGATTCGTGCAGCACAAGTTGCAGAAGAGGCAGAGCCCGATTTTATTGATATTAATTTTGGCTGCCCCATGAAAAAAATTGTGCGGCACGGTGCCGGTTCAGCACTTCTGAAAGACCTGCCAAAAATGCAGGAGATGGCAGCAGGAATTGTAAAAGCGGTTAAACTTCCGGTAACGGCAAAAACCCGGCTGGGCTGGACAGAAAACGACAAGCCAATTATGGAGGCTGCCGAAAGATTACAGGATGCCGGCATTGCGGCTCTGACAATTCACGGGCGTACTCGTGAGCAGTTGTACACGGGGAGTGCCAACTGGGAGCTGATTGGGAAAGTGAAAAATAATCCAGAAATTACGATGCCGATTATTGGCAACGGCGATATTAACAGCGCCCAAAAAGCAAAACAGTTTTTAGACGAAACAGGTGTTGATGCGCTGATGATTGGGCGCGGTGCAATTGGCAGGCCGTGGTTATTTAAAGAGGTAAAACATTTTCTTGAAACCGGAGAGTTACTCCCTTTCCCAACGGTAGCAGAAGTTGTTGACGTTTTGCGCGAGCAAATCAGGCTAAATCTGGAGTGGAAAGATAACGAGCGGTTTGGTATTTTAATGTTACGCCGTCATTTTGCCAAATATTTTCCGGGGCTGCCAAATTTTCGCGAACTGAAAATTAAACTGTTACGCGCCGATACAAGCAGCGAAATTTATGAGATTTTAAATGAGATTGTCGAAATTTATGGCAATCATCAACTTAATTACGAAAATGTAAGTTTACGATGACTGACGATATCTATTCGAAATATTACTCGGAAAACGGTCTTTGGGAGAAGATAAAAAAAGTGTCGAAACTGGCCGGAACCAAAGTTGTTTACGCGGCACTGCTGCTTTATTATACCATGGAGGATAAAAATGTAAGTATAAAAACAAAGGTTTCGATTGCCGCCGCACTGGGCTACTTTATTTTGCCCACCGATGCAATTTTCGACTTTACTCCGTTAATTGGCTACTCCGACGATTTGGGCGTTTTGCTTTTTACTTTGGCACGAATTTCATCAGGAATTACTCCTGAAATAAAAGAGAAGGCACGTATTAAATTGCAAAACTGGTTTGGCGAGATTGATGATAGCGAACTAAAAGAGATAGAAAAGAACATTTAATTGTTGAACAAAATTCTTCTGAAATCCTTATTATTCCAATATAAAGTGGCTGTTTTCAATCAGAAATGCATTTTAAAGAATTTTTACAAACAGGTTAACGAAAGTTAATAATTTGATTTGTAGACATTTGTGGCATATCGTTTGTAAATGTATTTGTGTATTTGGATATATAGATATTAAAGGTGTTGAATATAGATTAGGACAGAGAAGAAGTAGATTTAAAACCTTGAGGCTGCGAAAGCAGCCTCTCTTTTCACCCTTTTTTATCATTAAAATAGATAGTTTTTTGTTTTCAAAAAAATTCATGTTTGGGGAAATGTGGATTTGAATATTGTTTGTTTAGATAGTCCCGCTTCTGCGGGGCTATTTTTTTGTTTTATATGGAACTCGCCACATAATCATCCTTCTCCCGCCTAGTCGGGACAAGTTGTGTGCGAATAATTTCCATGCTCGTTTCTTTTTATTCAAATTAGTTGTAATTATACTTAGTCCGGTTCCCCCCGAATATTAATATGAACCATAATTTCTGTATTTTAGCATTTCAAAAAAACAAGAATGATAGATTTGGATTTCTCCATTATTCAATGGTTGTTACTGGCAGTTTGCGGGCTTTTTATAGGAATGTCGAAAGTGGGTGTTCCCGGAATTTCGATGATTGTTGTTCCCATTCTCGCCTTTATTTTTGGCGGCAAAGCTTCAACCGGAGTATTACTTCCTATTTTAATGATGGCCGACTTGTTTGGCGTTGGTTATTATCACCGGCACGCCCAATGGAAATTCCTTTTTAAACTGTTACCGTGGGCTTTTGTTGGCGTGGGTATTGCTCTCTGGGTTGGCGAAATTGTTGACGACGAGTGGTTTAAAAATATTATGGCTGTTTTGGTTTTTGCAAGTATCGCGCTTATGCTTTGGAAAGACCGCAGAAAAACAGATAATATTTTTCCCGACACCTGGTGGTTTGCTGCATTAATGGGAGTTTTAGGTGGTTTTGCCACAATGATTGGAAATGTTGCCGGGCCAATTTTTGCCATCTATTTACTGGCTATGCACTTGCCAAAAAACAGTTTTATCGGTACCGGTGCCTGGTTCTTTCTTATTGTCAACTTCTCGAAATTTCCGTTACATATTTTTGTGTGGAAAACAATAAACCGAAATACATTAACACTCGATATTATTGTACTTCCGGCAATTGCACTTGGTGCATTTCTTGGCGTTTCCCTGGTGAAAAAAATCTCGGATAAAACCTATCGGACTGCGGTTATTGTTGTAACAGCACTCTCGGCATTCTTACTGTTAATTTAAATACGATGGAACAATTAATTCGGTTTTTTAAAGGAAGGGAAATTGCAAAAATACTGGATGTGGGAACAGGTACAGGTGACTTTCTGTCTGTTTTAAAAGATGTTTTTCCCGGTGCAGAAATTACCGGAGTCGATCCGAATGAGGAGTCGTTAATTAAGGCTGCTGCAAGGTTTCCCGATGTTCGGTTTAAAAAAATGAGCGCAGAGAAAATTGGGTTTCCCAATAATTCGTTCGACGTTGTGACCATTTCAATGGCACTCCATCATTTATCGGATGTTGGGTTGGCACTGCGCGAAATAAAACGGGTTACAAAACCCGGTGGCTCGGTTATTATTAACGAATTGTTTAGCGATAATTTAAATAAAGCGCAGGAGGTTCATAAATTGTATCACCATTTTGGTAGCCAAATCGACAGGATTTTAGGAATTAATCACAATCCGGCCTTTAAAAAACGGGAGATTTTTCAAGAGGTAGAAAATGCCGGAATCCGTATTCAATTTCATTTTGAATTTGTAAAAGAGGAGAATATAATACTTACTTCAGCTGAAATTGAGGAGCGTGTAAGAAAGATGAAAAGACGGCTGGAAACGGTAAAAGACCACACAGAATATAAAAATCTGGAGTCACAAATTCCGAAGTTTGAGGGAAAAGTTGTCCGGTTTGGATTTCAGTCGGCAACCCGGATTGTAATTGTGGGGGAAGGTTAAACTCCAAAAATAAAAAACACTCCCAAACGAGAGTGTTTCAAAACTATTTTAGTTGAATTTTTTTTATCCTTTTAATGCTTCGGCTCCACTTACAATTTCCAGAATTTCGCCGGTAATTGTTGCCTGCCTTGCTTTGTTGTATTGTAAAGTAAGATCTTTTAACAGCTCGGTTGCATTGTCGGTTGCCTGATGCATTGCTGTCATTCTCGCCCCGTGTTCGGCAGCATTCGAATCTAATAAAGCTTTGTAAACCTGAATTTTAAGAGAGCGTGGAATTAACTCGTAAATAATTCTCTCTTTCGAAGGTTCGTAAATAAAATCGAAGTTGACAGTATTGTTATTTTCTTCTTTTATTTCAACAGGAAGAAATTGTTCGGTGGTTTGAATTTGTACCGCCGCATTTTTAAACTGATTATAAACCAGCTCCACACGGTCGAATTTCCCATTGGCAAAACCATCCATTATTTCCCGTGTAATCATCGAAACATTTTCGAAAGTAAGTGAATTGAAAATATCGTTTTTATCATCAATAACATTCATTCCGCGATGTTTCATCTGGCGGCCACCCTGTTTCCCGATACTGATAAAATTAACGTTTCCGAGTTTTAACTGCTTGCTGTATTTTGCATTAACCAACTCAATTGCTTTTTTCGAGATGTTTGAATTGAAACCACCACACAATCCGCGGTTTGAGGAGATGAGTACGATAAGCACTTTATTTGGCTCGCGGCTTTGAGTATAAACCGAGTCTTCAACATTCTCTAAACTGGCACTCAGCGAAGTTAAAATCTCGTGTAATTTTTCGGCATACGGTCTGATTTGAAGAATGGAATCCTGCGCTTTTTTCAGCTTTGCCGCCGAAACCATTTTCATTGCGCTGGTAACCTGTCGTGTAGTTTTTACCGATGCAATTCGTGTACGTATCTCTTTTAACCCGGCCATAATTTTAAATTTGAGAAACTGAGTAATTGTTTCCGAGCAGGCTAGTAAAAGTGCCGCTCTTTTATTTTATCAATTCAATGTTTTTGTTACCTCTTTCTCCTCACTTTTGGGGAGGTTGGGAGGGGCTGTTTAGTTTTTATATTTTCCTGCAACTTCGGTAGCAACTTTTCTGATTGTATCTTCAATTTCATCAGTCAGTTTCCCGGATTTTAAGCTGTCTAAAACTGCCCGGTGCTGCAACTCCATAATTTCAAGAAAATCG
>Ga0256913_10001520_pt1 | contig 11917 bp, 7 predicted proteins | sample Axial_MatmetaG_FD_185970 | JGI IMG/M metagenome (GOLD analysis project Ga0256913, IMG submission 185970) | Deep-sea worm associated microbial mat communities from Axial Seamount, Juan de Fuca Ridge, Pacific Ocean - Axial_Mat | ecosystem: Environmental > Aquatic > Marine > Oceanic > Microbial...
TCTGGAAGAATATCTCCTCTTTACCCGGGAAGTGGGCCGAGTAAATGTTTATGAGGCTCTTGGCTTCATCAGCTACGCTTGGATCAACCTGCTTGGCTTTTATGAACTTATCAACGGCAGCCCAGTAAACAGTACTGTGTTCGAATTCATTACTACCATAGTTTTTGGCAGAAGCAGCATATGCTTTTCCTATAAGGATATATGCCGTACCTAATTTTGGATCAAGGGCCAAAGCCTTCAGTGCTATTGATTTCACTTCAGGATATCTTTTCTCTGACAGATATATCAATGCAAGTTTAGTGTAGAATTTAGCCTTTTCTACAGGGTCTTGTTCAAGATTGATAGCTTCTTTACAGTATTCTTTGGCTTTGTCCATATTTTGTGTCTTCAGGTTCATTTTGAACAGGCCATAAGCTGAAGATGCAGAAGGTTCGATCTTGTATAAAAGTTCTGATGTTTTGAAGAATAACTCTGAATCACCGCAGTCATTTCTTGCAAGAAGATGATTTATCCTTTCCAGCCAGGTTTTATCTTCTGAACGCTCGGCGAGCTGAGGGCCAAAGATCTTTTCAATGTTCTCACAACTGGCAACGCCGCTTGTAGCGAACATTTTATCGATCATTTCTTTTATTGTCTGAACTTTTTCTTTCTTATTGGCAGAGCTTGCAGCGATCTTTTGATCAAGTATCTTTGTTACGGTATTGTAATTTCCAACTACTGCTTCTGCACTAAGGTCGCCTATTCTATATCTGTTTATACTGGCTGTGAAAAAGGTAAGAAGAACAGCATCCTGAGTTTTTACTCCCCTCTCTTTGATAGCTTTGTCGAGCATCGCAAATGCTTCTTTTACTATTGCAGGATCTGTGCCTTTGTACTTCAGCATTGCAATAGCTTTTTTACCTATAATATAAGAAGTCGGATATTTTCTTGAATTTCCAAAATACTTAATCCTTTGATCGTAAATCTGCATAAGTTTATTGTAATACTCTTCTTTTTTAGCAGGATCTTTTGTCTTGTCTAAAAGAGATTTGTACATGATCTCACCATGCTTGTAAATATTTGACGTTGATTTCGGGCACTCATCGAATGCCTGTTGCCAGTAAACAAGTGCATCGGATATATTTTTCTGCTTGTAGTACTCATTATACAATGACAAGTTTTTTAAACATCTTATACTATCTTCTCCGTGTCCGTATTTGGAACCATCTTCAACGCCTTTCTGGGCGTATAAAGTTCCTACTGACATTATCAATCCGATTATTAATAATCTTGTGAATTTAATTAACATGATAATTAGGTTTAATGATTTATTTAATATTTTTAATCAAACTTTTGTTTCATGAACCAGAACTCGTGAAGTGTCAGGTTCAGATATATTCTGTAATAATTTTCTTTTACCAAACCGTAATCTGTCGTTCCTCTCTGTCCGATCTCAAATGACAAATTTACGGAAGTTTTTGAACGTTTCAATGGAAAACCTGCTCCAAAACTTATGCCAAAGTCTTTAAGTTGGTAATTATTTAGTACAATATAATCTTTCAGATAGTGAGTTCCCATACGATATCTTATCCTCGAAAGATAGGTTTTAGGGTTCCTGTCATTAGGGATATATTCAACACCTGCACCTAGTCTGGTACGGTTTGTAGTGCTTGTGTAAGGGTCAGGAGATGTAATATCGGACCATGCACTGTTTGTTATCTCTGCCGCAACTGTAAGTTTGTTTTTTATATTGTATGATAAACCAACACCATAATTAAAGGGAAGAGTTAATGCACTATTTGTAAAATCTGTTTTGTTATATGTCAAAGTGTCGGAATCCACGTATAGTTCACCTTCAATTTCAGTTGTCGTTCCTCTTGCTATCAGTTCTTCAACATAACCGTTCAGCGGAGTTTTTGGGCTGAAAGTGGCTCCTAATATTAACGATCTGTTTTCTTTAAGTGGTAATATTGCCTGAAGTCCGAAGTCGAAAAATACATCATTAACATGTGTATTTTGTCTTCTTCCGTATGATAATGCATTGGATACATTAAGATATTCAATCTCATTTATGTTGGTAAGGTTACCCCACATGTATGATAAATGAACCCCCAGAGATAAATATTTCCAGGGTTGGACAGCCAAACCAACGTATGCTCTTGTTATTGAGCCTGTTCCTGTAGCTGACTGATTGGTGTCGCCTAAAAGGTCATCATGAACTATCGTTGAAAATTTGTACCCTGTTCCTGATTGTGGTCGTATGCCGATAGTTGCGGCTCCCCAACGTGCCACGCGGAAACCGATAGCAAAGTATTCAAAATTAATGTCACTGAAATTTGCTTTTGCATCTGTACTTGAAAGAGCCTGATAAAAACCTCTGAGACCTGCTTCAAAGAAAAAAGATGAGGAGTCAATGGCTGAATATGATGCGGGGTTGTAATCATTAAGGTGTTCATTCGAACGCAATGCAATCCCTATGCCTCCCATTCCGGTCCCCCTTCCAAATCCTCTGTCTTCTATCTCTCCCACCCCATATCTGGAATATGGTGAATAAGTATATTTTTGCGACCAGGCATTTGAAACCGTGAAAAGTATACTTGTTAATATAATAAATAGGACTCTGTTTGTTTTATCCATTGTGTTCTAAAATTCTATTAAGACCCGTCAATACCAAATTGAAGTGTACAAAGATGCGTTTTTTTAATTTTTTGACAAAAAAATTAGCATCTCCACCTGTAAATAAAATTAATATTTCAGGATAATTTGTTTTCAGGTGGTTTACATAACCTTCAATTTCGTGTATTATCCCCCACTGTATTCCTGCATGAATGGCTTCATTCGTTGTTTTCCCTATCAATTCCTTCTGGTCTTTAAATTCGGGAAGAGGTAAGCTACTTGTGAAAGTATTTAAGGCTTTGTAGCGCATTTTCATTCCCGGTGAAATGTTTCCTCCGTGATAGATGCCATCATTTGTAACCAATTCGTAAGTAATGGCAGTTCCTGCATCAATTATCAGTATGTCCTTGTTTGGATAAAGGAACAGAGCCCCTGCAACAGCCGCAATTCTGTCCTTTCCCAGTGTTTCAGGTGTTTTGTAATCGATAATAAAAGGGAGAGGTGTTTTGTGTGACAGATTCAGATATCCCGGTATGATATCAGATAAATCGTCTGTCAAAGGATTGTTATCCGGTTTAATTACAGACGATAAGATACATTTATTGATATTGTATTCCTGTATTAGATTTTGGAGTTTACTTTTGTCAAGGATATTGTATGAATCGGAATGAACAAGCTGCCATTTATCAAAAACTCCAATCTTTGTCTGTGTATTTCCCTGATCTATTATTAAATTCACAAAGTTTCTTTAGTGATTCTGTTACAAATGACAAATATAAAGAGTTTTTATTATTTACGTAAAACCTTTTAAGATTTAGGTTGAACCAATATTAATTATTCGATGCGAAAAGTACTTATAGTAGAGGACGACAGATTTATTTCCACTATCTTGTCAATGTTCATAAAAGATTTGGGGCATGAACTTATTGGCACATGTGAAACAGGTATCGAAGCAGTTGAAATGTGTAGAAAAGAACGGCCCGATGTTGTTCTTATGGACATACACATTGAAGGGGAGATGGATGGGATACAGACAACCGAAAAGTTGAAGATAGAATTTGACATTCCCGTTATTTATGTTTCATCGGACACGAGCAGCTACATTATTGAAAGAGCCATTGTAACCAATTCGTATGGTTTTCTTGTAAAACCGGTGAACAAGAAAGAGCTGGGGATCGGCATCGATCTTGCGTATTACAAGCACAAAGTGGATGTTGAGCAAAAGGAGAGGGAGAGAGGTTACCGGCAGTTTATCAGTGAATCGCCGGTACCGATAGTGATAGTCAACGAGGGTAAAATCCAATATTTGAATAATCTTGCCCTTGAAGTTGTTTTTAAAACTCATTACATAGAAGATGTGTTGTTACAACCGTTTATGGGCTTTGTTGCTGATGAGGACAAGGAGATAGTGGAGAAGTTATTTGAGGATTTTAAATCTGCCGGCAGATGTTTCAAGTGTCAGACGATCCGTTTTCAGGATGTGCACGGAAGATATAACCTTGTGGAAATAGACGGTTCAGGAGTTAAATTCAATAACAAAAGTTCTCTTCAGGTAATAATCAGGGATGTGTCGGAGGACATGGACACAAGAAACCGGATGGAAAGTTATAAAGAGGCCCTGATAAGATCAGGTGTTCCTTTCGTGGTGTCAACTGCCGATCTCGATGTGGTAGAGTCATGTTTTAACAGTGAGTACCTTCTTCATGGTCCGGGGCTTAACGGCAGAAAGGTGGAAATTGATATCGCCGGGGAAAAACGGGACTCTTTGAAAAATGCTGATAAGATAGATCCCGTTAGAATAAAAGTGGACGGTGAGGACAAAGGATCTTTCGAAGTGTTAAAGACGCTTGATTATAACGGAAAGGTCTCACAATTTGTTTTTGTCCCCATGTAGAGCACAGCCTGTTTTTCTGTTGAAGAAGATCATTCCGTTTCAGCATAAACGGATCCATGAATCTCATTTAATATGTTTTTTATATCGGATATTGATGCTGCCTTTTTCAGGAAAAGGTAGAGTTTGTCTTTCCCTTCTTTCATTTCAGCTTTCCCCGGATTGTTCTGTAACCACTGAAGTATCATCCCGAACTGCGGTGACCGGTAGAAGTATGAATCCTGATTTGAGATGAAATAGAAATACAGTTTTCCGTATTTGAATATTATCTTTTCTATTCCCAGTTGTTTTGCAACGATTCTTATTTTTACAACATCGAACAGAGTAACGGCTTTTTTCGGAAGTGGTCCGAAACGGTCGATCAGGTTATCTTCAAAAACAGATAGTTCTTCCTCGCTGTTCATGTTGTCTAGCTCACGGTACAGGTGCATTCTTTCGGCAATGTTCTCGATGTAATCTTCCGGGAAACGCATCTCTACATCGGTTTCTATCAAACAGTCGGTTGTGAACTCGAGTGATTCTTTTACTTTCTCCTCTTTTTCTTCTTTGAAAAGATCTTTGTATTCAGTGTCTTTCAGCTCCTGAACAGCTTCGTTAAGAATGCGCATGTATGTTTCATATCCGATGTCGGAGATGAATCCGCTTTGCTCCGCTCCAAGTATGTCACCGGCACCACGGATGTCAAGGTCCTGCATGGCTATGTTGAACCCGCTGCCAAGGTCGGAAAACTCTTCAATGATCTTAAGTCTTCGCCGCGCCTCCTGTGTGAGTGTTGACAGGGGAGGAGCAAGCAGATAGCAGAATGCCTTTTTGTTTGCCCGGCCAACCCTTCCCCGTAACTGATGCAATTCGCTAAGCCCGAAGCGGTGTGCATTGTTGATGATCATGGTGTTGGCATTGGGTATGTCGAGCCCTGATTCGATTATTGTTGTGGCTATCAGGACATCATACTCACCGGCTATGAAATCAAGCATTATTTTTTCCAGCTTTGGCCCCTCCATCTGGCCATGGGCTGTGATAACACGAACTTCGGGCAGGATACGCTTGATGAGTTCTTCAATCTCAAAAATATTCTGCACACGGTTGTTGATGAAAAAAACCTGCCCGTTACGTTCAACCTCGTAAAGAATGGCCTCTTTGATCACCTCTTCATTAAAAATATGCAGTTCTGTGTTTATGGGATGACGGTTCGGCGGAGCGGTGTTGAGAATTGACAGGTCGCGTGCTCCCATGAGTGAGAATTGAAGTGTTCTCGGTATGGGTGTTGCCGTAAGGGTAAGGGTGTCAACATTGACCCTGATGTTCTTCAGCTTTTCTTTAACTGCCACGCCGAATCTTTGTTCCTCATCGATAATGAGGAGTCCCAGGTCTTTGAATTCTACATCTTTTCCCACAAGTCGGTGGGTACCGATAATGATGTCGAGATGACCTTCCTTAAGATTCTTAAGAGCTTTTTTGACATTTTTGGTCGATCGCAGGCGACTGATGTAATCGACGGAACACGGGAAGTCCTTAAGCCTTTCGCTGAAAGTCGTGTAGTGCTGAAGGGCAAGTATTGTTGTGGGAACAAGAACAGCAACCTGCTTGTTGTCGGAAACAGCTTTGAACGCAGCCCTGACAGCTATCTCGGTCTTGCCGAATCCTACATCACCGCATACCAGACGGTCCATGGGTGTTTCGGATTCCATGTCTTTTTTCACGGCTGCTGTGGTTGTTACCTGATCGGGTGTGTCTTCGTAGATGAATGAGGATTCAAGTTCGGTTTGCAGGTAAGAGTCGGGTGAGAAAGAGAATCCGGGCTGTGATTTACGTTTGGCATACAATGCAATCAATTCCCGGGCAATGTCCTTCACCTTCGATTTGGTTTTCTTTTTAAGGTTTTTCCATGCAGCAGTTCCCAGCTTGTTGATCTTCGGCGGAGTGCCGTCCTTGCCTTTATATTTGCTTATCCGGTGCAACGAATGGATGCTAACCAGTAAAACGTCATTGTCGCGATAGATGAGCCGTATAGCCTCCTGCACCTGCCCGTTCACTTCAGTAGTGACCAGCCCTCCGAAACGTCCGATGCCATGGTCGATGTGTACTACAAAATCGCCGGGATTTAGCCTGTTGATCTCTTTTAGTGTCAATGCCTGCTGGGCCGATCTTGCCTTGTCGGTCCTTAGAGAAAATTTGTGATATCGTTCAAATATCTGATGGTCGGTGAAGATACAGAGTTTATTGTCGTGGTCGATGAACCCTTCGTGCAATGAGTGACCGATCTCCTCATAAATAATATCAGCACCTTTATCATCAAAAATGGCTTCAAGGCGTTTAAGTTGTTTCGGATTGTCCGACAGGATGAAGGTTTTATATTCTTTTTCGTTAAACTCCTTCAGGTTCGATTCAAGCAGATCGAAGTTCTTATGAAAAACAGGCTGGGGCGAGATACTTACTTCAGTCTTATTTTCAGGCTTGTTCAGGACATTAATTGTTGAAGTGAAAGTTATCAGCTTTATCCTGTTAAACGGCTCAAAGAGTTCATGTGAGGAGCAGAACTGTTCGGGAAGAGGAATTTCGTCATCCTCTTCCGATCCGGATACCGGGTCAGAGACATGGTATTGTGTGGAATTCAATTTTACCAGGATGTTGTCAGTGATCTCTTTTGTAAACTTAACATTTTCTATCCATACGAGACAATCGTCAGAGATGAATTCCGAAAAAGGCACAAAAGAATCCGCCATATCTTTCCCGGTAATATCAGGAACAATCTGTATTGTCTTCAGTTTTTCAACCGAAAGCTGGTTCTCGAGGTCGAAACTTCTGATGCTGTCCACTTCATCGCCGAACAGATCAAGGCGGTAAGGTTCTTCACTTGCAAAACTGAAAATGTCGATAATGCTTCCCCTGACCGAATATTGTCCCGGCTCATAGACGAAATCCACACGCTGAAAATTGTATTCGTTCAAAACATCCGTAACAAAAGAGATATCGAGTTTGTCACCGGTGCTGATCTTCAGGATGAATTCGTCAAGACGGTCATTGGAGATCACCTTTTCGGCAACAGCTTCGGGATAGGTGACAACAAAAAGATCTTTACTGCCTGTGTGTAGCGAATTCAGCGACTCGGTGCGCATCAAAATGTTTCCGGCATCTTTTCGGCCCTGATCAGGGGTTCTTTTGTATGACGACGGTAGGAAAAAAACAGACTTTTCACCGGTAAGCTGAACAAGATCGTGATAAAAGAACGCGGCAGTCTCCCTGTCGTTCATGATGATCACTTGCGGGCCTGTCCCTGAACAAAGTGCAGCGAGAACAGCTTTGTGTGATCCGGTACTTCCTTTTATGTATGTGATCTCAGATTTGTTTCCGAAACTTTCCGTGAGCTTTTCTTTTAAGCCCGATGTTTGATAAATGCTGATGAGCTGACTTAACTCCACGATCTGTTTTTTTGCAAAAATAGGTATTTTTTCATAGTAGCATGCAGGCAGGTCCCGGCATTGTTCAGAATTTATTTTTCAGCCGGATTTGGAGGAAATAAATAAAATGAAAATCTTTACGTTAATCATTTAAGCTAATGTTATTAATTTGCCGCGTTTTTTAATTGAATAATCTGACTACAGAATGATAGTTTACAAATTTGGAGGAGCTTCGGTCAAAGATGCCGAAGGTGTGAGGAATCTGGGAAGGATCGTTGCCGGTGTTGACGAAGACCTCATAGTTGTAGTATCGGCTATGGGAAAGACCACCAATGCAATGGAGCATATCGCCCGGGCTTATTTCGATGGGGAGAAGGAGGTATGTTTCATGTCATTTGAAAATGTACGTAAAAAGCATTTGCAGATTGCAGACAAGTTGTTTGGGCAATCAACGGGTTTTTATACGGAACTGGAGAAGTGGTTCGAAAAACTGAAAAACAAACTTGAAGAGCCTGCTTCGATGAACTTTGATTTTGAATATGATCAGATAGTTTTTTACGGAGAGATGTTCTCCAGTACCATTATTAGCGGATATCTGAACAGCACAGGGATCGAAAACAGATGGCTTGATGTTCGCAGAGTGTTGAAGACAAATGAACAATACAGGGAAGCTGAAATTGACTGGGAGCTTTCGGCCGGACTGATGAAGAAGGAAATTGATTTCAGCAGGAACAGGGTCTATGTTACTCAGGGGTTTATCGGTGGTACGATCAACAACTTATCTACCACACTGGGACGTGAAGGATCAGATTACACTTCGGCCGTTTTAGGATATGTTTTCGATGCCGGGCACACCACTATCTGGAAAGATGTACCGGGAATACTGAATGCCGATCCGCGTTGGTATCCCGATACGGAAAAGATAGATGAGATATCTTACAGGGAGGCCATTGAGCTTGCTTTTTACGGAGCTCAGGTAATTCATCCGAAAACGATAAAACCGCTTGAGAACAAGAGGATCCCTTTACTGGTAAATTCATTCATGAAACCGGAAAATCCGGGTACCAGGATCCATAAGATCGAAGGGCCTCTCAGGTTGCCTCCTGTGTACATTCTGAAAAAAGATCAGGTATTATTGACTATTTCTCCAAAAGATTTTTCTTTTATCGTAGAAGATAATCTGAGTGAAATATTTAATGTTTTTAGTAAGCGAAGGGTCAAGATAAATATGATGCACAATTCGGCGATCAATTTTTCAGTGTGTATGAACGGGGTGGATTCGCTTGATGAGCTTTTGAAAGAACTTTCAGGAAAATATGTGGTAAAATATAATGATGATCTTGAGCTTGTTACGATACGGCATTACACCGATGAAGCAATAAAGAACATCTTAAAAGGTAAAGAGATCATCGATTCACAGGTCAGCCGGAATACGGCGAGGTACGTTGTGCGAAAGTCAGAATGGAAGTTTTAGGCGGGATGCCACTGAGCGGGTGAAAAATTTATTGGGGGCGCGACTTTGAGTTGCACCCCAAATCGATAAGATCAGTTTAGTTTAATGTAAAATGCAGCTTTATAATTTCTCAGCACTCCATCGTCAGTGAACACTTCATATGCAACAAGTATCTTGTGTACTTTCTTTGTGAATATTTGTTGTTTTTCATCAAAATACCAGCTTTCCCAAAACTGCAGTTTACCTACTTTATCCCTTGAGAACTCTTCATCTTTTTCAAGTTTTTTAATGTCACTTATCGAAAGGGGTTTATCGTCGAAATAGCTGTATGCCTGCGCTCCGTTTGAATAAACTGCATCGAAAACAGCATCAACAAGTTTTTTCCTGTCTAATGGTTGAAGGCATTTCTCTGTCCATGTGTCTGATGGATCGGGGTTTTTAATTACGACAGGATAGCTGATGGTGTCGGCAAGCATTATACCGGGTATTGATGTGTCATTTTTTTTTGATTCCTCTTTCGGGCCGGTGCAACTTACGGCAATTAATAGAAAAATGGTAAAATACAGTAACTTCATGGGTGATTATAATTTCTCGGTTCCTCAAAAAAATTATCTGTTAAACAATAATCTCTCTCCCCTGATATCCTCATTGATGTATCCATTGTCATAAACAAGGTTCCCGTTCACAAATGTTTGTGTGACTTTATGTGAAAATGATGTACCTTCAAAAGGCGACCATCCGCATTTGTAAAGAATGTTTTCTTTCGATACTTTCCATTCCGAGGCCGGATCAACGATTGTCAGGTCGGCATGATACCCTTCACGAATGAATCCGCGTTTTTGTACTCTGTAAAGAATAGCGGGTGCATGGCACATCTTTTCAATAGCTTTTTCATAGGTGAAAACACCTTGTTTTACCATTTCGAGCATTGCCACAAGTGAGTGCTGTACTAACGGCCCCCCTGAAGGTACCTTGAAATATGTGTTATTTTTTTCTTCAATGGTGTGCGGAGCGTGGTCGGTGGCCACTATATCCAGCTTACCTGAATTGACTGCCTCCCTCAGTGCATCCCTGTCAGCCTGCGATTTTACGGCAGGGTTCCACTTTATGCGGCTTCCGTATTCATCGTAATCCTTGTCGGTAAACCACAGGTGGTGAACACAAACCTCACCTGTTATCTTTTTGTCTTTCAGCGAAGTTTTATCATCCAACAGGGTCATCTCTTTTGCCGTGGAAAGATGAAGGATGTGAAGTTGTGTCCCGTACTTAGCTGCCAGTTCAACAGCTTTTGCCGAAGATATGTAACATGCTTCGGCAGATCTGATCAGAGGATGATATCTGAAAGCAATCGATTCACCGTACTTGTTCTTGTAAAATTCGGTATTGCTTTTTATGGTGGCTTCATCTTCACAGTGTGTTGTTACAATGGTGGGTGCTTCCGAAAATATTTTGCTCAAAGCCTCTTCTTTATCTACAAGCATATTTCCTGTCGATGAGCCCATGAAAACTTTTATTCCACAAACTTTTTTAGGATCAGTCTTTGTCAGTTCGCTTATGTTATCGTTGGTAGCTCCGAAATAAAAAGAGTAATTGGCAAACGACTTTTCCGATGCCAGATCGTATTTTTCTTCAAGTGCGGTCTGCGTTGTAGTCTGAGGTTTAGTGTTTGGCATCTCCATGAACGAGGTTATCCCTCCAGCAACTGCTGCTCTTGATTCAGAGTGTATGTCTCCTTTGTGTGTCAGGCCAGGTTCACGAAAATGCACTTGGTCATCAATTACTCCCGGTAAAAGCAGTTTTCCTGTGGCGTCAATGATATTGTCGGCCTGAGGAAGATCATCTGTCAGGGCGAATATTTTTTCAATGATACCATTATTAATAAAGACACTGCCTTTTCTTTGCGATCCTTCATTTATTATTGTTGCATTTGTGATCAGAGTTGTCGGCATAGTATGGACATTTGTGATTAAGGGGTAATTTATGGTTAAATGTTCTGAAAGTCAAATTCAGGCAGCAACAGTTGATGTTCTGTTGTATTTCTTGAATAAGCTGGCGATCTTCATTTTTATAACACCCCAAACTGCTTCTCTGAAAATGCCCCCTGTCATCTTTGACACCCCTTCGCGACGCTCTGTAAAGATGATAGGTACTTCGATGATTCTGAATCCGTATTTCCATACAGTAAATTTCATCTCTATCTGGAAGCCGTAACCTTTCAGTCTTATTTTGTCAAGCTTTAATGTTTCAAGAACTTCTCTGCGATAACAAACAAAACCTGCTGTTGTATCCATGATTTTCATTCCGGTGATCGTTCTTACATACACCGATGCAAAGTACGACATGAGGACACGTCCCATAGGCCAGTTTACAACATTGACCCCGGAAATGTATCTTGAGCCAATGGCCATGTCGGCATTGTTTTCTTCACACGCCTTGTAAAGGTTGACAAGATCTTCCGGATTGTGTGAGAAATCGGCATCCATCTCATAAATGTAATCGTACTTGTTTTCGATGGCCCATTTAAATCCGGTGATGTAAGCAGTGCCCAAGCCTAATTTGCCTGCTCTCTCTATCATGTGA
>Ga0256913_10001521_pt1 | contig 11906 bp, 7 predicted proteins | sample Axial_MatmetaG_FD_185970 | JGI IMG/M metagenome (GOLD analysis project Ga0256913, IMG submission 185970) | Deep-sea worm associated microbial mat communities from Axial Seamount, Juan de Fuca Ridge, Pacific Ocean - Axial_Mat | ecosystem: Environmental > Aquatic > Marine > Oceanic > Microbial...
GTCTGTTTAATCTCTCTTTGTAATTGGGAACAAATTTTCCTCCTTCTTTTTTCCAACTCAAGTGCCTTTTCTCTTTGGTTGAAATTATAACATCTGTTGATTTTTCCGATATTATTTTTTCAACGGCTTCATCTAAAGTTGAAGTTGAAAGAAGAGGGGAAGTGGGTTGGATTGTAATAACCAGATCATAATCTTTGTTGTTTTCTTTCGATATATTTACAAATGCATCGTAAATCACGGGTTCCAAAGTGGTTTTATCATCTGCTAAAGTTTTATTCCTTTTATATATTTTTGAACCAAACCTCTTTGCAAACATCAATATTTCATCATCATCACTTGAAACATAAACATCCGGTTTAAATTTGGAATTAATAGCAGTATTAATGCTATAATAGATTAATGGCTTGTTATTTAATGAACGAAGATTTTTTCTCGGTATTCCTCTTGAACCACCACGGGCAGGAATAATTATTAATATTTCCATATATTTACACTCAATATTATATTAAACTACAAATATACATTAAATATTTTCATAACAAAAGCTCCCTACTTGAGTTGTTACTTTGTATTTTTGCTATATGAAAAATATATTTATTAAAATCATAATGAGATTTTGGGTTTTATACCTGAATATTATTTGCAAAAAATGCACTATAAAAGCACAATCCATAAGCCGAAATACAAAATTTGAACAAGATCAAATAGAAAAACTTCTCAACTTGAAATGGTGAAATTGGGATGACGACAAAATAAGAGAAAACATTGAATTATTCAGTGATATTGAATTATTCCTGAAAGGCAGATAAACCGGATTTACTTATCTTCGCTTAAAACATTCAGTACTTCAGTTAGTTTTTTAGTCAAATTGCGTCTGGAATACTTATTTATTTCCTTGGTATCAGAAACAAATCTCTCTTCTTTACCGTATTTCTCAAACTCACTCATGATATATTTTTTCATACCTTCTTTGTCATTGAAATCTACAGCTTTACCCGATTTTGTTTCGTTTATTATCCTTGATGCATCTCCTGTACTTGAACCGATACACAATATCGATCTACCTGCAGCAAGATATTCAAAAATTTTGCCTGTTATTATTCCTTCAATATTTGGAGTGTTATTGAGTAGAAGAAGGAGTATATTTGAATTTCTTAAAATATTCGGAATCTCTTTGTGCGGCACATAAGCAATTTTGTTTAAAAATCCGGTAAGCTCTGCTTTTTTAAGATCCTCAAATACATTATGATCTACTTTCCCGACAAGTTTAATCTCCAATTTAGCTTTAAATTCAGGATTTTCTTTTACCAGATCTGATAATGCCGACCATAAAACCGTAGAATTTCTATCTTTATTCAGCGAACCTATATGAGAGAGGGAAAATTTTTCAGTTTTTATATCCTGATCAGTAGCTGAATCAAAATCCTTGTCATCAAAACCATTAGTAATCACCTCAACATTTACAGCATCGAGATTCTTAAGCTCTTCTGCCAAATTCCAACCTACTGTGATTACTCTATCTGCTGTTTGCAATACTTCGCTTTCAAGCCTATGGTGTTTTTTGTCCGCCCATTTTGCTAGTTTCAACTGAGAATAGAAATCTATCCCTGTCCATGGATCCCTAAAATCCGCAATCCAGGGAATTTGCAGTTTTTTTTTCAATCCCATCCCGATTAAATGCATGGAATGAGGAGGTCCGGTACTGACAATTATATTCGGTTTTTCATGTTGTTTGAAATAATCCGTGAGATATTTAATAGAAGGTTTTATCCAAAATTTTCGCGCATCCGGAATAAAAAAATTACTTCTGATCCAGATACTTATATTTTGCTTAAGTGAACTCTGTTTTTTTTCCTGAATAAACCCATGTTGAACTTTTTCATCCTTTTTCATTCCCATAAACTTTTTATAAAATGAATATGGTTCCCAAATCGGATGTTTTATTATATTCAAATTTTCAGGAAGGTCTTTTTCAATACTTGAATCTAAAATCGGATAATGAGGATTTTCCGGAATATATACAATAGGTTCCCAATCAAAATCTCTAAGATATTTTACAAATTTCACCCATCTCTGAACACCGGCACCTCCGCTTGGAGGCCAATAATATGTTAAAATCAGTACTTTTTTCATCGAAAAAATATTGTGTTCTACAAATATAATAAAAAAAATTTAATCAAATCGCAAGTGCTTGTTTATTCAAATAATGAGCGAGATAAAATCCCATACTAAATGATGCCTGCAATAAATATCCCCCTGTAGGTGCATCCCAATCAAGCATCTCCCCTATCGCATAATGAAACGGTAGTTTTTTGATTTTCAAGTTTTCGTCAATAGCCTCCATGGACAATCCGCCTACGGTTGAAATCGCTTCATCCAAAGATGCCAAACCTGAGATTTCAATAGGTAAATTTTTTATTATCCGAGCTAGTAATTTATTATCCATAAATTTTCCTTTCGGGGAAAAATGCTTTATTAAATCAACATGTGCTTTAGTCAATTTCAGATTTTCAATCAATATTTTTGTAAGCGATTTAGCCTTATTGGTCCTATCTAATTTTTGCAATATTTGTTCATGATCAAGCGAAGGTTTCAAATCTATAAACAATCTAGCAAGTGGTTTATTTTTTAGTTGCTCCCTTATATTTCCTGCGTGAGCATATATAGCACCTCCTTCCATTCCTGTACTTGTTATCACCATTTCACCTTTCACATATTTATCGTTGTAATAAATAGCGATATTTTTCACAGGTTTCCCTACATGTTTTTGTATAAAATCCTTATTCCAATTGATTTTTACAGCACAATTCGAAGGAGCAAAATCTTTAGTATCAATTTCATGTTTTTTAAATAATTCAAGCCATTCACCATCCGAACCGGTGATTTTCCAACTTGCGCCCCCTAAGGCAAAAATAACAATATCCGATTTTATTTTTATATTTTCTTTTTTTTGTTCAAAAACAAGATTGAAACTTTTATCAAAATCAATCCATTTGTGATCGAAGTAAAATTTAACTTTATTATGTTGAAGTTTCTGCAATATCGCTTCAAGTACCTGGTTTGGTTTGATACCTTTTTCAGGAAAAACTCTTTTGCTCGTTCCGGTAAATGTTTTTATTCCAATTGCTTCAAACCATTTTCTTGTATCTATGTTATTAAATTTTTTAAAAAACGGTTTGATAAACTCCAGGGGAGAATATTTATTTATAAATGTTTCAGGTGATTCGGAATGAGTAAGGTTAAATCCACCTTTTCCCGCAACTAAAAACTTTCTTGAGGGAGCATTATTTTTTTCAAATATACTAATATCAAAAATATCACTGTTTAATTCAGCGGCCAGAATCAAAGCTGAAGGCCCACTGCCAATAATTGATATTCTTATTTTTTTTTCAGTTTTATTATTTGCCACCGGAAGGAGTCATCTGTTTTGCACTTATTTTGTGTTCCATCAGTATTTTCAAAGAATCTTTATCCAATTCGTATTTTTCCATCAATGTGGTTTTTGCAGTTTGAAAATCGCATCTTATTTCCCAATACTTAAAAACTCTAGGATCAGCTTTGATCTTTTCATTTTCCAAAAGCTCACAAATATCTTTGAATTTCCACAATTTATTTTCACTCATAAACTTGTTTACATATGGTAAATCTGTTTTGGTATTATTATCTGACAATTTAAAGAACATCTGATAATAATCATTGAATTCCTTTGAGTTCAACAATTTATCTTCAGCTGAAATAGCTCTATCATAAGCATCTTCCTTTTTTGACGCCTGCTTACATGATTGAAATGAAACAAAAAACAATAAAAATACCGCTGAAATAATTATTTTGACTTTCATAATTTAACTTATATTTTTCACAAAGGTAATAACGTTAGTTAAATTATCCTTATTATATCATTTGTATTTCAGTTTTAACATTAAAGAAACCGGAATAGGACATTTTGTTCAAGGCGAAGTATAGTAATTAATAATACCATAAAATACCGTCCAAAAATCTCTTAAAATTACCCTAGCCAGCCTTCCCTGTCCAGGTTTCTGTAATTTATTGCCTGAGCAAGATGTTGGGATTTAATATCATTACTTTCGTCCAGATCTGCAATAGTTCTGGAAACTTTCAATATCCTATCATAAGCTCTGGCAGATAACTGAAGCTTTTCCATAGCATTTTTCAACATAATTGTTCCTTGCTCATCAAGTTTGCAGATAGTTCTTGCCAGTCTGCTGGACATCTGCGAATTATTAAATACATTCTTTTCTTTTTCAAATCTTATTTTTTGTATTTCCCTTGCTCTCAGAACCCGTTCTCTTATTATCGAACTTGTTTCCGAAGTATACTCCGATTTTGATAATTCCTCGTAAGATACCGGTGTGACTTCCACATGAAGGTCGATTCTGTCCAATAATGGCCCTGATATCTTGTTGAGATAGCGTTTTCTTGCACCTACCGAACAGACACATTCCTTCTCGGGATGATTATAAAATCCACAAGGACACGGATTCATCGATGATATCAACATAAAATCAGCAGGATAATCCACACTTATTTTTGCTCTTGAAATCGTCACCTTTCTGCTTTCCATAGGCTGCCTTAGCACTTCTAGCGCTGTCCTTTTGAATTCGGGCAGTTCATCCAAAAATAATACACCGTTGTGAGCTAAAGATATTTCCCCGGGATTGGGATTGGATCCTCCTCCTACCAGTGCAACATCACTGATGGTATGATGAGGAGATCTGAATGGTCTGGTTGAAATCAAGGCTTTGTCTGATGGTAGCATTCCTGACACACTGTATATTTTTGTTGTTTCCAATGCTTCATCAAGATCCAAAGGAGGCAATATCGTAGGTAATCTTGATGCTAGCATTGTCTTACCTGCTCCCGGAGGACCTATCAATATAACATTATGACCTCCTGCAGCAGCTATTTCCAGTGCCATTTTGATATTTTCTTGACCTTTTACATCTGAAAAATCCACTCCATAATTGCCTGTGTTTTTATAAAAACTTTCTTTAATATTATATTTCTCTGGTTCGGGAATAACTTTGCCATCAAAAAAATCAATAGCATCACGAAGATTTTTAATGCCATAAACATTTATTCCTTCAACAATAGATGCTTCTTTTGAATTTTGATATGGTAATAATATACCTTTGAATCCTTCTCTTCTCGCTTGAATAGCTATCGGCAATGCTCCTTTGATTGATCTTAGATCTCCATTAAGTGAAAGTTCTCCCATTATAACATATTTATCCAGATTTTCACCGTTCATTTGTCCTGTCGATGCCAATACTCCCAGTGCAATAGGCAGATCATAAGCAGATCCTTCTTTCCTTAAATCGGCAGGAGCAAGATTAATAACCAATTTGACCCTGTACATTTTATATCTAATATTTTTAATTGCTGCCTCAATCCGCTGAAAGCCCTCGCGTATAGCGCTATCGGGTAATCCCAGTAAATGATAATATTGATGCCCTGCCGGCACTGTCCCTCCGGCATTCACTTCTACGGTGATAGTGGTAGCTTCCACACCCATTAATGTACTTGCATAGGTTTTGAATAACATGATATAGGTTTTAAATGGTTAATACCGGATGATGAAATACAAAAATTTCATCGAGTAATTAATCCGGTATAAAAAAGAAAACAAAACGAAAGCCGGGTTGACTTTTATAATCAACCCGGATCTTGAAAAGATAACAGCCGGTATTAATTCCTATTGATCTTCATAAACTCTTTTGCTATGATTTCAGTAAAATACTTTACTTCTCCTACCTCATTTTCATATCTTCTGTGACTCAATTTTCCCTGAATCAATACATGGTCTCCTTTGCCTATGTGATCAGTCAAGATATCTGCAAGTTTTCCCCATGCGATAATATTGTGCCATTCGGTTTTTTCTACTTTTTCACCGTTTTTATCCGTGTAAAAATCATTGGTAGCTAAAGTGAAATTTGCTTTTTTCATTCCATTGTCAAATTCTCTTAATTCAACATCTTGTCCGAGATTTCCAATTAATTGTACGAAGTTTTTTAAATTTTTCATGTTTGATTTTTTTATGGCATATTTGTATGCCGGATTAAATAAAAAAATAATTTCCATAGTTCAAATACCTGTAAATAATAATATCAGCTTTTATTTATTTTCATAAATTCGCTTGCATTTATCTCGGTAATATACTTAGTATTCCCCGATTGATCTTCATACTTACGATATTTGATCTGTCCTTGAATCAATACCTGATCTCCTTTTTTCAGGCTTTCATTCATCCATTCTGCAGGTTTACCCCAAACTACAATATTGTGCCATTCGGTTTTTTCTACTTTTTCACCGTTTTTATCCGTGTAAAAATCATTGGTAGCCAGTGAAAAAGAAGCCTTTTTACTTCCGTTATCAAATTCTCTCAATTCTACATCTTGTCCGAGATTTCCAATTAACTGTACAAAATTCTTTAAAGTTTTCATATTAAAATTCTTTATGACACCAAGTATCATTTAATATAATACCGGGTATCGGGTTAAATAAAAAATTAATTAAATAATGTTTGTGTCCTTTGACAATGCAAAGATGAGATGAGATCAAATCATAAAGCGAAAATTAAACGTATGTAGTCGTTTATATGCGTTTGTAAACGTTTGCAAACGAGTATGTCGCTTGATTCCCCATGGCATTCCTTTTTATATCACACTGATTTTCTTTACCTTAACAAATTCCTGGAAAAGATATAAGAAAATTGTAAAAAATCAAAAAAAGTATCAACCAAAGAGATATTTTATAAAGCGTAAACAAAAGTAAGTCAATAGGATTTATTAGCTTTTTTCATTTGTAAATATTTATCGTTTATATTCGCATCAACATCTCAAAATATTATTATGTTTACTGAGCAATTTAACAAATTAAATAACTAATTTATTTAATTAAAATCTAAACTGAAAAATGTTTCCATCCTGTTAATTACTATTTTGGTAAAACAACACTATCTTTACAAGTGGATATATTGTATTCTTATTTATAGATATAAGATATTTAATGTACTTAGCTTAATCAACAAGGACTAATTGAGTACATGTAGGTAAACAAACCCACCTGCTTCGATACTCTCTCAATTGAATGTTCACCGGACATTTACCCTTTGAGATCGTTCGGTTATACTCCACATCATTAATTATAAATGGAGAGTAGTGAATTAAAAATGAATATCATTGGTGGTGATTTGTTAAATATAAGTTGAGTTTTTATAAGTTATTAAGATGTAAGTTTGTTTATAAGAATTGAATTTAAAGTGCAGTCAAAACTTTTACACTTCGTGGCTCATCAGGGTGATATTTTGGCAATTTATTAAAATAATACTCTTTTGTATTAATTGACACAATCATTGACTAGCTATTGATTAATTTAATAATTAGTTATACCTTTGAATTAATTCTTCATAAAAAGAATATTAATAGGACACAAGCTAAAATACAATTACCTGAGACTATTGTAAATAAATCATTAGAAAATTAATTTTTTAACCAATATAAAGCATTATGAAATATACAAACAAAATTACGGTACTTTCGATATTAATTATGTTTTTCTTTTCTTTAAACACTTATGCTCAATTTGGGAATTTGAAAAGCAAGATCAAAAATACAAGATATAAAACATCAAAAAAGAAAAAAGAAAAAACTGTAGATACAAAAATCACTGAAGACGGCACTTTGTCAAGTAAAATATGGTACGTTTCTATAAAAAAAGGAAAAAACAGAAATCCGGGAACTAAAGAATCTCCTCTTAAAAATATCGATAAAGCTATAAAAAAATCAAATATTGGAGATAAAATCTTTATCGCCGGTGGGAAATATATGGGAACTTTTAAAATCGGATATCTGGAATCGGATAAACCTTTGAAATTGTTCGGTAGTTGGGATGAAGGTTTCAATAAGCAAGATATTATCAATCATCCTACTGTATTTCAACCCGACAATGCAAGTGGAGGTAAATCAAGAAAAGCAATGTTGAGATTTACAAAAAATGTTGAAAATACCGTTGTGGACGGGATTGTCTGGGATAGCGGAGAAAGAAACTTGTACGATCCTAAAAAAGGAATTATCGAAGGTATCAAAGGTGGATTAATGAGATTGCCTACAGAACCTTTGAAAGGGTATAATAGTACCGTGGGTGAACCTTTGATATCATTTCGAAGCGCTACTAGAGGTGGAAATATTACAATTAGCAATTGTGTTTTTGTCAACGGACCTTCATTTGCTATTCAAGCCGGCTTGCATTCGGGATCATTCAAAGTCATCAATAATGTTTTTGTAGCAAACAGAATGGCTTCTATTGAAATATACGGTACATGCCCCGGAAGTAAAATGAAGAGAAATATGGTGTCTTGCGGAGAAGTGGAAATAGCATATAATACAATTTTATTTACTTGGAGTAGATTAAAAGATTATCTGGACATGGGATATGGTGTCAGGATTATGACTAAACTCAAATACAATATTCATGATAATATTATTGGAGCAAATATAATGGGAGGAATCGATGATTCGAGATTCTGTAAAGATGAATTTATCAAAATTGATAATAATATATTATTTGGAAATAAAGGTGGAGATTTGTATTATACACCTGAAAGCAATACCAAACTTCAATTGACAGTAGATGAATTTGAAGATCTTGAATTTGAAAGTGTATCGGAAAACAAAGGGGAAGCCCCCGATATCCTTGTCAACAAAGCTTATCTGAAAGGATTTTATAGTGCAAGATATAATGAAACCACAAATTATGATCCTAATTCTGCTGTAAATCAATGGTCGAGAGCTCTTGGATTGAATCAACAAGGCACAATGACATCAAGTGCAACAATGTTTATGAATAAATATCCTTGGGAAGAAACACTATTGCTTTTTGGAGCTTCAGATGAAGCAGGAGCACAAGTTCCGGAATAAAAATAACAACTTAATTATATATTTGAGTTATGTTACTAATCAATATAATACTATTATTGATGGAAAGTTTTTATTCTATTTTCTAAGTAGGAATCTCTAAAAAAACAATCACTTCCGATTTAATACTTTAAACGTGAGTTCGATTATTAATTTGCCCACAGAAACCTTTGAAATAGTGAGATTATAGTGAAAAAAAGAAAAAAACAATAGGAAATAATTTATTATCACTTCAAATTTATGTAGTTTTGAATTTAACTATATACCGGAGCAATCAATATTAACCCGGCGTATTTATAACAAAACTCATATTATTATGCATATCAAAATCATCAATAACGTTTTTATCGTCATTTTACTATCATTCGCAACCATATCACTGAATGCGGAAATAATCATAACGACAAGTGGAAATGATAAAAACAAGACCTTTGAAGTGAAAACAGATTTTTATAATTTGAAAATCAATTTTCAGAACAAAATTATAGATACGGAAATAATATCCGGTAATGCAAATGAACTTATTACAGATGGGAATTTCAATATCGATCTTATGTGGACAGGTTGGCATGCTCCCAGAGTATTGAATAATTCTGAAAATCCTGTCGAATATGATAAAAATGATTTTACATTTGTAGCATATCAAGTCTATGATGAAAATCCGGACTCAAAGACCTTGAATATCGATTTAAAAGGTAAAAACAATCTACCTTTCAATATCAGATTGACATATAAATTTTATGATAATACATTATATTTCAGAAGAAAAATAGCCATATCCGATACTAAAAACGGAAAACATTTTTTAAGAAAAATAACTCCTGTAGATTACAATATTGTAAACAAAAATGTGGATGTAATGAAAAAAGGTGGTTATGGACAACCTATAGCTTTCACCCTAGACAATACCGGTTTTTTCTTTGGTTTGGAATATCCGGCTTCAAACAATGATATTATTTTGAATGAAAATAGTACTACCAAACTACAATGTTATCAATATATAGGAGAAAAAATAAGCGACAAACCCATTTCAAGTGAATGGGTAGCAATAGGTGTTACACCTGATAAATATATAAAAAAATGGTTTTTTGAATATCTTAAAGATATCAGAGTTGCAAAATTGCGACCTTATATACTGTACAATAGCTGGTATGATCTAGAGGCTCCCGAAATGGTAAAAGATGAAAAAAATATCATGAATGAAAAAAATGTATTGAGGATTTATAATCTGTTTAAGAAAAATATAATGGAGAAATATAAATTAAAACTCGATGCATTTGTCCTTGATGATGGTTGGGATATCTACAAAAGCGATTGGCAGTTATCAAAAAAACAATTTCCTAACGGATTGAGACCGATTTCAGATGTATTGAAAAAAGACGGTGTTAATCTAGGTATCTGGTTTGGTCCTATCGGTGGATATTCTCACAGAGACTGGAGACTGCGATGGATGAAAGATCACGGATATGAGACTATAGGGACACAACTTTGTTTCGGTGGAAAAAAATATAATGAATTGTTTAAAAAACGGGTTGTGGATTTTGTAAAAAATGACAAAGCAGGATATTACAAATGGGATGGTTTTCAGTTTTCCTGTTCTCAATCTGACCATGGGCATCCGGTAGGAATTTATTCGCGTAGATATATCTTAAACAAACTTAGAGAAGTCAGTGATACTGTCCGAAAGCTCAATCCCGGTATTTTTCTCAATATCACTTCAGGTACATGGTTAAGTCCGTGGTGGTTGAAGATAGCGGATCAGATCTGGATGCAAGGTTATGATTACGGTTATGCCAATGTACCATCCATAAGCAAACGGGACGCCGCCATGACATATCGTGATTATGTATTGTATGATGATTTCAAGGTCAATGATCTTTGGTTTCCAATAAGCAATCTGATGACACACGGTATTATCAAAGGAGATCTTCAGAAACTGGGCGGTCAGGAAGAACCTCTGGATAAATTTACTAACAATGCGGTAATGTATGTAGCAAGGGGAGTAAGTATGTACGAACTTTATATCACTCCCGATCTCTTAAATGAAAAAGAATGGAATGCTATTGCCTCTGTTTTGAAATGGGGAAAAGAAAATTTCAATATCCTCAGTAACAATACCGAAATGATTGGAGGCAATCCTGGTGATAATAAAATTTACGGTTATGTTCATGTTAAAGGCAACAGAGGTATCATAGCCGTTAGGAATCCGTTTACTTACTACAAAAGAATAAAATTGAAATTGGATCCTGCATGGGGACTTGACCCTGATGCAACAGATCTGGTGATAGAGCAGATATATCCATATCATAAAGTACTCAAAAAAACATATAAACCCGGAGATTTCGTTTATTTGCAAGTAGCGCAATTTGAAACTGCAGTCTATGAAATCTATCCACTGCAAGAAGCGAAATATCCTTTGATCACCGGAGCAAAATTCAAACAAAGAAAAGTGGGTAAAAATAAAATCGAGATTACTATGTACAATTGTTTTTCTCCAAAAATACTAAATAAAGATAAGGTGAAAAACATTTATTTCAATAATAAAAAAATAGAATCTTTGCGAAACATACCCATCAAAACAGATGAGGAAGAAATCAAAGAATTTATAGATAAAAAAGTATTTAAAACTTTTGATTTCAGATACAAGCCCGGAAAGGAATCAAAAAATATTGAGATCGTATTTTTATATCAAAGCAAAGACGACAAGCCGTTACCAAATATCACATTAAATCTGAACGGTGAAGTTGTTACAGGCACGGAATTTAAGCAAGATAATAAATGGATATGGAAAAAATACAAGGTCAAAAACAAAAACCATAGAGGTAGATTTACTATCGATAATGATGATGATAATACAGATAGAATACAGGTATATGCTATTGAAGACCAAAAACTCAACAATACAAAAACCGTTATTATCGAAATGAAAGATAAAATTCCCGTAAGAAGTATGTTACCCGAAATCAATGATGA
>Ga0256913_10001522_pt1 | contig 11905 bp, 8 predicted proteins | sample Axial_MatmetaG_FD_185970 | JGI IMG/M metagenome (GOLD analysis project Ga0256913, IMG submission 185970) | Deep-sea worm associated microbial mat communities from Axial Seamount, Juan de Fuca Ridge, Pacific Ocean - Axial_Mat | ecosystem: Environmental > Aquatic > Marine > Oceanic > Microbial...
TTCGGCAATGGCATCTCGTCCCGTAGTTTCTCAAATGGTATTTTCACCCCTAAGGTACGCATCCCGATAGCTTCGGCAGCATCGCTAATACCCAGTAACGAAACCCCTTCGCGGTTTATGTGGCACATCTCACGCAACCTCGGCAAGAGTGTAGGTTTTACCATGATATTTGACAACCATACGGAGACAGGCGGGGCCGCAGTCGCGGGCATCGAGTTGACGGGTGAAATTAAATGACATATTATTGAAAAAATAGATACTTATCTTTTTGCATTTTTACTATTATTTTCCATTTGTAATTCTTTTTTGAACTTATTAATCTTTTTACCTTTATTGATAGAATAGGTAAACTCAATCAATATGGAAGTGTTGTTAGTTGTTTCTGAAATAGTTTTCTCTTTAAATTTATTAGACCAGATTTTTTCACGGTAAATGTTTTTAAAAAAAGGTTCCCAAACCGATATGCCAACAGATCCATTTCCATTTAGAATATCTTTACTAAAAGAAATCTCATCAATTAAAAAATTTTCTTCCGAAAATCCGTTATAATAAACTTCTTTGTTGCCAAAAATCAATGTTAGGTCAAAATCAATATCCCAAGGTAACGACATATAAGTTGAAATACCACCTTTATAACCAAAACCGTTATGTTCGACATTATTTGCAAAGCTGTTGTATTTCAAATACAAATAGCTTTCTGTTTCCATAAAATTGAATAGTATAAAGTAGGCATTAAAATTTACACCAAATCTATTTGCTTTTCCAATATTTTGGTATTGTGACCCAACTACATTTTTTGATATATCATAAACCTGCACAACAATATCATTTATTATGCTATAGTTTAATGAAACCGATAAATTCATTGCTTTTCTTTTATATGAGTACGTTGCTTCAAAATTATGAATATTCTCAGGGAATAGGTAAGGATTACCAGAACTAAAACTTGAAGAATCAGACGAATAAAACTCGTAAGGGTTTAGCAAATAAACAGAGGGGTATTTCAATCTTTTATTATATGATAATCGTATGGTGTGATGATGTTTCGGCTTGTATACAACACTTAAAGAAGGTAAAAGTTTAAAATAATTGTGATGAATTGTGTCATAGATTAAAACACTACTATTTTCAAATCGAGCACCAGCTTCAAAACCGTATTTCCCCAATTCAAGATTAAATGTACCATAAAATGCATTCCGAAATTCGGAATAGGTTAACTGATTTGCAATTTCTTCGGAATGAATATTACTTTTAATGTTACGATAATATATTTGATACCCACCTTCTGCTTTTAATAATTTTGAGAAATTATGTTCGTAATCAAAACGAGAAGTAACAGAAAACTGATGATAATTTGAAAATTCATTTCTTGATGAAATACTTTCTGCCGGTGTTGATAATAAAAATATAGTATCCATTAGGAATGAATGACCCGAATGATGTAAAAAATATATGTTTGAATTTAGTTTTAAAGCATTTCTTTTACTAAAATTCTTTTTAAAATATAAAGAGTAATTTTGTTGTATTGATTTGTCTTTTGAATCCATTCCGTTTTTTCTAATTTCTGTTTCCAATCTATTTAAGATGTAAAGCGTTTTTTGCCTTTGATGAAAAGAATAGTCTGACATTTTTGTTTGTCCGGTAAAGCTGATTAATGTTTTTTTATCGGGTAAAAAGTCAATGCCGTATTGAATGCGATGCATATAGCTATCAAAAACCGACTTATCAAGAGGGGTAGAAAGATATGTAAATTCATCTCCATTATCGCTTCCATTACGTTTAAGAGTGTCATTAGTCAATGCACGATAAAGCATGCCGTTATAAGTTACAAAAAAATTCCATTTTTTTATTGAATAGGCGAGCTGTAAAAATGCGTAATGATTTTTTTGATTTAATGCAACTGACAAATCCGTAAAAATTGAAAAACCCTGTTTTCTTTTATCTTTTAAAACAATATTTACAACACTTGTAACATCTGAGCGAAACTTTGCTGAAGGATGTGTGATTAACACAATTTTTTCAACGTCTTCCGGTTTTATGGCTTTAACCAGGCGATGATTATCAATACCGTTTATTAAAACAAGCACATTGCTGTTTCCCATAACACTTATTGATTGTGATCTTTTATTAACTTGAATTTCCGGTAATTTGTTTAATAAATCTAATGCGTTTTTTGATGATTTTAAACTGATACTATCAGGATAAAATATGGTTTTATTAGCGAACTCATAATAACCTTCTGCTTTTTCTTTAACCTCTATACCCTTTAATTGGACCGTGTCAATATTTAAAGTAAATGCCTTCAAATAGGATTCTTTTTTAGTATGTGTTAAATCTTTAGAACGAAAAACAGTTTTAAATCCAACGCAACTGACTTTAATTAAATATTTATTTGCTTTCACCGAGTCAATTGAAAACAAACCACTTTCGTGTGTAATAGTGCCAAATAGAGTTGTACTGTCAAAAGTGTCTAAAAGTTGTATCGTTGCATAAGGTAATCCATTCCCATCAGCGTCAAGTACCCCACCAATTATTTTGGTTGTTGTAGTGTTTTGACCAAATAGTGAATGATTTGTTATAAAGAATAATAGAATTGCCAAAAATAAATATTTACTATAATTTTTCATAATTAGAATTAATATTACATAAATTGTATTGTTTATTCTTTTATGCTGGCCGCAGATATTTTAACTTATTTGGTTTTTTAAGGGTCGGGTGTTGCGGGATAGAAAAAACCAAATGTGTTTAAATGTGCGGTGGGTTTTGACTGGTTGCTAACGGTTTGAATATGGTGCGTGCCGCAGTTTGAAACGATAAATTTTCAATTTACGACTAACTTTGTTTTGTATATTAACTTCCATATATACAACTAATTGCGGTATGCACTATATTTTTTGTTAGCAACCGGTCTTTCTTCTTCTTTCTTTTTTCAAAGGTACAATTTTTTTTGTGCGTAAGGGCAGGCAAGCTTATTGCCGGGATTTCCCGAAAGCATGAGGGATTGCAGGTTGGCATAGTGCGACCTGGCAATGTGCTTGAATGCAGAAGGGTAGGCTTAAGGTATATATTCTTGAGATGTTCAATCTTTTAAATGGATACTTAACCATTTTAGTACTATGTATTTTCTGTGAATAACGAACGGATAGGTTGAATTATCCTGTATAACAACCTGATGTTTTTGGTTATTATTTCAGCCTGGCCATGTATGTTTTGTGAAAATGGGATTTGTTTTCCATAGCTTGTTATCATACCGTTGGGAAATTGTACTTCTATATAATAAAAACCTTTTTTATCAGGCATTTCGGCTATTTTAGAAATTTTTCCTTCCAACTGACCAAATTCCATATATGGAAAATTTTCGAGCCTGATATTAACACGTTGGTTTTTTTTTACTTTTCCGGCTCCCTGTATCGGGAGCAGCATCCTGCCAATAATTTTGTCGGTATCAATTGGAATAATGGACAAAACGGATTCCCCAACAGTAATATTTTGATTTATTGAGCGGTATTGCGTAAAGATACATTTGCCTGAAACAGGAGCAATTAATAAATAACGATTTTCCCAAATATCTGTTTGGGCTTTGAGATTTCTATATGAGGCGGAAAGTTCAATTAACAACCTGTTTTTTTCTTTCTCCTGTTGTAGTTGCAAGTCTGTCATATTACTTCGTAACTGTGATATTTGTATGTTTATGTTAGCCAATTGAGTGCGGCTGCTTTCAAAAGCCGATTTTTTATTTAAATATCTGCTTTTTGCTTCATCAAGTTCCTTTTCGGCAATGGCACCGTTGCTAAAAAGTTTTTTATACCGGTTATAGTCTTTTTCCGAAAGCCGAAAGTCTTCGTGTATGGTGCGTTTGCGGTCGTAGGTATAATTGTAATATAGTTGATAATCGGAAATCTGTTTTTTTATTGCTTCTATCTTTTTTATGTAATAACGTAGTTTAATGAATCGTGAAAGGTTATTATAGGCAGTAATAAAAGAAGTAAAGTTGTTTTGCAATTCGCCAAGTTCAAGTGTTGAAGCGGGAAAATATTGTAATATATCGTTTATCGTATCGGTTTCCGTAACTGTTTTTAATGAATCAACAATCTTTTTCATCAAAAACACATCATTACTGTTGGCAGGATTTTCAATAACCCCCAGTAAATCCCCACGGTTTACTTTCTGATTGTTCATTACAAGAAGTGTATCCAAATTGCCGGTAGATTTCGATACAATTACTACCGGTGGATTAAGGGTGGTGATTTCTATTTTACCGGTTACCTTATCGGGATATTTAAAGAACCAGCTGCCTGCAAGCAACACAACGATTACGAATAAAATAACGGTAATGCCCCACCGGATAATGCTGTTGGGTGTTTTCCCGAGAATTTCGTCTATTTCTTCGGTGCGTATGTTTATTCGGCTTAATGGCATTGATTAACGTGCTAATTAACTAACTTCCCAGTTCCAATTGATTTTTAACCAATTCATAATATTTTCCTTTTTTTATGGTTAATTCGTTGTGTGTTCCTTTTTCAACAATTTCACCTTTTTCCAACACTACTATTTGGTCGGCATTTTTAACCGTGCTTAAGCGGTGTGCTACAACAACTACGGTTCTGCCTTTAAAAAATTCATCAAGGTTTTGCATGATGATTTTTTCGTTGTTGGCATCAAGAGCATTGGTGGCTTCGTCAAAAAATATAAACTGTGGGTTTTTATATACTGCCCGTGCTATGAGTATTCTCTGTTTTTGCCCCTGACTTAGCCCAACGCCTTCCTGGCCTATTTTGGTATTGAACCCCAAAGGCAACGAATCCACATACTCCCTGATGTTGGCTACCTTAACAGCATGCAGCAGTTTTTCGTTGTCAATGCTTTCACCACTTATGGCAATGTTGTTGGCAATAGTATCTGAAAATATGAAACCGTCCTGCATGACCGAACCTATTTTGGATCGCCAAAAAGAGGGAGATATGTTGTCGAGTTTGAAATCGCCGATGCGTATTTCGCCTCCTACCGGTTTGTAAAAACCGAGCAACAGTTTAACAAGTGTGGTTTTCCCGCTACCACTGGTGCCCACGATGGCAGTTATTTTGTTTTCGGGGATAACAAGGTTCAGGTTTTCTAATACAAGCGGTGAACGTGGACCCTCGTATTGAAACGATAAATCATTGATAACAATATCTCTGTTGGCGGGTAACCGTTCGATAAGCGGTGTGCCGTTATCATTTTTCGGTTCTTCATCCTCTTTCAGGTGTATTTCCCCGAGGCGTTCGAGACTTATTTTAGCATCTTGTGCCGAGCGTACGAAACCTATCATCTGTTCCACGGGTGCATTCAGTTGGCCGATGATGTATTGCACCGCCATCATCATACCGAGTGTCATACTGCCTGTAACCACCGATTGGGCGGCAATAAAAGTGATTAAAATATTTTTTATCTGGTTGAAAAAAGCACCCCCGGCTTGTTGGTATTGGTTAAGTGCAAGCCCTTTTATATTAACCCTGAATAAACGTGCCTGAATTTTTTCCCATTCCCACCGTTTTTGCTTTTCGCAGTTGTTGAGTTTTATCTCCTGCATGCCGGTAATAAGCTGTATCAGATTGCTTTGGTTGTCAGACATTTGGGCGAAGCGCTTAAAATCGAGTTCGCGACGGTGTTTCATGAACAGCAACACCCACACGGCATATAAAATACTGCCTATAAGAAAAATAGCAAGAATCTTTAAGCTGTAAATTCCAAGCACCACGGCAAAAATAATGAGGTTAACCATAGAAAAAAGCACTTGCAACGAAGAGGCCGTGAGGAAATTTTCGATACGGGTATGGTCGCCGATACGCTGCATCAGGTCGCCAATCATTTTGCTGTCGAAATAGCCGATGGGCAGGCGCATCAGTTTGGAGAGGAAATCGGAAATAAGCGAAATATTTATCCGGGTGCTTATGTGTAGCAATATCCAACTACGGATAAAATCAACAGTGGTTTGGCTGGCAAATAAAACAAGCTGTGCAATGAGCACCAGCGTGATAAAGGACAAATCTCTGTTACCGATACCCACATCCACCACCGACTGGGTAAGAAACGGGAAGATGAGTTGCAGCAGACTGCCGAGTAACATACCTAAAATAAGCTGCACGATGAATTTACGATGCGGCCTGAGGTAAGCAAATAAGAACCCGAAACTTTTTTTATTCACGGTTTCGTCTTCCTGTTTGTAAAAATCGGGGCCGGGTTCCAGCAGCAAACAGATACCCATGTTTTCTTCGCCCTCTTTGGTACTTAGCCAACCTTTCAGAAACTCCTCCCTGGTGTAGGTTAATAATCCGTGGGCAGGGTCGGCAACGTAAACCTTTTCACTTTTTCCTTTTGCCTTTTTCCTTTTGCCTTTTAAATCATACACCACTACAAAATGCCTCTGTTTCCAATGAGCTATGCAAGGCAATGGTACCTCGTCCCGTAGTTTCTCAAATGGTATTTTCACCCCCATGGTACGCATCCCGATAGCTTCGGCAGCATCGCTAATACCCAGTAACGAAACTCCTTCGCGGTTTATGTGGCACATCTCACGCAGCTTAGGCAGGCTGTACGACTTGCCATGATACTTTGCCACCATACGCAGGCAGGCGGGGCCGCAATCCGTGGCATCAAGTTGGCGGGTATGGGAAAAAGGGTTCTTTAATAAATTTTGCAACTTTTTATCAATTATTTTATTTCATTACTTCATTTTTCCATTTTTCCATTTTTTCTCTATCTGTTCCTCGTTTTGTTTCTTCTTTAAACTTTTTAACACGGTAATTCAATAAATCGATTTCTGAGTTATAAAGTGAATCCACAGAGTAAGAGGAGATGTTTTTTAGTAAATTCAATTTTCCCATTATTGACTTTCGTGTATCTTCATATAAATCAAAGTATAAGTTGATAAAGTTAAGAGCAGTGCTATCTCTTTCTAAATAATAAAAAGAATTGTCTTTTGAGAATAGCGTTTTGGAAAAAAACAATGTGGTATCTGGAATCTGATACATATCAAAATATATTTGAAAATCCAGATTATACAAATCTTCATCAAAAAGTCTTTTTTTTGTCGAGGCATCTTCAGGCAAAGTGATTGGTTCATTTCTATCCTCTTTATAAATATCATTCCATGTGAGTTTATTATTTCTTGACCATGGCAGAAATGAATTTATTGTTGTTGTTTTCAATATAACGGAGAAATTATCATTATTGTAATTAATAAACATTCCTTTTGTTGAAATATCTCTTTTTAATTCTTTCTCTGTTTTTGATTCTACCATAGAAATATTTTTATTCCAAAAGGTTGAATCATAATGAAGCGTTAATAATTTTACATAGTCATTATCATTATCTGTGAAGGTAATTTTCGGTATAAAAAATGATTTGTTGATTCCAAACAAATAAACAAAATATTTTGAATTTATTTTTCTTGAATTTATGGAGTCTATATAATTAAGCGTATAATCAAATCTTATTTGATGTAAATAAGATGAATCTTCTGGGTAATTTTTGAACAGATAGGATATTTTAATAAATAAAGAATCAATATGATGGTCATTATCCATAGGATAAAACAATTTATTATAATACACGTATCCATAATTGGTTAATGAATATACATCACCAGACTTTATACCTACATATATACTTGTATTTAAATAGGGTTTATTTTTCAAGGTATTTTTGCAATTGATTTTTATAACATCTTCCTTATCATAATGCATAGTTGTATCACTTTTATAAGAAAAGTATTTACGAGATTTTCTATCATTCAAATTGCATACAGATTCAGGTGTGCTTATATTATTTATGTTATTTTTTCTAAAAATAGAAAAACTCGTTAATGTTTTAACGAATTCAAAATTAAAGAATTTGTAGTTGTTTTTTAAAGAATAAGCAATTTTCCCTGTTTTTAATGTTAAACGTGTTAAACCATTGATATTATTAAAATTTGTCTGGGCTAAAGCCTCAATGATCTCAACAGGAATATCATTATCAAACGTAGTTATATTAATGTAACACTTTGACTTTGTTTCAGAAAAGTTATCCTGTCTAATTTTTAACAAAGCATGCTGCACGATACTGAACAAATCCCTTTTATTAGAATTTGAAATAATTGTTATTTCCGGTAAAGTAGTAGAGACTCTATCCATTCGGATTATACTATCATTCAGGTTTTTTAATTTTATTATTACTTTTTTATAACCGAGACTGGAAATGATAACATATCCGTTTAATAAAGTATCACCACAATGCATGGCAAAAACCCCATCATTATTAGTAATTGTACCGATATGTGTATTTTCAATAATAATTGATACATTTGGTATAGGTTGTGATGATGTATCATCAATAATTTTACCTTTAATTATAATTTGTGAAAATCCATTCATAACAATTAGCAATAGAGCTAATATGAGTATGTATTTGTTTTTAAAAACACTATTTATATCACTAATTCTCATAGTCATCACTCCATTTCATACTAATTGGGTTGTATTCACATTCTTCAGTAAAAAAATACATAATCTCACCTTTTGGTTTACTTTTTAATAGTGGGATGCGATTATCTAAACACATAAATCTATATTCACAAATATTACATGGTTCTATTTTAGTTTTAGGTATTCTCCAAAGTTTCTGATAAGCTGTAGAAGAAACAAGATTTAAAATATTGGTTCTATTATCAAAAATATTTCCATATGTATTAATAGTTTCAGGAGAGTTGTAAATATTTCCTTCTGCATTTATGTATAGCTTTCTATTGAAATAAGTATTGTACTCTTGAGATTCTGAAAAAAAGTTAATATTAACTGTGAAGAATTCACGCTTTGATATTGATATTTTTTTTTGACTTGAAGTGCCCGTTTTTATGAAATGAATCTTTCCTGATAAATAATTTCTAGTACTACTTAGAATTATTATTTTTCGTAATCTATTATTTTTGGATATTTTTTCTAACTGAATCTTACTCAATGTGTCTTTATACAAAATAATATCAATAGTTTGAATTATTGAATTATTAAATATATCTAAAAAACAAACTAATTCACTATAACATATAGTGTTTTGAATTCTAATTTCTAGTGATGAGCAATTGAGTTTATCAATATTTTGAAGAACTATTTTTATATATTTTTTTAATAAAAGCGAGTATTGTAAAATAATATTAGAAATTACTTCGGGGTAATCCCAGTACAAATCGATTTGTGGAAAAGAATTTTTATCGTCAATATTTAGATAGAAACCTAAATCAAGATCAACTAAGTATTTAATATATTCACCAACAATTTTCCATTCTTTAATTGAATATTCTTTTTCTAAAATTCCTAAACTCTTTTTTTCCAATGCTTTAATCACTTCAATTAAATCGTTTGGAACATAATAAAAAGAATATCTATTTAAATCATAAATTATGGATCTTTTATAACCTCTTACAGGAATACATGTTGAAAACAAGGAAAATGTTTTATTATTTTCCATAACTTAATAAATTGAGATGTTTTTGTAGAAAAAATGTTCCATAACTCTATTATCATTAAATTTTGAAATATTATAAGTTTTGTTGCTTTTAATTAATAGATTCTTATCCAATGCATTAATATTTGTAAGATGTAATATTACAGGAAAGTAAATTGGATGTTCCGCTATATAATTCCTATATTTAGAGTTGTTAATATTTTGCTCTTTCATTATTAATAAGTATTTTTGCAATTTTCTTCTCAAGAAAATAATTACAGGTTATAGAAACCATTCCAAATTGTCCTACAGGATTTACTTCTAAGAAATAAAAATCGTCATTTTTATCCACAATTATATCAATTGAACCACTATTTAAATCAAGTAGTTCCATAAGTTTTCTTAATTTAATTTTAATACTTTCATCTAATTTGTATGGTACCCACCTTCCGTTTTTATGTATATCGTAATTTCTAAAATCTAATGCTGTTTGTTCATCCAATTGCGAAAATAAAGCCATAGAAAAAAACTGTTTGTGAAGAAATACAATTCGTATTTCATATTTTTTTTTAATCAATTTCTGAAAAAAACTTGGAAAAAAAGTATTTGGTAAATTAGCAAGCTGATTAATATCAATTTTTGTTGTAAATAGTCTCAATGAATACATAGAACTGAAAGATCTAAAAACAGTTTTAATTGGTTTAGTGATTACATGTTTATGAATCATAATAAAATTATGTAAATCAGATTTTCGTGTGGTAATTATGTAACTAGGTATTTTAAGCCCCACTTCTTTAGCTATTTTAAGCATTTCAACTTTGGAAATATAACTATCACTAATTTTATTAATGTGTGTCTTTCTTTTGTAAAAATTATATATTGTTTTAAATAAATAATTATTTTCAATACTTAAATAGTCAAATAGAGCTTCTTTGAATTGCCGGTTTTTTATAAATGACAAGTCATTAAATTTCACAAATTTCGAAATAAAACCTCTACGATACCATATGGATGAAACCTCTTTTAAGTTAACTAATTTGTTTCCAGAAGTAGATAAAATAATATTTTCTTCTGAAATAAAAATATCTTTTAAATCATCATCGTCAGAGTTTAAACGTACTATTTTTACACTTGGGTCAAGAAAGCAGATCCATTTAATGACCAGATTTGTAGAGGTTTCATTATTCTTTGACAATATTAATATCATAAAATATAAATTTTTATTTCAAAAAGAAATTAATGCATGGGATAAACATATATATGGGGTATCCAATCATTACCCGTAAAATAATCAAACTAAATACAAACATTATATATTCAAGTAGTTATGTAATTTGATCGAAATATTTAAAGTATTAATATACTTCATTATATCTTTTTAACGGGAAACGAACGGATACACTATTAACATTTAAATTATTTTTGACACAGCTCTTTATTGAAAGAGCCGTAAAGAGTTTCTATAATATAATTGAAAATTATCATCTCTTTACAGCTCTAAATTGAATTACCACCACCAGTAATTACCTTTTAAATCAACCGAATATTCTTCGCCATCATAGCCCCAAAAAACTCCATCAACATAAGTTGCAAGCTGTCCGTATGAACCAGGAGCTCCACCCCCTCTGACAGTTTTATTTTCTTCTAAGGTGGTTTTCATTTCAAATTCTTTTAAACTTTCAAAATTTTTCATTACTTTTAAATTTTAGTTTATTAACTTTTAAAAAACTTTCCATCCCCCTCATCCAACCCTTTCAAACCAATGAAACTGGTCGTATTGGAAAAACGCATTTTCCGGTGCGCTACCGCGGGCGGGGAATAGGCTTAAAACAAGCAACCCAACGGAAGCTCGGGTTCGTCAAACTTATTCTTGCCCAAAATAAAAATGTGTTTGGTTGTGCAACAGCGCACATAATTGTATCTTGTTTTGAAAGTTCCTTTGAAAAATGCAGGTTCGTAAATCGTAACCCCTCCGGTGAGTAAATGCAGTGCATGAGCGAGATGATTAGAAAGAGAACTTAAAAGAGAAGTTCGTATGAGCTGTGGGGGGGGTAAATAACTGTATTACAGCGAGATAAATAATACGCAAAAGTGTTTTAAAATTTGTATTTAAATAATCGTTCATTTATTCTGATACATTATATGCAATATTACGCAAAATATTTTGTAAAAAGCAAGTTATTTTTAAGAAAAAGATTTTTGAAGCGGCAGTTTATTCTTTTATGCGGGTGGCAAAAATTTAAACTTATTTGGATTTTTTAGGGTCGGGTGTTGCGGGATAGAAAAAACCAAATGTGTTTAAATGTGCGGTGGGTTTTGACTGGTTGCTAACGGCAGTTCGTCTAAAAACCTGCCATTTTTGTTAATTTTCCGGTAAATGTAAGCCGATTTAAGGGATTATCAAAGAATATCGGGATTGGATTGTATTTTAAACAGGATTCCTTAA
>Ga0256913_10001523_pt1 | contig 11905 bp, 11 predicted proteins | sample Axial_MatmetaG_FD_185970 | JGI IMG/M metagenome (GOLD analysis project Ga0256913, IMG submission 185970) | Deep-sea worm associated microbial mat communities from Axial Seamount, Juan de Fuca Ridge, Pacific Ocean - Axial_Mat | ecosystem: Environmental > Aquatic > Marine > Oceanic > Microbial...
CCCATGCCATACGATGCACCTGCGGGAAAAAGCATGCCCTCGGAAAACTGCTTACCCGAAAACCGGTCACTGCTTCCGCGGCAGAGCTGAAAAGAAACCCGAGAAGCCGCTCGGCAAAACTCAGAAGTTTCAGGTTTTTCCGTGACAGCTGATAGAGAGATGGAGACCGGGACAGGGAGTGTGGAGAGGATGGAAGAGGGGAGATCCTGTCGAGCTCCCAACGGGATAACACTGAAAATGGTGACAATTATTCTCATCTCCGTTACGATCGTACTGATTTTGACAATGATTAAAATCTATTTCAGCAATGAGATCTACTATGAGAGTAAAAAGGTCAACAAGATAGAGAGGGAAGTCTCTGCCCTGCAGGCGGAAAAGGTACTGCTGCAACAGCATATTGAAGCATTACGCTTTAAAAACAGGGTAACCGATACGATTTTTATTATTGATGATACGGAAATAGAGTAGATGATACGGGCTTTTGTCTCCTTTGCCGTCGATAAGCCGATTATCAACCATATCGTACTGGTTTTCATGTTGATCCTCTCCATCTTTGCCTATCAGGATATTCCAAAAGAGATCTTTCCCCCTTCCGAGCTTGACCAGATCACGGTGACAGGCGGCTACCCCGGGGGGAGTGCGGATCTTCTGGACAAGATGGCGGTCAAAAGTATTGAAGATGAGATGAAAAGTATCAGTGAAATCGACAATATCGAGACTGTCATACAGAATGGCTCCTTTACGATTCATGCCGATATTAAAACGGGTAGTGACAATCAGCTGGTACTGGGAGAGGTCAAGGATGTCATTGCCAACATCAGGCGGGACCTGCCGGCTGATATGGATGAACCTGTCGCCCGGATCTCGGTACACACATTCCCACTGCTGCTGGTTGCCATTTCAGGGGAGGTGCCCAAGCGCAGACTGCTGGATATTGCCGAGACGCTAAAGAGCCGGTTGAGCCACTACAAGACATTAAGCGGGATTACCATTCGCGGTGATGCGGATGATGAGGTGCTCATTGAGATAGACAGTGAAAAACTCCAGGCATACGGCCTTCCCAAAGAGCATGTCTATCGTGCCATCAGTACCCTCAGTTCCATCTTTCCCATCGGTACCATAGAGCAGAAGGGGCAGCATCTCTATCTCTCTACGATCAATGGGGAGAAATCGGCAGAAGCACTGGCCTCTGCCTACATTACCGTCCTGGGGAAACGGGTGCGCATAGGAGACATTGCCACGGTATCGTTTGGATTGGGCGAGAGCAGGGAGATTTCCCATTTTAACGGGGTGCAGAATATCTCTGTCAATATCAATAAGACAAAAGAGGGAAATGCCATTGCGCTGAGCAGGGAGATTAAAGCACTGCTCAAAACCATGCAGAAATCCTATAGGGATGTCACGTTTGAAGCCTACACCGATACCTCCGTATGGGTGAAGAACCGTCTGAATCTTGTCTCTTCCAACATTCTTTTCGGGTTGATACTGGTTTTTTTGGCACTGCTGCTCTCGGTTAATTACAGGATTGCGCTGGTAGTAGCACTGGGAATTCCCGTCAGTTTTTTTGTCACACTGATTGCTGCAGACATGATAGGATACAGCCTTAATATGTTGACGCTGCTTGGAGCATTGATCGCTCTGGGGATGCTGGTAGACGAAGCTATTGTCGTAGCGGAAAATATCTATCGGCACAGGGAGATGGGCAAGGTACCCAGAGAAGCGGCTATTGATGGTGCCATAGAGATGTTTCCTGCTGTATTGACCGCAACACTGACCACGGTATTTGCTTTTCTTCCCCTGCTTATCATGAGTGGGGAGATGGGAATGTTTATGAAAGTGCTTCCCGTCATGATCTCTATCCTGCTGCTCTCCTCCCTCTTTGAAGCATTCTACTTTCTGCCGCTGCATGCCAAGGAGTTTTTCTCGTTGAAAGGTGGAGGGAAGGGAGATGACCGAAGCGCATTCTGGCTCAGGCTGGACAGGGCCTATGAGAAGTTGCTCGGTTTGCTGCTTCAGCGTAAAAAAAGCGCACTCTTCCTGCTGGTCAGTTTGATTCTTCTCTCAACAGCCGGTATGCTGGAAATTACAAAGTTCAAACTCTTTCCGGAATTTGATTCGACGCAGATCTATCTCAATGGAAAGATCGATATCAATTCAAAACTTGAAGATACGGAAAAGGTGGTAACAACCATAGAGAAAAAGCTTCTGGCCTATTATGGAGAGGGGGAAGTCTCCTCCATTACATCGGTTATTGGTATTCGATTCAATCCGGATCAATCCTTTGAAACAGGGAAGAACCTCTTTCATATTTTTATCAATCTCCATGAGAAAGCGCCGGAGAACTTTTTTGATACCTATCTTAACCCGATACTCTCATTGGAGTATGATGGCTCCGATATGATGCGTAAAAAGAGAGCGCAGGAGATTGCAGATGAGACACAAAAAGAGGTCATTGCACCTTTGAAGCGTCAACGCCTCCCACATGGTGAAAAACGTTTTTTACAGCTCAATATTTTTGTCCCGCAAACGGGGATTGTCGGACACGATATCGAGATCTCCCTCAACAGTTATGATGAGAAGAAGCAGCTGCATGCCATCGCACGGCTGAAAAAAGCATTGCAGGCGATTAAGGGGGTTTCAGATATTTCCGACAATGCGACAGAGGGAGTCAGGGAGCTGAAACTGCGGGTCAATACGTATGGAGAGATGCTCGGTTTCAGTGAGGCCTATGTGACAACCGTGCTGAAGGGTTCACTCCTTAAAGGGGAGTATGGAAAGATGTTCGATGCCAAAGGGCTGATTCGGTTACGCATTGAAGATCCTGACAAAGACAGAACCATGGATATCCGGTCTGTCAAACTGACGACACCGGATGGTACGCAAGTGGTAAGGCTGGATGAGATCTGTGATTTTATCTACAAAAAGAGTTATGTCAATATCTTCAAGGAAGACGGAGAACGCATACGTACAGTGACAGCAAGGGTATCGAGTAAAACAATTTTGCCGACAGAGGTGATGCACCGTATCGAACCGCTGCTGGATATCTTTCAAAAAGAGGGTATCAAGGTGATCGTCAAAGGGGAGGAGAAGGAGAACAAACAGATGAAAAGAGAGATGTCTCAGGCGGCATTGATTGCACTGTTTCTTATCTTTATCTCCCTAGTTTGGATGTTCAACTCCCTTGTGTTGCCGCTGATCATCATTTCAACCATTCCGCTCTCTATTGTCGGTGCCTTGGCCGGAACCTACCTGATGGGGATCAATCTGACGATGCCGGGTGTCATGGGGATGATAGGGCTCTCCGGTGTCGTTGTTAATGACGGCCTGATTATGCTGAGTTTTATTCAGGGGTCCAAAGACAGGGAGGAGATGATGGAGAGGGCAGGACACAGGCTCCGTCCGATTCTACTCACCTCGATTACGACAGTTCTGGGACTCTCCAGCATGATCTTTTTTGCCAGTGGCCAGGCACTGATCATACAGCCTATGGCAATCTCACTCGGTTTCGGCATTGCCTGGGCAACCGTTCTAAACCTCTACTATGTACCGCTTCTGTATGCTGTACTTTACAAGATAGAAAAGGGCAGGCCTTAAGTACCCTTAACATTTTTTGGCTATAATTGTTGCCTTTTAAAAAATATAGTAGGATAAAAATGAGACTGTTTGACGAAGATGACGAATATATGACAAGTACCCCCAGAGAGAGCTATTTCAGCATTGCTAAAACGGCCAATCAGAATATTGTAGAGATGGAGATAGAGAAGGTGTTTCGCCGTCTTGCCGTAGCGGAGAAGATGCTGGAGGAGAAAGGCCTGGAAGAGGAATGGGAGAGTGAGATCAGCCGTCTGGTGATTGACTCGGATGTCGATGGCAGAGTCAATTCGATTTTTATTGAACTGATGGGCAGTATTGTCACACAGTGTGAATAGAAAGGATATGCAGTGTTGAGTGGTGTTGAGAGAAAAATAGAACAGTTTGTTTCAGAGCTGAATGACAAAGAGGTGTCACGACTCTATGCCCGGCTGCCGCAGGGAAAACGGCTTCGGGCAAAACTTATTTTACATATTGCCGGTCCCACGCTTCCGGCACTCAAAACGGCTGCCGTGGTAGAGATGATTCATGCGGCAAGCCTGTTGCACGATGATGTGATTGACGATGCCTATATCAGACGTTCAAAACCCTCTCTCAATGCACTCTATGGCAACAAAACAGCCATTATGCTCGGAGACATTCTCTACTCCAAAGGTTTTTTTGAGCTGAACAGCATTGCACCGGAGATTGCCAGGCTTGTCTCCCGTGCCGTTACAGAGCTTAGCCTTGGAGAGCTGAAAGATGTCTCCCTCTCCCGGGAGTTCAATCTGGATAAAGAGCGCTATCTTGAGATGATCTACCAGAAGACAGCTTCGCTCATTGAAGCGAGTGCCGGTGCTGCAGCACTGCTTGCAGGAAAACCCAAAAAGGCATATATGGCTTATGGAAAAAACCTCGGTATGGCATTTCAGATGATTGACGACCTGCTCGATATCACTTCAGATGCCGAGACACTCGGAAAGCCGGCACTGCATGATTTTGCAGAGGGGAAAACAACCCTGCCCTATATCTACCTGTATGAAGAGCTTGAACCTGAAAAGCAGAAAAAGCTTGCATCGCTTCATGCCAAACAACTGAAGCCGGAAGAGGCAGCGTGGATTCAGCGGGAGATGGAAGAGCGGCAAATTGTTCAAAAGTGTTATCTACAGGCAAGGGCGCTGATAGAAGAAGCAGTTGAACTGATGCAGCAGTGTGGAGAAGAGACACTCTCCGGCATTGCACTTGAGATGATCGAGAGGAATTTCTAATGTACTATCAGGTGATCAGCTTTTCACACAAAAACTGTGAACAGGCAATGAGGGAACGCCTGGCATTTTCCGATGCAGCGGCCAAGAAGATGTTTCTTGACCAGCTTGTAGGGTTTGAATTTGTGCATGAAGCCTTTATCGTTTCTACCTGCAACCGGGTTGAAGTCATTTTGGCGACACGTGACAATTTTTCGAGTTACCATGCAATCCTGGGTCTAATGAGCCAAAACAGTGATGTCAATTTTTATGCACTGAAATCTGCGGCAAAACGTTACGATGATGAAGAGGCGATAGCCCATATCTTCTCTGTTGTCTCATCCCTTGACTCTCTTGTGATTGGAGAGTCCCAGATTACGGGGCAGGTAAAGGAGGCGTTCCGCTTCTCGTTTGAAAACGGTACTGCGGGGAAGAGGCTGAACCGTGTTATCTCCTATGCTGTCAAGTGTGCTGCAGAGGTAAGAAATGCTACCAATATTTCACAAAACCCCATCTCCATCGCATCGGTAGCCGTAGCGCAGGCCCACAAACTTCTGGATGACAATATTCAGGGTATGAAGGGCATTGTAGTGGGAGCCGGCGATATGGGTGTCTTGGCTGCCAAGCATCTGCTTCGTGTCGGATGTGACGTAGTGCTGGTTGGGCGCGACCTTGAGAAGGTAGAGGCGGTGGCGAACACGCTGGGGGAGAATGTCAAGGCAGACAGTATGGAAAATCTCCCCAAGTACCTTAATCGCTATCGGCTGCTCTTCTCCGCCACCTCTGCTCCGGAACCTGTGATTACCCGGGAGATGATTGAGAACGAGACCCTTCAGAGATACTGGTTCGATATGGCCATCCCCAGAGATATTGAGGAGATAGAACTGGAAAAGTTACGGCTTTTCCGTATTGATGATTTGAGGAGCATCTCCAACGACAACCATGCACTGAGAGAAGAGCAGGCTGTCAGGGCGATAGAGATTGTTAGCCGCTACAAGGAGGAGTTCTACAGCTGGCTGCGGGCACTCTCTATCGAGCCTGTCATCAAACAGATGCGTGAACATGTTGCCGCTGCCATTGAAAAAGAGATGCAGCGCGCCTTGAAAAAAGGGTTTGTTCCTGCTGAGTATGAAGAGAATATGCGAAAGATGGCACAGCAGATGTTCAACCGTTTTCTCCATGATCCGACACAGAACCTGAGAGCCTCTTCTACGGAGAAGAAAAATGCCAACTGCATAGAAGCCGTAAAAAAGATGTTTAACATCGATACAGAGCATATGGATTTCAAACAATACAAACAAGACCATCACAGTAAAGGATACAGCGCGTGAGATTTTCAAAACTATTAATTCCTACAACCAAAGAGACACCGAACGATGCAACACTGGCAAGCCATATCTACCTTATTCGCGGAGGATTTATCCAGTCGGTGGGTGGAAGCGGCCTCTACAATTTCCTACCGTTGGGCAAACGGGTGCTGGAGAGAGTGAAACGTGTGGTGAAAGAGGAGCTTGACAAGGCAGGATGCCAAGAGGTCAGCCTCTCATTCGTGACACCCTCGTCACTCTGGGAAGAGAGTGGACGTTATGAGAAGTATGGTAAAGAGCTGCTGCGTTTCAAAGATCGGAAAAATAATGATTTTGTTTTGGGCCCGACCCATGAAGAGATGATGGTCAACCTGGTGCGTCAAAGTGTCAAAAGCTATAAGCAGCTGCCTCTGAACCTCTACCAGATCAACCTGAAGTTTCGTGATGAAATCCGGCCGCGTTTCGGATTGATGCGGGGACGTGAATTTCTGATGAAGGATGGCTACAGTTTCCATACCTCCGAAGAGGATATGAAACGTGAGTTCAACCTGATGGAAGAGACCTACAGGAAGATCTTTGTACGGCTTGGCCTGGAGTTCAGAGTTGTCGAAGCGGATTCAGGTGCCATTGGCGGGAGCGGCAGTAAAGAGTTTATGGTCCTGGCGGAGAGTGGTGAAGATACGATTGTGGTGTGTGACGCGTGTGAGTATGGTGCCAACATCGAGGCGGCGGTCCGAAGAGAGAAACCGTGTGAAGTGGAGGCACCGGAAGCACTTTTTGCCAAATTTCATACACCGGATACCACGACGATTGAAGCGCTCTCCGCCTGTTTTCATGTTGACCCCTACTATCTTGTAAAGACCGTAGCAAAAAGGGCATTGTATGATGCGGGAGAGAGTCAGATTGTACTCTTTGCTCTGAGAGGGTCAGATACGCTGCAGGAGGTCAAAGCCTGTAACGCTGTCGAGGCTAATGAGCTGGCAGATATTTCTGATGAAGAGTTGGCGGAAGCCGGATTGGTCGCAGGCTATATGGGGCCTACGGTAGTACCTGAAGGGGTAAAAGTGGTGCTGGATGAGAGGTTGAAAGAGGCAACATCCATGATCTGTGGTGCCAATGAGGAGGGGTACCACCTTGTCGGAAACAGTTTTAAAGGAGTTGCGGCAGACTATGCCGACCTGACAGCTGTACAGGAGGGAGACCTCTGTGCCTGCTGCGGGGAACCGCTTCGTTATACCAAAGGGATAGAGGTTGGCCATATCTTTCAGCTTGGTACACAGTACTCGGAGCCGCTGGGTGCAACGTTCCTTGATGAGAACGGCAAGGCGAAGCCTATGGTGATGGGGACATACGGTATCGGTGTCAGCCGTCTTCTGGCAGCAATTATCGAACAGAACCATGATGAACGGGGATGCATCTGGACCGATGCATCGGCACCGTTTGCACTGCAGCTGATTGTCTCGAACATTAAAGATGAAGCGCAGATGGCTTTGGGAGAAGAACTCTATGCAGCCTTGAAAGCCAAGGGGGTTGAGGTACTTTTCGATGAGCGAAAAGACCGTTTTGGTGCCAAGATAAAAGATTATGAGCTAATTGGTATCCCCCATGCCGTGGTGATTGGCAAGAAGCTTCAGGAGGGGGTTGTTGAATTTGTCACAAGGAAAGGGCTCGTCAAAGAGGAGGTGCCTGCCGATACGATTCTGGCTATCCTGGAAGAGAGGCTATAGGGATGTTTCTTATTGTGATGATACCGTTTATGATGCTTGAGCTCTATCTCTCTCTGGCTGTAGGAGAGAAGATAGGGTTTATGTGGTCTGCAATCTGGATTGTTGTGACAATGATTATCGGTATCAGGCTTTTTCAGTACACCCCCTTTACCCTGATGGGGCATATCAGTAATGTGTCACGCGGCAAATTGAGCCTGGAAGATTTCCAGAATGCCAGTACAGCCTATCTGCTGGGTGCGACCTTGCTGATTATTCCCGGTGTTTTTACAGATCTTTTGGGCCTTTTGGCTTTAAGCTATACATTCTATTTACGTTTTGTCGCTAAAATAACGCCCGAACAAACCAAATTTAATCAATCTAATCAAAAAGGAGAAAGCCATGTCATTGATGTCGAAATTATTGACGAGCACACTGATCGCAACGATCGCCTTGAGCGCTAATGCATCTGTAGATGATAAGGTGTTGCTGAACTACATCAGAAAAAATATTGTTAAAAACCCACGGGTTGAAGTGAAGGGCATCAAGGTACTTGAGAAGAGAACCCACAAAGAGCTGCCAGGCTGGGATGTCTACCTGACAACGATGCAACTTCGGTTTCAGAAAAAAGATATTGATGCACCTGAAACAATTTTTGTAAAGAATGGGCTGGCAACCGGACATCTAGTCAACCTGAAAACGGGAAGAGACTATCGTAATGAGATAAAACCAACTGTGCCCGAAACACTTTATGATGATGCGCATCTGCTTTTTGGACATAAAAATGCAAAACATAAGATTCTTGTCTTTTCCGATCCGCAGTGTCCATTCTGCCAGGAAGTTGTGCCGGAGATCTTTGCTGCGGCAAAAAAGAACCCGGATCTGATGGCACTCTACTACTACCACCTTCCGCTCAAAAGAATCCATCCTGTCTCTGGAACCCTCACCGCTGTCATGCATGCGGCACAGAACGAAGGGAAACTTGATGTCGTAGAGAAGATCTACAGTCTGAAAATCAATCCGAGAGAGACAAATGTCAAGAAGATTCTGGCTGCTGTCAAAAAGCATACAGGGTATGAGATTAGCGAAGAGAAGCTTAAATCCAAAGAGATTACCGATGCTTTGAAGCGAGATCAAAAAGCAGCGGAACGCATGATGGTTTCGGGAACACCTACCGTATATATTGACGGGAAGTGGGATAAGATGCGCAACGGGTATAAGCAGCTGAAATAGAGAAGAAGGAAAAAATTTGGAAACACTGGTGATTGCGACACGGGCAAGTAATTTGGCATTATGGCAGGCATACCATATTAAAGAGAGAATTGAAACGGCATGTCCAAATCTTACTGTAACACTCAATGAGATCACCTCCCGAGGCGATAAGATTTTGGATAAACCGTTGGCACTTGTCGGTGGCAAAGGGCACTTTACCAAAGAACTGGAGGATGAGATGCTTGCGGGGAATGCCCATTTGGCTGTACACTCTCTGAAGGATGTGCCTACCTATATTCCGGAGGGGCTTGAACTGTGCGCTATCACTGAACGTCAGGATCAGAGTGATGTTTTTCTCTCGCATACCTATGAATGTCTCGATGCACTTCCTCAAGGTGCTGTGGTGGGAACCACCAGTCTCAGACGACGTATGCAGCTGCTTGAAAAACGTCCGGATCTCAAGGTAAAAGATCTGAGAGGGAATGTCAATACCCGTCTTCGAAAGCTCAAAGAGGGGGAGTATGATGCGATTATTTTAGCCTATATCGGGCTTCAGAGGCTTGATTTGCTGAAAGATATTCCCTATGTGGAGAAGCTGGCATTCTTTATTCCTCCAATGGGGCAGGCGGCACTTGGAATTGAGATTGTGGCAGACAACTCCCGCGTAAGAGAGATCGTGATGGCTCTCAACCATGAAGAGACATTTCTCTGTACCCGGGTAGAGCGTGATTTTGTATCGAAAATTGGAGCAGGATGTTCTGCGCCGGTGGCTGTCAATGCGGTGATAAAAGAGCGTGACGGCGCAAAGGAGATTGCTGTCCATGCGATGGTGGGATATCCGGACGGGACCCATATTCTTCATGAAACGATGACTGCTTCCATCGAAGATGCCTCTTCACTGGGTACCCTGCTTGCAGAAAAAATGGTAGAAAACGGGGCACTCGATATTTTGAAATCTGCAGAGAAGATTGCATTTAAAGATGAGATGCCGGAGAGAATGTAAGCGTATGCAGGTTTTCTGTTGCTGACATTGACGACCCAATCGATGCAGGAGATACTTCCCATTCTGGAGGAGGCACTTCAGCACCATCCAAACATTACCTTTCAGGTGCTCAATTCGGACTATGGATCTGGCAGCTATGCCGGTACACCTGTAAAGGCAGGCAATACACTCTATCTTTACCGCAGTTTGCGTGCCTGGATGGAGCTTGCAGAACTGCTTGGCTGTCGAATGCATCTGCCCCGGAGGGCAGGGGAGTATTTGATGCAACTTACTTTTGAAAGGCTGGCGCACGACTCTTTTCATGAAACGGAAGCCAAAGAGAGAGAAGAGAAGTATGGCAGCGACTCTCATTTTGCAAAACTTCACAAGATGGAAGAGCCTGCTTTCTTCTACTATTATCGACAGGCGCTTCATAACGTAGCTGTTGAGCGCAGAAAATATATTTTAAATCTTGGTATCAACCGCGGTGACGAGTTTGAAGTGATACGCAGCATGGTGGGGACGATTGCCTATCAAAATATGGAACTGACAGGGATTGACTACGCTCAAAGTGCGATTGACTGTGCACAGAAGCGGTTTCCTGAAACAAACAGCAGATTTTATGCAGAAGATATCAATGCCATAGAGCATTTGAAACTTGGAAAATTTGACCTCTGTATCAGCATTGGAACCCTGCAAAGTCCGGGAATTCGCTTTAAACCTTTTCTGATGTATCTGGTTCAGCATCTTTTAACCGAAGAGTCTGCACTCATTCTTGGTTTTCCAAATTCCAGATGGAGAGACGGCGAGATGCTTTACGGTGCCAAAGTGCCAAATTATGCAATGAGTGAAATGGGGCATCTCTTTAACGATGTGATGTTTGCCAAGAAATATCTTCAGCAGAAGCGCTACCGTGTCACCCTGACAGGAAAACAGTACATCTTCCTTACAGCAACGAAAATTAGAGGTGCCCTTTCGTACCATTAAGTTAAGCTATTTCTATGCAAGGAGCAGGGACTTTAGTCCCGTTGTATGGGGTAAAGTTTCTACTCCAGATGTTTTTAGGCATTGTAGGTCTCCTTAAGAAAAATCCCCCTATAATCCCAAAAAAAACAGATAGAGAGGATAAAGATGAAATCAACGGTAATCATTATTTCAGGTATCTTGCTGACTGCATCTCTTCATGCAGAAACAATGGATGTAAAACAGGAGGGGATTAAGTATATTAAAATGCTCGGTGGTGCACTCAAAAGTGAACTGCAACGCAAAATAAAAGCAGATAAAAGCGGCGTAGAAGCGGTTCGTTTTTGTCAAACACATGCAGGAGAGATCACAAAAGCGGTCAATGCAAAACTTCCGGCATATGCCAGGGTAAGAAGAACGGCACTAAAATTGAGAAATGCAGAAGAGAATCGTGCCGATGCTATCGATGTCAAAGTGATGCAGGCGTATGTTGCAGCCATTCAGGCAAAGACCTTTTCTCCCAAAGATATCAAAGTAGTGAAAGATGGCGAGGTAACGAGAATCTATAAACCACTGCTCGCAAAACCGGTCTGTTTGGTCTGTCATGGCAGCAAGGTATCCAAAGCGATTCAGCGTGAAATTGCCAAGGCCTATCCGAATGACAAGGCGATCAATTTTAAAGAAGATACACTTCGTGGTGTCATCGTCGCAGAGATTCAACGCTAAAGGGGTACCTCCAATGCCATTAAGGTATTTACTTAGTGGAGTAATAATATGGAATCGGCAGGCTCCGCGCCTCCGCTGCACGGGAGTAAGCTCTCCGTTTCCTTGGATTGCTACATGCATGCCCTAAATCTTCTACGTTAGAGCATATGAATATCGAAGAGAACTACCCAAACCATTTTACAGTATAATACCCCAACA
>Ga0256913_10001524_pt1 | contig 11902 bp, 10 predicted proteins | sample Axial_MatmetaG_FD_185970 | JGI IMG/M metagenome (GOLD analysis project Ga0256913, IMG submission 185970) | Deep-sea worm associated microbial mat communities from Axial Seamount, Juan de Fuca Ridge, Pacific Ocean - Axial_Mat | ecosystem: Environmental > Aquatic > Marine > Oceanic > Microbial...
ATAAAATAGAAATTCCCCGTAAGAAATCAATCAATTAAACAAAGTATTGTCAAAAATATATGCGTTGTTTAGACTGTCTGTGTAATACTGAAGTTCATTATTTCCCCGGCCCCCTCTTCCAAAATCAAATCGCCATTTCCCAAAATCAGGACTGCCGCCTTTGTCAAATGTATTCTGCCATAAAATCTCCCGCATTTTTACAACCTCCAGGAAAGAATAAACCAATTATATCAAAAACATTCGGAAAAAATCAATTTAAAGTCCTTAATAATGTCGTACACAAAAAAATATAATTAAAAAAGAGGTATTAATAATGAAAATACAATTTAAAAATTGCGTAGCCAACATTTACAAAATCAGAAAAAATCCAATTGTAACACTCCATATTCCTACAATTAAAGATACAATAAACATTGACATAAACAGCCTTATCCCGGAAAAACAATTCAAAGAAATTGATGTTATTTTAAATACAAACGGCGGCGATATCAATGCAGCATACAGAATTATCAAACAACTCAGAGAAATAGGTAAAAAAGTCAATATTATAATTCCGTTAATTGCAAAAAGTGCAGGAACTTTAATTTCTCTGTCAGGAGATTCCATTATAATGACAGAAATATCAGAACTAGGCCCGCTTGATCCGCAAAAGATGGAATATCACGAAGATCAGCCCCCAACTCTTGAATCATCTCTCGATGGTCTTAAAAGCCTAGCAATGATTCAGAACTGCGGTATTTCATCAACCGGTCAATTAACAGAATTTGTACTAGCTCAAACCGGACTACAACTAAATGAGGCAGTAAAAGTGGCATCTTCGTTCGGAGCTGAAGTAGCGATAGGTTTATCAGAACAGCTGAATATCAGAACAATAGGCAAATTCAGCCGCTGGCTTAAATTAAGTGAAATGTATGCTGAAACGGTTTTAACAAGATACCTAAATTGGAGTCCAGAAAAAGCATCTAAAACGGCAAAAAAACTGGTAAATGAATATCCGGATCATGGTTATATAATAGATATAGAGGAAGCACAAAAACTTGGTCTTAATGTTGAAAAAGCAACAAATAAAAAACTCCTTCATAATCTTCGAGAAATACAATCGGCATTAAGAGAAATGACCGATTTGGCCTTAATTGGAATTTATGAAGGAAAAAATGAAAATAAAAAAGCAAAAATGAAAAAGAGTAACAAACAAAAAACTCTTCAAAACAAATCAAGGAGAAACAAATGATGAATTGGGGTGGTATTATTTTCTTAATCTCTTTGTATTATAGTCCATTTATTCTGTATATTATAATCTCCTCAAATATATCAAAAGAAAGAAATAAACAACGGACTGAAAAAAAAGAGAATCCTCAAAAGAAACGCCCATTGTATTCAAGTTATAATGATATCTCCTTCAATTATAAAAAATCATATACTTATCCGAAATACGAAAGAAGCAGAGCAAAAACTTATGTAGATTCAAACGGATACAGAAGATTTTCTAATTCAGGAATTCTTGTCCATAGATATGTCGCATCAAAAAAACTCGGGCGGAAATTAAGACCCGGCGAAGTGGTTCATCATAAAAACAGAAATAAACAGGATAATTCAGGTGATAATTTATGGGTATTTAAAAACCAGTACGAACATAACCGAACCCACAGATATGATGCGAAACGCTACGGGAAAAAAGCCAGTTACAGGGGGTTCTGAATTTAAGTTTTAATAAACATAGTATTTATAAACGATTACAAAATTAAAAGGAGAGAGAAAGATGACTAGAGAAGAATATATCAATTTTATTAAACTATGAAATAAAGCTATTTTTCAAAACCAACTTTAATTTAAAAAGCAGCGAAAGCTCAAATTTAGAGATAATTCAGTATTTTTGACTTTCATGCTTGATCATGGAGAAAATACGGTCTATTATTTAGCTAAAGTTGGTGAACCGTATATGCAGTTCAATAATTTAATTCCGACTAGATTCGGTCAGACAGAATTTTATTTTTAATTTATCAGTAATTATTGTTAAAAGGATTTTTTTATAATGAAAACTATTTTTTATATCTCTACACTATCTCTTGCTCTGTTTCTCTTAACAAGCTGTACAACTATGACAAGAGAAGATATATGTACATTGATAAATGCTCCGTCTGATGCAAAATTATATACGAAATATAATTTACATCATAGAGGAGGAGGGATTCCTGCCGTAAATTATCAATGGGGAACAATTACGCCTCTTGGAACGGAAGTTGACATATATGTCAACTGGCCTGGGCGTATTAAACTTACTGATTTACAGACTGGTGAACTGATGACTTTAAAGTATGACAGCAGATACTCTCACGGTACGATCAAAGAATTTTTAAAAAATTTAATTACAACAGAAAATTTTGAAAAACAGACTAAAGATGTTCCCCAAAAAACTTTGGATTATATTTTAACAGGTACTCCTATTATAGGGATGAGCAAAGAAGATGTAATTAAAGCCTGTGGTTATCCGCCTAAACACAGAACCCCGTCATTAAATTGTAATACATGGGTCTACTGGAAATGGAAAATACCTACTTTTACTGTTATTTTTGACCATAAAGGAAAAGTGATTAAAGGAAAAATCAAATCTGTTGCAATAGAAGCAACCCCAAAGATTAAGTAATCCATTCAGGTTTACATTTATAGTTTATTATTTTGAGTGGATAATATTAAGGATTCAGGCAAACAAATGTGCTAAAAATAAAGAACACTACCACCTGGTATTAAAGTTTCTTTTAATTACTTTAAGAACACATCAAGACCCAGGCGGATGAACTGTTCGGTTGGGGCATCAGCATTCTGCATAGCTTTAATAAGAAGAGCAATCATCTTCATTTCGATATCGGGGTCATTTATTGGATTAAGCTGGTTCGGGTCATTTTCGATATCAAATAAGAGATGTCCGAAATTGTGAGCACCGGACCAATTGGAGCGTCCGCAAGTGTCAATTTTCATTACTCTACAGCCTTTAGTGAAAGAAAAAGGTTCGGCAAGCCCGACAAGAGAATGCATCGATTCAAGAGAAAAAGCAGACCTCATATTAGCCGGCATATAGGTATACTGAAAGAGAGGAGCATTATTTTTATTAACCGGAGCCCGCATATAAACATATTTACCGTCGGTTACATTCACATGACCACCGAATATACCAAAAATACCTGCGTCTCTGACGGGGAGATCATTTTCTATCACCTTATTTAATGAAAATCCGAGCATATCTTCCGGTTTTGAAATATTAAAGTAATCCAATAAAGTTGCGGGAATATCAATAGTCTGGACGAGGCTTTCTCTTCGCTCATCAGCTACATTCAGTTCCGGATTCCAGATAAAGAGTGGAGTGTGGGCGATTTCATTATAGAAGGGCATTCTGCATTTCCCCCAGAAGTCGTGTTCACCGAGGAGGAAACCGTGATCAGTATTTACAATAAGCATTGTATCTTTCCATAAATCATATTCATCCATAATATCGAGGATTTTTCCCAGATACTTATCGCACATTGATACGAGGGCGGCATTCATATATTTAAAATGTTCAGTAAGTTCTCTCTGGTCAGGAGCTTCATCACCTGAAGCATAGTCAGGCCAGTCACGGTGTGATGAAAAATCGAAGTCATAGAGTTTTTTAAAACAGTCAGGAGAAAAATACGGTTCATGGGGATCAAAGGTTTCAATTTGCAGAAACCAGTTATCTTTGTTCTGATTTCTTTTTATAAAATCAATCCCCATAGAAAAAGTTTTCGGCATCGGCATAAGTTCTTCTTTCTGCATATAAACTCTGTTCACCCAATCCTGGTGTCCGTAAGGGGTTGCACTGCGGTTCGGATTTGGATTAGGAAATGAAGGTGTGTGCATATCTCCTATCCAGAGATCTCCTTCCTGACCTCTTGAGAACTGGAATCCGCTGTATTTTGTATGATAATTCGCTCCGCCTTCCTCCCAGTAATGGTAATGATCGGTTACCAGATAGGTATATACGCCGTTATCTTTAAGGATCTGAGGCATTGAATCGTCGAAAGGTTCAAGAGGTCCCCAGCTTCTGTGCAGAAAATTATAACGCCCCGTATGAAGTTCGCGTCTTGCCGGCATACACGGCATACTTCCGACAAAAGCTTTATGAAACATAACACTTTTTTTGGCGAGTCGGCTGAAATTAGGAGTTTTCACCCAGTCACATCCGTAAGGTTCAAGCATATGCAGGTTGAGTGAATCAAACATTATCATAACAGCTTTCATAAGACAGACCTTTTTTTAATGTCAAGCATTAAGATTTAAAATCATCTGAGCGGTACGCTCCTTGAGCATCGAAAAACGCGGCTCTAGTTTAATATTGTTAACAGCCATAGAGAGAGCTTTTCGACTTCCAAGCAGAATCAAAAGTTTTTTTGCTCGGGTCATACCGGTATAGAGCAGATTTCTCTGCAGCATAATATAGTGTTGAGTCAGAATGGGGAAAATCACAACCGAAAATTCACTACCCTGAGATTTATGAACGGTAATGGAATAAGCCAGGAGAATCTGATCTGATTCAATATAATCATACTCAACTACGCGTTCTTCAAATTTCACTCTGAAAATTTTATTTTTTGTATCGATAAAGATAATCCGCCCCATATCCCCGTTAAAAACAAGTTTATCATAATTGTTTCTTATCTGCATAACTCTGTCACCGGAGCGGAAGACTTTATCACCATACTGAATATAAGGTTTTTTAGGATTATGAGGATTCAGAACATTCTGGAGTTGTTCATTTAAAAGTCTGGTTCCGCATGAACCGCGGTTCATAGGACTTAGAATCTGAATATCCCGCATAGGGTCAAAGTTAAAACGCTGAGGAATTCTTTCAATGACCATTCTGCTGATAATATCGACAACCTTTTCGGGGTCATCCTGTTCTATCCAGTAAAAATCTGAAAATCTGTTTTTCTCCACAGGTCTCAAATCCGGCAGACGGCCGGCATTTACTTCGTGGGCATTTGAAATAATTTTACTACCTGCACCCTGACGGAAAATTTTTGATAAATGAGTGACATGAGCCGCCCCTGAAAGGATAATATCCATCAGGACAGTTCCCGGTCCGACTGACGGGAGCTGGTCTGAGTCACCGACAAGCACAACAGTAGTATTAGGACCAACAGCTCTGAAGAGGAAGAGAGCTAGCTGGATATCAAGCATTGATACTTCATCAACAATAAGCAGGTCACATTTTAAAGGTCGTTTTGAATTATAAACGAAAGTTTTCTTTTCAGGCTCCCATTTTAAAAGTCTGTGAATGGTCATTGCTGCTCTGCGGCAAGTTTCACTCATTCTTTTAGCGGCTCTTCCTGTAGGTGCGGCAAGGTATACTTTTAAATCGGCTTCCCTTGCCCGTCTGACAATTTCACTGACAACTGTTGTTTTTCCCACACCCGGACCACCTGTAATTACAGATAATGCGTGTTTTGCAACGGCATTGACCGCATTGAGCTGTTCATCACTGAACTTTGTAGTTTCAGGAGGCGGAATTGAGGCGGTTTTTGTGCAGGCATGATTTTTTATATGGTACATTTTTCCAAGCATATATGCAAGTTCTTTTTCAGCTATATATAATGATTTTTTATAAACCATTTCAGAAAAATTACTGTTATCCTGCAGTTTTTCAATAAAAATGAGTCCTTTACTCAATGCGAAATTCAATCCTGCTGATGCGTCATCAGTTTCAACATTCAGCAGATCAGCAGTATATTCAATAAAATCCTGAACCGGATAACAGACATGTCCAGCTTCCGCCAGCCTGTTCAGGGTAAAAACAACACCGGCAGTTAATCGTCTGGAATCGTTCCCGCTAATGCCCTGCATCCCGGCGACTTTATCAGCCATTATAAAACCGATTCCGTCAATTTCCTCAGCCAATCTGAAAGGATTTTCCTTAATATAAGCAGGAGCGCGTTCTCCATATTTTTTGTATATACGGCGACAGTATGCAAGACTTATTCCGAGACTCTGAAGGTAAATAAAGACATCCCGCTCTTTTGCGTGTTCGGACCATGCTTTTTTCACCATTTCCAGACGCTTTTTACCAAAACCCGGTATTTCAGTAAGGCGCGATGAATAATTATCGAGAATATTAAGAGTATCAGTTCCGAAACGGTCAACGATGCACTCTGCAAGTTTAGGACCTATTCCGTGGATAAGTCCCGAGCCTAAATAGCGTTTAATTCCTTCCGGAGAACTGGGAAGTATATATTTATATGAGTCCGCCTTCATCTGAAGACCGTGTTCTTTATGTTTCACCCAGGCGCCTGTAACTTCAATCCCCTGCCCTTCGTGGGCACCGGGTATGGGACCGACAACGGTATGTTCTTTATCTCTGTCATCAATAACGCGCAAAACGGTACAATTTCCGTCCTCAGACTCAAAAACGACCCGTTTAATCTCTCCCTTAATCTTATGTTTTGTTAAAGAAGAATTATCTCTATTTTCACTCTGTTCAGACACTGTGTAAACCTTCCCCCACTTTCAGTGGGATCTGATACTTTTTCCGAAAAAATAAAACAAAAAATCCCACATTCCTTATAAAATAAAAAAACTGTTTACTAAAATATTTTGAACATATCCACTCTAATATTAATGGTGGGAAAAAATCCTCTCAGGAGCATGAACCAAGGCAACTCCTAATTCATTCGCCCGTTTAATGACATCCGCATCCCTTAGCGAACCAGCCGGGGCGATAATTGCGGTAATACCGGCTTTAGCGGCGACCTCTATACCATCCTCAAACGGGAAAAAACCGTCACTAGCCATAACTGCCCCTTCGAGAGTACCTGCACCTTCATATTTCTCTTTAAATTTAACGATGGCCTGTTCGACTGCCCCTACCCTATCCTGTTCACCTGTCCCGACAGCTAAAGTCTGACCGTCTTTCACAATCACAACTCCATTTGAGCGGACACTCAGGTTGATATACCATGCAGTCAGCATATCGTCTTTCTGCTGGTCTGAAGGAATTTTATCTGATATCTGTTTTCCGCAGCGTTTATTTTCACCTGAAGCGGGGAGTAAATCCTCAACAGATTTCAGAGCTGTGGTTAAAGGAGAAGCGATAACAAGACTTCCGTCAGCAAGGGTTTTAACCGTATTATGTACAGCGGAAGGTTCTCCGGTATATTTAGGAAGCAGAGAGAGATCTCCTGATTTAATGATTCTAATATGACGATTCAGTTTATATGTTTCGTTATCATTAAAAACAGCCAGAGCTTCATCTTCATAATCCGGAGCAACCACACATTCGACAAAAGAGCTCATTATCTCCGCTGCTGTTTCCGCATCAACTTTGCGGTTAAATGTTACAACACTGCCGAATGCGGCTCTGCTGTCGCAATCTCTTGCCTTGATATAAACTTGTTTTAAAGTTTCATCTCCACATTGAACAGCTGCTCCGCTCGGATTAACATGTTTCATCACAGCGCAAGCTGGAATATCGAAAAATTTCACGATATTAAGCGAATAAGAGATATCTTCAAGGTTAGTCTGAGAAAGACCGCTTTTTCCGGTTTTCAGAATTTTCATTGAACCGATGGGAGAATCAATTTCAACAGGACGGTAGAATGCTGCCGGCTGATGGGGATTTGTACCATAACGCAGGTCATCAACTTTCACATATTTAATTCCCATAACAGTGACAGAATCATCAAAGTCTCCGATATTTTTCGACAAATATGTATTTCTATTCATTTTTTGTTCTGACATAACAGATTTTCCTTATCTTATGTATAATAATAATACGAAATATTAAATTTATATTACTTCATCAAAGATATAATTCAAATGCTGTTTTTAAATGAAATAATCAATTATAGACGAGGGTAATAAAAGTTTATACTTAATTTTTAATTTTTTATTTAAGCAGACTTTTCATATATTTTTTTGTGTACATGTTTGACGCCAAACTCTTTCTTAATGTACTCCACTCTTTCTTTTTTATAAACCACGAAACAATTTCAATACGGTATGACCATGGGCATTTATTTAATGGCCTGAAATCTTCAAGGTCAATGATAGAAATTTCATCAGATTTGTGTTTTACCAGAATATTTTCAGCAAACAGGTAAGGGTAGTAGAATTCACTATAATGCATTTTATGAAGAGCTTTGGAAATTTTTTTCATTACATTTCTCTTACGGACTTCAAAATCTGCAAGAATAGGAGGAGTAAGTCTCATTTCGATCAAATCCTTCAAGAGGTGAAAGCCCGGAGGGTATTTGAATAAAATAATACAAATTCGTTCGGATTCATTTGCATAATAAGCCTCAATCTCTGGAGGAGTTATATAAAGAGCGGGCAGATACTTTAATACAACTGATTCATAAATAAGTTTACTGTAAAATTTACCCTTTGCTACTTTCAACAAAAATCGTGATTTTTTAATACGGATAAATTTTTTACAGTAAAGATTTTTTCCACCGCCCGAAGTTATCTCTTTTTTTAAAGTAAGATCGTCAAATTTATCAGGTTCATTAAGGTTAAAAAAATCATCGACAGTAATGACATCCGCAAGTGCAAAATTTTTCCGGATATAGTCAGAATTCCATATTACTGTATCAGTATTTTTTTTCAGATTCTGCATTTTTTTCCTTAAAAAACTCCAATAGAGCATTTATCCCTTTTTCATCAACATAATTACGAATCATTCTGTAACCCTGCCCATAAACAGGATCAGAATTTTTCTCCATCCTCAAATTCATTTTTTCATGTCCGAGTAATTTATTGACTTCAGAAGCAACATATTCAGCCCATCCTTCCCGAATAAGATCGTCGTCGATATTAGGGAAATTTTCCTGCATCCAGTCATGACCTAATTCATGAGCAGCAACTTCCTGTAGTTTTTTTTCAGGCAGACCGGTAAGCAAATAAATATCATAATGCTCATCACTAATGCGTTTCTTAACACTTGTATGTTTTTCAGTACCTTTTCCAACAGTTTTGAATCGTTTTTTTACCATCATAGAGAATTTAAACAGACCAAGTTCAGTCACATTTGCCGCACTGTTTTTCTTTTTTAATTCAAAGAGAGTCACTAGGTGATAATTAATATTATGTTCAGTGGACATAAGCAGGTTATCGGCAATTAACTGCCGTACTTTTTCAGCAATTTCAACAGCTTTATCTTCGTCAAACACTGCTGTTTTATAACACTCTTTACAGATATACCGTCCGTCAGCCAATTCATACTCACCGGGCATTGAACATGCAAAACATTTGGGTTTTGCGGCACATTTTTTACATAAAAATTTTCGGAGATATCCTCTTAATACACCTTTATTTGTAAGTTTCCCGCAGGAAGTACATTTACGCCATGTGGTTTTCAGGCATTTTTTTGAACAGTAATATTTATTTCCAATTTTTATACTTGCGGTTTTTCCGCATACAGCACATTTAGGAAAAGTTTTTTTCAAACATTTTTTTGAGCAAAAAACTCGACCTTCTGCATTTTGGATATACTTGCCTATAATTTTTTTTCCGCAGACAGAACATTTCAAAGTTGCGGCATTCAGGTTATTTACCTGATTATCCATAAAAATACCGGAATAACAAAACAGGCATAGGAAAAAGGTTATAAAAAAAGAACGCATAGGAATATAAACATCCCCAGTTGTAAAAAATCTATTAAAAATTGATTCTGTACCCATTTCAACTTCCATACATTAAGATTAATAAAACTAAACATTCAACAAACGCTCTTAACGATCAAGCATTAGTTTTCCAAATCAGCTCAAATTACATCTATAATATTGATAGACAACAAGCATGCAACATAAAAAACATTCAAATAGCGATTAAATTTTTAAATTCTATCAAGAGGAGTAGTAATTAAATTAATTGGTATTTCTTTTGGTAGTTGTTGCTGAGTTTCAGCATTTTTTTTCTTTTTCATCATATACATAATAAACCAGCCTAAAATCAAGAGGTTTACAATAACTGTAATTATAATAACATTACGCTTGAGGCGGTTGCGTGTTTCATTTTTCAATGCATCTTTAACTTTTTCCATTTCTTTACGGTATTTTTGAGCTGCTTTCTTTTCCGATGCCCGCTGAATTGCCTTAATTTTATTTTTATCGACCTCCATTGCAGAAGGAATTTTAGCATTCAAAATAGCATCCAAATCTTTTACCATTTCCTTCAAACTCTGATAGCGTTGATTAATATCTTTATTGAGCATTTTATCAATTACCGCACAGCAACTGTCGCTGACTAATTCATTAATAGCCTGAATTGATTTATGTGCTGTTGTAATCTGAATCTGCATTAATTCCATTGGATTTTTACTTTGAAAAGGAGGATGACCAGCTAAAAGCTGGTAAAATACAAGCCCTAAGCAATAGATATCAGAACGGAAATCGACATTTTCGCCTTTAGCCTGTTCCGGGCTCATATATGAAGGATCACCTACAGTAAAGCCTTGAAGAGTAAGTCTTGAATCCCGTTCCAATGATTTTGCGAGACCAAAATCTGTAAGCATCGGCACATTGCCTTTGGCTATTAAAATCGTATTAGGGCAAATATTACGGTGAACAATCTGCAGTTCGTCCCAGGCGTACTCAAGAGCATCAGCAAGAGATTTTATCAGTCTGATACTTTCATTTTCATCAAGTTGACCGCGCTGATCCAGAAAGTCATTCAAATAAAATCCTTTATGATAATTAGTAACGAAATAGACAATTCCGTCTTCTTCACCAGCATCCAAAACCGAAACAATATTCGGGTGCTGAAGCCCCGCCGCAAGTTTTATCCCCTGAAAAAATCGTTTTGAAACTTCATCATTAGCACTACTACCTGCAGGCAATACACGGATAACTATCTCTTTTTCTAATTCAAGATGCATACCGTGAAAAATTGTCTCTTTTAAACTTCCGACACCAACTTCTTCGGTTATTTGATACTTCCCTTTTAATACTTTGCCTATTTCTGCTTCCATAATTAACTTTTACCCTTATGTATATATAATTAAATCGCGGTAACAAAACTGCGAATCTTCCTCTATTAATTCATATTCTATTACTATTTAAAAAAAATCACTTTAAACAGCAACCATAAACACTAATTTAACTCTAAAAAGGTCAAATGTCAAATATTAGATAAGTTCTATTGCATTTTTAATTAATATTTTAGATTTTACTTTTTTCCAAAAATATCAACAAGAGGTAAATTATTTATTAAATCAACGCCAATTCCTATTTTATTATTCAAAATCAAGTCATATTTTATCTACCAGAACTTTATCAGTTTTAATGATTTTTTGATCAACCAATTTTATGCTAATTCGCGTTTCCGGTGCAGGATCATCAATATGAGGCTTAACGCTCTGACTAGTTACTTTGATAGTTTAGGAGAATAGAGATTAAACAGTAAATATTAAACTACATGGAATAAAAAAAAGCGGGCATAACTCTGTCCGCTTTTTTTATTGTTAAAATAATTATTTAAATTCAGCCATTATTAAGCTCGACATGATGTTTCTGAATCTTAGGTGTTCTTTCTGAAATATTCGCAAAATGATCACCTATCTTTTCAAGCTCTGAAACCATTTCAATGAAAATAATACCTGCATCTACTTTACAGCTACCTGAATTTAAACGCTCAACATGATTATTTTCGAGTTTATCTGCAAGTTTATCAACTTCCATATCACTTTTCTTAGCAAGGTTAACTTCTGTCTTAGAAGTACTGTCAAGACCGGCAATTACATGTTCCGCCTGCTCTCTTAATACTTTCCATAAATGATTCATGTCATCCAATGCCGCTCCTGAAAGATGATTTTTTGTTTCTTCACACCTTTGAGTTAATGCAATGATGTTTTCAGTATGGTCAGCGACTCTTTCCGCATCATTTGTACAATGCATCA
>Ga0256913_10001525_pt1 | contig 11901 bp, 8 predicted proteins | sample Axial_MatmetaG_FD_185970 | JGI IMG/M metagenome (GOLD analysis project Ga0256913, IMG submission 185970) | Deep-sea worm associated microbial mat communities from Axial Seamount, Juan de Fuca Ridge, Pacific Ocean - Axial_Mat | ecosystem: Environmental > Aquatic > Marine > Oceanic > Microbial...
GTTGTCCGTCTTTCTTAAGAGGGTCAATGTAACCACCTACTCTCAAAATATTTGTTGCTACGGCATATCCTGTTGTATGATCCGCTCCCATCGGGGTAGTGGCATAAGAAACGCCCTGTCCCTTGACTGCCCGGGGTTCGTATGCGGGAATACCCTGATTTTTGACAACCGGAACACGTGTAAGACCGTAAAGTTTTCCGAGGTTACCGGTTCCGCCGCCGATTATTCTGCCGATTGGTGTTCCGTTATTAACCTCTTTAATCAACTCGTATGCCCTTTCTCCATCTCCATATTCCAGAATGCCTGCATCAACAGCCACACCGAGTGTAATCCCGGCTTCAATCGAGTCAATTCCAATATCATCCATCAGCGCATCCATTTTTGCAATCATATCCAAATCCTTAATGCCTGTATGAGCTCCAAGAGCCCAGATTGTTTCATATTCAAAACCGGATGTCAGATAGTTACCCTCTTTGTCATTATAAACCTGCGAGCACTGAATAACACAACCTGCATGGCATCCGTGAGTTGTCTTGCCGTTTCTGGACTTAATAGTTTCGGCCATTGTCTCACCTGAGATAAATTCAACATTTTCGGAATTTCCCGAACGGAAGTTTCTTGACGGTAATCCACCTGCCTCATTCAAAATATTAACCAGAACATTTGTCCCGAATGCAGGTAAAGCCTGACCACTGACAGGATGATCTACCAATGATTTTGCAAATACTCTGTTGGCTGTTTTGAACTTCTCGGGATCAGCTATTGTCGTCTCCTTATATTTTTCGGCATCAACCGTAATTACCTTGATCTTTTTCGACCCCATAACCGCACCTAAACCGCCACGGCCATGACTTCTTAATTTTCCTTCCGGGTCTTTAACGGATATATTTGCTATCGGCATTCTCATTTCGCCCGGCCTGCCGATTGTCATCACGGCAACTTTTTTATTGTACTTTTCCAGCATTGTATCAAGTACCTCGAAATTGTTTTTGCCAACGAGTTCGGGAACCTTTTCAAATTCAACCTTTTCCCTTGTAACATGAAGGTGATAAAATGTTGAATCATCTTCCGGAATATCTTCAATAATAAGAGCTTTAACTCCCAGTTTAGCAAAAATCTGGGCACTTGTGCCGCCCACATTGCTCTCTTTGATTCCACCTGTTAAAGGGCTCTTGGCTCCAAGTGAATTTCTTCCCGAGTTTGCAGCAGGTGTGCCGGAGAGAAGTCCGGGAGCGAATACCATTTTATTATTCGGTCCCAAAGGGTGACACTCAGGATCTACTTCTTCATAAATTATTGTTGATGTCAGTCCACGACCTCCTAATCCCATCCATTCTTCAGGGACTTCCTCAATTTTGCAGCTTAGGTCTTTCATATTGACCCGATAAATTTTGTCTGCCATATTATTCCTCCTTACTTTTAATTATTAATAAATCGAAATCCAATTGTTTTAAGGCCTCAAATATACAAAAAAAAAAATAACTCGGGGAAACAATCTGTGTAAAACCTTAATTTTTAAGAAATTTTAATGGATGTTTTTTATTCACTATCATTAAAAAAAGTCCATTTCCAAGTGATGATATAATAATTTGACCAGGATTTTTAAAACTCACATTAAAAGAAACAAATAAAAATATTCAGTAAATAAAACCTCTAACTGTTAAGGATTATATTCGCCCCATCGTCCCTACCTTATGTCACAATCAATACACCTGCCCGGGAGTTGGAATCTTACCTTTTACCGTCTTATCTGCAACATTAAATACTATTTCCAAAGTCATAAATGCACGTACAGCCTTATTACTTAGAATACCGGGATTCCATCGCAACAGTTTTACAACCCTGATTGCTTCTTCAGTGCAACCGGCTCCAAGTGATTTCTCCGCTATAATGTTTGATATCAAACCGGTAGGTTCAACCACAAATTTAAGTTTTACAACTCCTGAAACCGATTGCCTGAAAGCAGCTTCGGGATATTTAAGATTATTGGCAATAAAAACCGAAAAATTATAATTGCGACTCGAAAAAATTGGTGCCGGTGTTCGGGTAAGTTCTGATAAAGGATAGATCTTATTGCTTTTATCAACCGGTTCAAAGGGATAGGTTAGTTTTGTATATCCCCTGGCCTTACATATCTTGCGGTACTTCTTTATGTTGAATTTTATGTTAAAAGAATATACATAGTTTACAGGTCTTCCAATACTTGTCGCAGGATTCCATAAAATCTTTTTAAATATCCTTAACGCCTCTTTATCAATCTCCGGACTAACAGATTGAACGATTTTCAATTCGGAGATACTGCCATCTTTGTTAACAACAAATGAAAACACAACAGTACCCTCGGTCTTTTCCTGCAAAGCTTTGTCAGGATAAACAACTTCCTCCCTGATAAATTCTTTGAGTAGCCTTTTTCCTCCCCAGGATGAAGGAAGTATAAGTTCCTGAGCAGATACTGAAGATGAAAACAAAACAGACAAAATAAATATTGCAGAACAAAAGAATATTGATTTATAAAAAAAAGGTTTCATAAAGTTAATTTTCAAACATCTTGTAAAAATAAGAAAAATTTCAAAGCAGGTATAATTATTGTTTATTTTTACACTTTGAATTTAACATATCGTACCAATGGAACTTGTATTTTTATTGTCAGGTATTATTATTGGGGGACTGATTGCTTACTTTTATATGAGAGGTAAGGCTGCTTCGAAAATTAATGAGATAAAAGCTGAACTTACAGTACTTGAGAAAACGAAAACGGAAGAGATAATTGTTTTGGATAAAGAAAAGAGCATTATCGGAGAAAAATACTCCGATTTGCTTGTGATTAATGAGAAAACTGAAACCAAACTTGAATTCGAGAGACAAAAAAGCGAGCAGCTTGGCAGCAGAATTGCAAAAACTGAGGTTGAATATCATAATCTTCAGAAAAAGCTTGATAGTCAAAAAAAGGAAATGGAGGAGTTGCAAAAAAAATTTACTACAGAATTTGAAAACATTGCAAACAAAATTCTGAAACAGAACTCGCAGGAATTTACCTCGGTAAATGAAAAAAAGATCGGGGATATCCTGAACCCGCTAAAAGAGAAGATTCGGGATTTTGAAAAAAAGGTTGAGGACACCTATCAAAAAGGCCTTAAAGACCAAACCGACCTGAAAGCCGAATTAAAGAAACTTTATGAGATTAATTATAAAATAAGCGAGGAGGCAAACAATCTGACAAGAGCACTAAAGTCGGACACAAAAAAACAGGGAAACTGGGGAGAGCTTGTCCTTTCAAGGGTTCTGGAACGCTCAGGACTTGTCGAGGGTACTGAATATGAAACCCAGACATCAACCCGGAACGACGAAGGTAATATAATCAGACCCGATGTTGTTGTGAAACTCCCTGACAATAAGCATATTATTATTGACTCGAAAGTATCGTTGACAGCTTACGAAGCTTTTGTCAATTCAGATGACGATGCTTCAAGGGAGAAGTTTTTGAAACAACACATTAGCTCAATTAAAAATCATGTTAAGGAGTTAAGCGAAAAGAGTTATCAAAATGCCGAAATATTCGACACTCCCGACTTTGTCCTTCTGTTTATGCCACTTGAATCGGCTTTCAGTGCTGCTATCCAGGCCGACAACAGCTTGTTCGGATTTGCGTGGGATAAAAAAATCGTTATTGTCAGCCCGACAACCCTGCTTGCAACATTAAGGACAATATCGTCAATATGGAAACATGAAAAACAAACGCGTAATGCTTTGGAAATAGCAAAACAAGGCGGCGCACTGTACGATAAATTTTTCGGACTCGTTACCGATATGGAAAAGCTGGGAAACCAGTTGAACACTGTGAGAAAGACTTATGATGATGCTCACGGCAAACTTACGGGCGGAAGGGGCAATCTGATAAAACAAGTGGAGAAACTGAAGGAACTTGGTGCAAAAGCTGCGAAATCATTGCCCGGGAAATATCTTGAGGAGTGATTGATTCGACGGATGTTAGCGGAATATCAATAAAATACAGAAATAAAAACAAATGAGATTTAAAGTTATTTTTCCAGTATTGCTCTTATCGTTTTTGACGGTTTCAGGTAATATGTTTGCAAGGAAACTCAGCAAAACAAACATTGCCCGATTATACGACGAAGATAATTTTTCTTTTTTTCAGGCGGTAATCTATCATAAATCAGATTCCATATCACAGGTTTATGTTAGTCTTAAACCGGACGATTTCAGGTTTATCAGTAACCGGAATAATCCTGTAATAGGTGCAAATATTGAAATCAGATATGAATTGTATCAGTCCTGGGAATCGGCGGCAATAATGGATTCTGCGACAATTAAGGTTAACGACACTTCAAGCTATGGCAAGGGCCTGGAAATGATAGTTGATTTCGAGGTAAAAGCTCGCTTTCCCGGGAATTACATACTGAAAATCATACTTACCGACCTCAACATCAGAAAAGATAATGAAGTTTTCCGGTTTTTTAATCTTGAAAAATCAAACAAAATCAGCCGGCAAAACTTTTTGGTTACCGATAGCGACGGTTTCCCGGTATTTAACAATTATATCTATACAGGACAATATTTCCATATTCTGTATAACGACACAACCGTCAGCAAACTTTATATTCGCCATTACAACAAAACATTCCCGCTTGCAAAACCGCCTTTTGCAACCGTAAAAGATGTTACGTACAAATTTAAACCCGACAGCATTTTATCAACGGAACTGGTTCGGGGATACTCACCCCTGCTTGAATTACCTGACAGGGGAATTTATCATTTCCAACCCGACCTGACAAAACCCGACGGTCTCACATTATTCGGTTTTGATGACGGTTTTCCCGAAATTGCAACACCGGCTTCCGCTATTGCTCCGTTACGTTACCTGACAACCTCGAAAGAATACAATATCCTGCTTTCGTACACTGATTACAAAACGGCTATTGACAGCTTCTGGCTCGAAAGGGCTTCCAATAATGAGGAACGTGCAAAAAACATGATAAAAAAATACTATTCGAGAGTACAAAATGCCAATCTGGTTTTCTCATCATTTATTGAGGGCTGGAAAACGGACAGAGGCTTGATTTATATCATTTACGGTCCGCCGACAGAGGTTTACATAAAAAACGGCGAAGAGAAATGGGTTTACGGAAAATCGGGTAACCCGCTTTCAATCTCTTTCTATTTCTACAAGGTTGATAATCCGTTTACTGATAATGATTATTCACTTGGACGTTCACCGGCATATAAAAACAGTTGGTATATTGCCATTGATAACTGGAGAAGGTGATGAGGTTACTCAAAATTTATCCTGAGAACTTTCAAAACAAAACTCAAATGTGAAATTTAATAATTGCGTTTTCTCTTTATTTTAATCAGGAAAACAACAGAAACGACAAAGATAAAAAGCAGAAAAAACATGGTTGAATAATTCCAAAGTCCGGCAGGACTTCCCAAACTTGCTAAAATGGTATGATATGTTATTGAGCCGAACATAAATACCACAAGCATATTAATAATACGAACCATCCTCATCGCGTTCAGAAACCTGAATTTCTTCTCTTTATTGTCAAACTCAGTATTGTTAAAATGAATTAGCATCTTAGGGATAAAAACAATAGTTATAAACAGAAAGAATCCTATAGCGGGCAAAGCCCAGATAGAATTCTTGCTTCCATACCCGTCAGGTTCACCGAGGAGATTAAAATGTACCGGTATGGTGTCAGGTAACTTATTGATATAAAGTATCGGTAAGAGAATAAGCAAAACTATTCCGGCTACTCCGAGTATTTCAAGCAGCCGGTCTGTTAACGGTAATTTGATATTTGTCTTACTCATAATATATTTTATTACCTTGACAAATGAAGCGGATATTACTTTTTCTTTGCGTTCTTTCTTCTCTCTTTTTCTTTTATGATTAGTGTAAGTTCACGACCAGTCTGGCCTGCAATTGAAGTATTCTCTTCTGTCCGGCGAAGCAGGTATGGAAGTACCGAGCGTACAGGCCCGTAAGGAACATACTTGGCAACATTGTATCCGGCATCGGCGAGATTAAAACTGATATGGTCGCTCATCCCATAAAGCTGTGAGAACCAGCATCTCGGATCATCTTTTGCAAGTCCGTGTTCTTCCATCAGTTCAGTCATATAACGCGAGCTGAACTCATTATGAGTTCCGTTAAAAACAGTCAGTCCGTCAATATGCTCAATGCAAAATTTGAGTGCGGCATTGTAATCCCTGTCCGTACTCTCTTTATCGGGTTGGATAGGGTCTTTATATCCCTTCTCGGCTGCTCTTTCCCTCTCTATCTCCATATATGCGCCCCTGACAAATTTAGCTCCGAGGAAATAGCCTTTTTCCTGTGCTGTTTTATAAGCTTCCTCAAGTTTGCCCAACCTATCCCAGCGGTACATCTGGTAAGTATTAAAGACAATGGCTTTTTTCTTATTGTATTTCGCCATATTATCATACACAACCTCATCAATGAAATTCTGATACCACGAATCCTCCGCATCAATAAGGATGGGAATATCATGTTCATAAGCCGATTTGCATAAAATACCGACTCTTTTTCTGAAGTTGTCAGCTTCTTCGGCCTCCTCGGCAGTCAGATCCATTCCTGCGCTCACTTTTTCCAAAACATTTGCGGTAGTGAAAGCAGTAGGTTTAAAAACTGCAAATGGGACATTGGCATCTTTAGCTGTATTTTCTATCGTGCGAAGAGTTTCCCGAAGAGCATTTTCTATTCCTTCAGTTGTCTCGGTTCCTTCAACAGAATAGTCGAGAATTGCTTTAACATTGAATTTTCCGAGAATAGCAACATTTTTTTTACATTTGTCTATTGTTTCTCCGCCAACAAAATGTGAATAAATGGTTGGTTTCACAGCCCAGTTGACAGGTAGATGTAACTTCAGGGCAAGTCGCGACAACTGACCACCCATCTTAACAAGAGCATTATTTGCAATTAAGCGAAAGAGCAAGTAAGCTCTTTGCAAATCTTTATCCGATCTGCTTTTGAATGCTATTTCAGTATTATCAAAGGTTATCATAATTATTTATATGTTATAAAATTAAATATGAACAAAACTCTATTGTTATTTAATTCACAGCGGCAAAGATGTAAAAATTTTTAAAACAAAAAAATATTTTTATTTTTTTTCTTTTACGTCAAAAACGGCAAATATATAAAATAATAATTATTTTTGTCGGGATGGAACAAACAATAATCAACTCTGCCGGTTATCCCATATTTATCGGGAATGATGTGTTCAACACAATAAGGTCGTATTTACTTCAGTATGAGTTTAAAGAAGATAAAGTTTTTATCTTGTGTGATGAAGGCTCAAGAAAATATTGCCTTCCGGTACTTATGAGCAATGTTCAGCTTTTGCAAAAGGTTACTGTTATAGAGATTCCATCTGGAGAAGAGAATAAAACTATTGAAACCTGCAAAACATTATGGACGGAGCTTTCAGCTAAAGATGCCGACAGGAACTCCATTTTAATAAACCTTGGAGGCGGGGTCATTTCCGATATTGGAGGTTTTGTCGCTTCAACGTTTAAAAGAGGCATTCGATATCTGAACATACCCACAACTCTTTTGGCAATGGTTGATGCTTCAATTGGAGGTAAGGTTGGTGTTGATTTCAACAATCTGAAAAATCAGATCGGATTGTTTATTAATCCCCAGGTAGTTTTCATAATACCTGAGTTTCTGGAAACTTTACCGAAACGGTTTGTTTTGTCGGGTTTCGCCGAAATTATCAAACATGCTCTTATATATGATAAAGGTTACTGGACTGAACTTTCAAGCAGATGTTTTGACAAGATTGAAGATTGGAGGGAGCTTATTGACTGGTCGATAGAGGTTAAAAATTATTATATAACCGAAGACCCTATGGACACAGGGTTCAGGAAAGTTTTGAATTTCGGCCATACTGTGGGGCATGCCTTTGAAACCTACTCTCTCTATTATGATGATGAACCCCTGCTACATGGTGAAGCCGTAGCTATTGGAATAATTTGCGAATCGTACATATCCTATAAAGTTACCGGTCTTGAAAAAGTTCAGCTTGAAGAAATTGCAGGATATATTACAAGATGTTACGAACCGTACATACTCGAATCTGACAGTATTGATATGTTGCTTGATTTTATGAAATACGATAAAAAGAAGCTGGGAAACCAAATGAATCTAACGTTACTTACATCAATTGGGACAAGCCTTATAAATCAGGAATGTAGTATTGATATTATCCGTGAAAGTATTCAGTATTATCAAAATCTTGTAAAATAGCCTTATATATTTTATATTTTCAATACTCTATTAGATATTTTTCAATACTTTTGCTTACAATTTTTATGAATAAGAAAATGACAGTTGATATATTTATCCCATGTTTTATTGATCAGATATTCCCTGAGACGGGAATGAATATGGTTAAAATTTTAAAGAAGTTGGGCCTTGATATTCATTATAATGAAAATCAAACCTGCTGCGGACAGATGGCGTTTAACAGCGGTTACTGGGATGATGCCAAAAAGATGGGCGAAAAGTTTATTCATGATTTTCCAAATGACAGATATATTGTCGGTCCTTCTGCATCTTGTGTGGGTTTTGTGAAAAATTATTACCCTAAACTTTTTTTCAATACTGCTTTACATAATGAATTCAAGCAGGTGCAGAAAAATATTTTTGAGTTTACCGATTTTCTTGTCAATGTGATGAAAGTGACCGATATAGGAGCAACTTTCGAGCATACTGTTACTTATCACGATTCTTGTGCGGCATTAAGAGAATACGGATTGAAAAACGAACCACGGGAATTACTTAGTCATGTTAAAGGCTTGAACCTTATTGAGATGAAGGACACACATGTCTGTTGCGGTTTCGGTGGTACTTTTTCGGTTAAACACGAGGCTATTTCAACCGCTATGGGAGAACAGAAAGTTGAAAATGCACTTGAAACAGGTGCCGAGTATATTGTTTCAACAGATTCTTCCTGTCTTATGCACCAAAATGGAATAATACAAAAGCAAAAGTTATCTTTGAAGGTTCTGCATGTTGCTGATGTCCTTGCATCTGGTTGGGATATATAGCATTATCTTTCTGTCTTTATTATAAATATTAATAACTTATTTAATTATAAACCTATGAGAAATAAAATATTCTTTTTTATAATACTCTTGTTTTTTTTATCGGGTTATAAGTTGAAATCGCAAAATACAGGTAGTGAAGACCGCCCAAAAATAGGGGTTGTGTTAAGCGGCGGAGGTGCCAAAGGGATTGCACATATTGGTATCCTAAAAGCAATGGAAGAAGAAGGTCTCTATCCCGATTATATTGCAGGAACGAGTATGGGTAGTATTATCGGCGGCCTTTATGCCACAGGGTATTCGGCTGACCAGCTTGATTCAATAGTAAGGGAGATAGACTGGGATTTGGTTTTATCGAACAATATCCCGCTAAATTTTATCTCTTTTCAGGAAAAGGAGTACTATAACCGTTATCTTGTTGAATTTCCAATCAAAAATGGCAAGCTTGCACTTCCCTCAGGGATGATTGAGGGACAGGCACTTAGTCAGGTTTTGACGAACTACACATGGCCTTCAATGAAATATGAGTCATTTGATGATTTCCCTATTCCTTTCAGATGTGTTGCAACCGATGTTAGTACTGGCAATCCCATTATTTTTAAAGATGGATCTCTTTCTGAAGCTCTCAGGGCAAGCATGTCAATCCCAACAGCTTTCACCGCAGCTGACCTTGATACAACACTTGCTGTTGACGGAGGTGTGGTTGATAACTTTCCGGTTGAAGAACTTTTTAAAATGGGTGCCGACATTGTTATTGGTGTAAACGTGTCGGATGAAGGACTGATTAATGCCAAAGAGCTCGGTACTATGACAGGCATTTTAATGCAAATTGCTATGACTCCCAGCCTGAAAAGAATGGAGTCTCAGATTGATATGTGTGATATTTATATAAAACCTAATCTTAAGAATTACGGAACTGCAAGTTTTAGCAGCTATAAGGAAATTCTTAAGTTGGGATATGAAGCCGGTGAAGCAAACAGAGATAAATTCAAAAAACTGGCTCAGAATCTGAACCTAAAAAAAAGAAAAATTAAAAGAATCTCTTTTAAAGTGAAACCTGTGATTATTTCAAAAATCGTTTTACAGGGAAATGAGCTTGTGGACAACAGACTTATTCTTGGAAAACTGGATATCATTGAAGGAGATACTGTTACCCGTGAGAAGATTGAAACAGGGGTTAATAAAATATATGGTGTGAACCTATTTAAAAAAGTACTTTATCAAATTGAAAAAGTTCCTTTTCAAGATAAATACATCCTTTATGTAAAAATGGAAGAAAAACAACCTGCAACATTAAAAGCCTCGGTTCATTATGATAATCTTTTCTCAGCCGGCATTGTACTAAACCTTACGATACGTGAACTCCTCGGAAAGTCTTCCAGGTTTATTCTTGAAGGCGACATATCAAAAAATCCGAAAGCAAGGGTCAGCTACCTTAAATATCTTGGGGGCAGAGAAAAATTTGCAGGAATTACAGGATACAGCTTTCTTGATGAAGAAATACCTTCCTACTCCGACGGAAAAGTTGAAGATGTTTCTGTCTCAAGACAGCATATCTTTTCTGCGGGATTGCTGACAACACAATCTTTAAAACAAAGTATCTATGCAGGTCTTTCTTATGAAATGGATATTGAGAAACTGAAATTCGATAATATCTTACCTGCTGAAATAAAAAATGCCGACTTCGATTATTTTAAGGCAAAACTTATTTATACAAACAACACAACCGATAACCGTAACTATCCGACAAAAGGAAGAGAGATACTCTTTCTCGGAGACCTTTTTATGCATAATAAATATTATATCACATTTAACAATCCCACTGACTCCGTTTTAGGGCTCAGCGAAAAAGAACTTGATGAGTATTTTACCAAACCGATGACGCCGGATGTCTATGGTATGGCTCAATTCAAATTTTATGAGTTTATCCATTTTTCAAATAAATTTCAGATGATTCCTGCTGCATCCTTAGGGGTTACCATTGGAACCAATGAAGATGGAATTTTTGATAACTACAGGATAGGAGGAATGCAACTGGTTAAAATTGATGATGTCTCTTTTATGGGGTTAAATTTTGATGAAGTATCAAATCAAAATTATCTCATTGCAGGGTTATACCTGCAAAATATTCTATTTAGAAATCTCTTTTTAAAATATGGTGCCAATTTTTTAGTTCACCATGATTATGTTCCTGTAAATGACCTAAAAAGATTTGACTTTGATTATATGCTTGATAAAAACTCAATTCTTGGGTACGGATTAAAAATGACATACAAAAGCCCTCTCGGCCCGATAAGTTTCGGTATTAGCCGTAATGCCAATGACCCGGTGTGGAGAACATATTTTGCTGTAGGGTTCTCATTTAATTATAAAGATTAACAATGAGCGAACAATACATTTCTAAAATTGCCAAAGAGATAAATGTTGAAGAATGGCAGGTTCAAAATACAGTTGACCTGCTGAACGACGGTGCGACAATCCCTTTTGTTGCCCGCTACCGGAAAGAGGCAACCGGAAGTCTGGACGAAATCCGGATAATGAAAATACGCGACAGAATTGAACAACTGAAAGAACTTGACAACCGTCGTGAAACTATTTTAAACACTATTGAAGAACAGGAAAAGCTAACCCCGGAACTCGAAAAACAAATTCGTGAGGCCGAAACGATGTCGGAACTCGAAGATCTCTATCTGCCTTACAAACCAAAGCGAAAAACAAGGGCAACCATTGCCAGGGCAAAGGGTCTTGAGCCGCTTGCCAAAATAATAATGTCGCAAAAATATGACGATATTGAAGTAAAAGCCCAACGCT
>Ga0256913_10001526_pt1 | contig 11896 bp, 12 predicted proteins | sample Axial_MatmetaG_FD_185970 | JGI IMG/M metagenome (GOLD analysis project Ga0256913, IMG submission 185970) | Deep-sea worm associated microbial mat communities from Axial Seamount, Juan de Fuca Ridge, Pacific Ocean - Axial_Mat | ecosystem: Environmental > Aquatic > Marine > Oceanic > Microbial...
TATTAAACTTTAGCCTTTAGCCTTTAGCCTTTTTACTTTTTAAGGGCATGGAGGTTTCATCTGTTTAAAATTAATGGTTAGTTAGCTGTGGTGTGTAATCTGTAATCTGTGGTTAATGGTTAGCCTTGTTACCTCTTTGAAATCTAGTCATTAGAGTTTTTTACCAAATTCATTAAGATTGGTGGAAATTGTGAAATGCGACTTACCTCCCACAATATGATAGATGGAATATGCATAATCAAAGCGAATCTTTTTTATCTTCAATCCGAAACCAAAACTGAATCCCGCAAAACTTCTATACGGATATACAGACATTTCACGTGATTTTTTATAATTGTATCCTACACGCAATCTCAGAGGTCCTCCATTTTTACCCAGCATAAATTCACCGGCAAAATTAATATGCCTGAACAAATTATCAGAAAACTCACTTAATTTGCTTCTATCGCTTGTTTCTCCCAATATCAATATATTATTCTCTCCGTTTGGATCATCATAGAGCAAATTCCACCTATTGAGATAATCTGCTGTGACAGACAATCTAAATGGCAAGTGTTCCAATCTTTTGCTGATACCAAACATCACATTTACAGGTACTGTTTCTTTAATACCTGAGTAAGAGCTTAGTTGTCCTCCCAAATTTTTTATAATAAACCCGGCAGTAATCATTTTGGAAGGAATAAAATATACTGCCGCCAGATCAACAGCCATTCCTGCAGATTGATAATTTGCCAGGGACGAAAAAATAAATTTGGTATTGATTCCGATCTTTAATTTATCATAAACATTATAAGCTGAACCCAGTACCAAAGCATATTCACTCCCCGATATTTTACCGTATTTATCACCGTAAACATCAGTCATATCACTTTCCCCGTAATTGACATACTGTATTCCGGCAAATACCGGAATATCTTTTTTGAACGCCTTGAAACCAAAAGCCGCATATCCACTACTGATGTCTGAAAATAAAAATTTATGACTTACGGATATTCCTTTCATCATATCATTATTGAGCAATGCGGGATTTTCAATAGCCATTCCTATATCATCATCATTTATGGAAATAACATGATCTCCCATTGCTGTCATTCTGGCTGTAGGAGCAAGAAATAAAAACTTGTAAGTGCCTGACCCGGCGGTTTGTGCTGAAGCAATACTTAAACCAAGTACAAAAAATATTATAATTGAAAATAATTTCATCCGTTTAAAATCTAATTTATTAAATTTTCGCTCATTTCGATCAATTCCTTTTTGATAATTCCCGTATCGGGTTTTATCTCACCTTTTTCTTTGGTCCATATCGTAAAACACACACCTCTGTTGCACAACATTTTTTTTATCAAAATTCCTTGATCCGAATACTGATATAAAGTATCTTGCTCATTGTCTCCATTCAAATACTTTCCTACCCATTTAAAATTTCCATTTTTATAATATTCTATGAAAGGACCGTTTTCCAAACCGTTTTTGAAAGTAACTTTTTCTTTAAGTTTGCCATTTTCAAAATATGCATAAGAAGTATCTTCCATCACATTATTATTAAAATACTGAAGTAGTTTAATATTACCATTTGGGTAATATACATAATACTCCCCATGTAAAATACCATCTTTATAATTTTCCTTGATTTCCAAATTTCCATCATCAGTAAACAGTTTTCTTACTCCTTGTAATGTATCATTTTTATAAAAGCAACTGTCCCAAAGTTTGCCATTACCATAAAATTTGAGATAAGTGCCGTCCTTAATACTATCGTTTATAACAATGAATTCCTCTCTGAAATATCCGTTTGGGTCCCGGACTACTATTTTTTTGTGTCCATCACCAATACAGGAATAGAAAAATAAAAAGACAAAAGAGAAAAGTAAATATTTTAATGTTTTGATCATTTTAATACAGGAATTTATATTACACTTAAAGACTTAACGCAAGATTAATAGCTTGTCGTATAATTCAGTAAATGAAAATACAAATACACCTGCAATTCAAAAATCACAAGTCCCGTACATTTTTGAGTTTTTCAGAAAATCATATTTATTATTTCTTTTTATCCTCTTCCTCTCTGAGTAATCTTCTTAATATTTTTCCAACATTGGATTTTGGAAGATCTTTTCTGAATTCAACGTGTTTGGGAACTTTGTATCCGGTAAGATTTTTCTTACAATGTTCAATTACCTCCTGTTCGGTCAGAGATTTATCTTTTTTGACAACAAACGCCTTGACTGTCTCTCCAGACTTCTCATGTGGAACACCGATCGCAGCTACTTCCATTACTTTCGGATGCGAAGCGATCACATCTTCAATTTCATTTGGATAAACATTGAAACCTGAAACCAGGATCATATCTTTTTTTCTGTCAACTATCTTAAAGAAACCATCTTTGAACATCTTTCCGATATCACCTGTTGACAGCCAGCCGTCTTTTAATACTTTTGATGTTTCTTCAGGACGTTTATAATAACCTTTCATAACCTGAGGTCCTTTGATTTGTATTTCTCCCACTTCTTCCGGAGCAACAACATTACCTTCTTCATCAACCACCCTCATATATGTAGAAGGTACTGGTAATCCTATAGTACCGATTCTGGCATTCCCATCAATAGGATTTACGGATGCCACTGGAGAACTCTCAGTTAATCCGTATCCTTCTGCAATAGTTACTCCGGTCACTTCTCTCCACTTAAGAGCTACTGTATCCTGCAATGCCATACCACCGGCTACTACAACTTTAAACGAAGAAAAGTCCAGTTTTTTAAAATCTTCATTATGCAGCAAAGCGTTGAAAAGTGTGTTTACACCTGAGAAAACCGATATTTTATTTTTCTTAAATTCTTTGACTACAGAATTTATATCACGTGCATTGGTTACCAAAACATTTTTCACTCCAAGGCTTAACATTGCCATAAGATTAACAGTAAGAGCAAAAATATGATAAAGCGGTAATGCGGTTAATATTATCTCCTCATTTTCTTTTAGAACCGGTTTCATAATATATTTTATCTGCAACATATTTGCGATAATATTTTCATTTGTCAATTCAGCTCCTTTGGAGACTCCTGTCGTACCTCCCGTATATTGTAAAAATATTGTATCTTGAGGCATCTGGGAAAACGGATTTATACTATATTTTTTACCTTCTTTCAGAGCTGTTGAGAACTTAACAGCCTGTGGTAAATTATATTTAGGTACCATTTTCTTAACGTTCTTTACAACAAAATTCACCAAACCTCCTTTTATACCACCAAGCATTTCTCCAAGACTTGTCGTAATAACTACATCTATATCCGTATCGGCGATTATTGTTTCCAGATTATGAGCAAACATATCAGCTATGATAATAGCTTTAGCTCCTGAATCCGTAAATTGATGTTTCATTTCCCTCGGAGTATATAACGGATTGGTATTTACTACTACTAATCCTGCTCTGATAGCAGCAAATATTGAAATCGGGGATTGCAAAATATTAGGCATCATAATTGCAACTTTGTCACCTGGTTTAAGTCCTCGGTAATGTAAATATGCCGCCAAACTTTTTGAGTAATTATCCATTTGCTTAAAAGTAAGCCATTTCCCCATATTATAAAAACCTTGACTTTTACTATACTTTTCCAGCATTTCCTCTATAAATAATTTAGCTGTGGGATATTCATCAGTGTTTATATTGGCAGGAACTCCGGGAGAATATTGTCCCAGCCAAGGACGTTGTTCATATACTTCGTTATAATTACTCATAATTTTATGTTTATATTTATTAATAAATTGCATTGCAAGATACAATATTTATAGTATTTAACAAATAAAACATTGTAAAAATATTTAAAATTCGGGTTGCAAATAAAAAAATTGTGTTATTTTTGTCCACTAAATTTTATTTATGAGAAGAGTTGTAATAACAGGAATAGGAGCTTTAACTCCAATTGGAAATGGAATAGGCGAATTTAAAAATGCTTTATACAATGGAAAATCGGGTTCCGGTACCATTACATATTTTGATATTGAAGAATTCAAAGTTAAGTTTGCATGTGAATTGAAAAACTTCAATCCGGATGATTATTTGGATAGAAAAGTTTGGCGAAAATTGGATCCATTTGCGCAATATGCAATGGTAGCCACAGAAGAAGCTATGCAAGATGCAAATATGGATCTTGAAAAAATCGACCTGGAGCGTGCCGGTGTTATTTGGGGAAGTGGAATCGGTGGATTTAAAGCCATTGAAGAAGAGATTACTAAAGATGTAAAAAGGGGTGCAGGTCCAAAATTCAGTCCTTTTCTTATTCCTAAATTGATTCCGGATATAGTACCCGGACATATATCCATTAAATATGGTTTTCAAGGTATAAATTATGCTACTGTTGCTGCATGTGCTTCAGCATCAATGGCGATTACAAATGCTTTTGATTATATAAGATTCGGTAAAACTGATGTCATGATTACCGGGGGTTCCGAAGCTGCTGTGACAAGAACAAGTATCGGCGGATTTAGTTCCATGAGGGCTTTATCGCAAAGAAATGATGATCCAAAAACAGGTTCAAGACCTTTTGATGCAGACAGAGACGGATTTGTTCTGGGTGAAGGTGCAGGTACTATTATTTTGGAAGAATTGGAACATGCAAAAAACAGAGGAGCCAAGATTTATGGTGAATTAGTGGGAGCTGCAATGTCGGCAGATGCATATCATATCACAGCTCCTCATGCTGAAGGAAACGGTGCAGCATTAGTTATGAGAAATGCTTTAAAAGATGCGAATATAACTACAGCTGATATGGATTATATCAATGTGCATGGTACGTCAACGCCACTTGGAGATATTGCCGAAACACTAGCGATAAAAAAAGTATTTGGTGAAGATGCCTACAAATTAAATATAAGTTCGACAAAATCCATGACAGGTCATCTGTTGGGTGCCGCTGGAGCAGTTGAACTAATAGCTTCTGTTTTTGCTATCAATGAAGGTTTGATACCTCCTACAATAAACCATTTTACCGACGATCCTCAGATTGATTCAAAATTGAATTTAACATTTTGGGAACCACAAGAAAGAGATGTTGAATTTGCGATGAGTAATACTTTTGGATTCGGAGGTCATAATTCTTCGATAATAGTTAAAAAATATTCAGAATAAAGGTGGTTATTTATATCAGAAGATTATATAATTTATTTTTTTCAAAGAATAAAGGATTAGCTAATAAATTGCACGATATATTAGGCTTTATTCCAGGAAAACTATATTTATACGAATTGGCTTTTTTGCATAAATCCGTCAAGCAGAGCAATAGCAAATTCAAATTCAGCAATGAGAGACTGGAATATCTAGGTGATGCCGTTTTGAGTTTGGTTATAGGAGATTATCTGTTTAAAAAATATCCATATAAAAACGAAGGGTTTCTAACGAAAATGAGATCTAAAATAGTAAAAAGAAAGACCCTGAATGAGATTTCACATAAAATGGGACTTCATAAGATACTAGGTGATTATGCTGTTGGAAAAGTGAGCAATGCAATGGCAGGAAATGCTCTTGAAGCTTTAATAGGTGCCATATATCTCGATATCGGATACAATAAAACACATAGTTATATCATCAACTCTATATTGCGCAATTATCTTGATATCAATGAATTGGAAAATATTGACGATAATTACAAAAGTCAATTGCTAGAATGGGCTCAAAAATCAGGAAAAGTAATCAGCTACAATCTCAATGAGACTGAGAAGGTAAATGGAAGGGATTTTTTCAAAATATCCCTTTATGTTGATAAAAAAAAGATCAGCGAATCAGAGGCTTACAATAAAAAAGCTGCTGAACAAAAAGCATCTTTACTCGCAATGAAACAACTGAAAATAAGCAACGGATCAAAAGACAGATTTTGAAGCCTGTAAGCATTTAAAATCAGCAATCTCTTGTCTCACTTTAATTTTGGCACAACTTTTGCATTTCATATTATCGATATGTGCAATATGTTAATTGGTAATTTTACAGGCTATGATAAGATTTATATCTGTTGTGATTTTTCTTTCGTCTTTGAATATAAATGCAGTAAATCCTTCCTTGACGGAAAAAGTCAAACTTAATTATATAAATGAATATAAGGATATCGCAATTGCCGAAATGTATAGAACGGGAATACCTGCAAGTATTATTCTGGCTCAGGGATTGTTGGAATCACAATCGGGAACTAGTGACCTTGCCATTAATGCTAATAATCATTTCGGAATAAAATGCAAATCATACTGGCAGGGGAGTACATATTTTCATAAAGATGATGATTATGATAAAAACGGAAATATAATTAAATCATGTTTCAGATATTATGATTCTCCTCTAGAATCGTATGTAGATCATTCCAACTTCCTAGTACAATCCCCTAATTATTCAAATCTGTTTAATTTGCCAAAAGATGATTTTGCAGCTTGGGCATGGGGACTAAAAAAATCAGGTTATGCAACGGATAAGATGTATGCGGTAAAATTGATAAAATTGATTCAGGAGTTTCAGCTTTATAAATATGACGAAGCAAAAAATCCATGGAATTATATCATAAAATAAAAATCCGTTTGACCATAGCTATAATATATAATGCTATCAGCATTTTTTTTACTTTCCTTAAAATAACAAACAACACCTAGCAATCCCATATCCGCTTCGCTATGGCGAGTAAACCAGCAACCCGACATAATCTATTTCTCCATTTCTTCGTAAGCAATCTCCATTTCCTGATAAAATTCTTCCCCGTATTTACGAATCAAAGCATTTTTAACAAATTTGAATACTGGAACTTTATTCTTTTTCCCCAATACACATGCCTGACTACAAAGATCCCATTCATAATAATTTAATGCTTCAAAACCTTGTATCTCGCTTTTGTTTACCCTGACAGGAAACAATTCACAGGAAATTGGTTTTTTCCAATCGGTTTTTCCTTGCCTGTACAATGTTTCAAGAGCGCAAAGTCCTATTCCCTGATCATTTCTAACAAGAAAAACACATGAACCGTCTTCCATCAAATTGGTACCGATAAAATCATTTTCAACACCTCCAGCTCCCCCACCATTTTGCAATGTACTATCACGAGGCACTTTATAAAACTTTGTATAACCTTCATCTTTTATCTTTTTTTGATGACTGTCAGGAAGCAATATCATAACCTGTTCTATGACCTTTTCAATCTCATGCGTCTCTCCTGCTGTAACAGGAGCGCCAAAGTCACCTTCCCAACAACAGGCTCCCTTGCATTTTGACATATCACATTCAAAATATTCTTCAAAAAGTGCATCACTTACTATTATATCTTTAATCATAAACATATCTCACGGTTGTTTTTATCAATTTATTATCAATATCGATTATTCTGAATGCAGGTATCCTGTGATCAACTTCAAAATCTTCTTTGAGCATATATATTTGCAGATATGTGGAAGGAGTGATAAATACATTTACATTATTCTTCATCAATGAGATTTCATTGTGATAATGTCCGCAAAAAACAAAAGTTGTATTTGTATTCTTATTGCAGATTTCAGTGAATAATCCCGGTTGTTCAAAAGCATATTTATTATCCATGTGCGGCACTCCTGATTTATATGGTGGATGATGCATGAATATTACAGGTTTTTCATTTTCAATCGATGTAATTGTAGTTTCAAGCCAATTCAATTGTTTTTCACTGCAATAGCCTTTGACAGTATCAAGGAAAATAAAATTGGGTTCAATAAAATAATACAACTCATTATCTTTTAGAAATTGAGTTAAATCAAATACTTCAGCCAATTTTTCCGCAACATCATGGTTTCCACCTATGACATAATAATCTTTTAATTTAAAATTATCCAGTTTTTCTTTTATCCATTTATATACTTCGCTATCACCATCAACGAAACTTAAATCTCCTGTTAAAACCAGCATATCATGATGAATTGCAGCTACTTTTTCCAGAACTTTAAGAAAATTCCGTCTTGTATCGACCCCATTGATTATTTTATCTTCCGGATAAATATGTAAATCTGTTATTTGGATTATTCTCATGTCGCAAAGATATAAAGATAAAGATTAAAAGTATAAAGTATTATAAAAACAATGAATGTCATAGTTTAAAAGGTAAAAATACAATATTCATTATCAATAAATAAAACTATTAGAATATATTTATTGGCAATAAACAGGAGTGATAATCTGTATTAAAGTTATTTACCTAAAGCTCCAATCGTAATTATCAATTTCCAATAATGCAGCTTTAAGCAAATCAATCGAATTGCGTATATCTTTAGTATGAGACATTTCAATCACTTGATGCAGATGCCTGGTAGGGATGGAAATAGCTCCTGCGATAGAGCCTCCCCTGCCCGATCTTTGCAGACTAGCTGTATCCGTACCGCCTGCAGGTAAAATCTCCATTTGATAATCAATTTTATTGTTCTCGGCAGTTTTTTTCAAAAATTTAACCATACGATAATCGGCAATAGTCATTCCGTCGAGGATTTTAATGGCAGTGCCTTTACCCAATTTTGTTACCACTTCCTGAGGATTGGCACCGGGAAGATCAAAAGCGATAGTAGTATCCAATGCAATACCAAAATCAGGATTAATACCCGAACTTGCAACAGTAGCACCACGCAATCCAACTTCTTCCTGTACCGTAAAAACTCCATATATATCGTAAGGGACAGAGGTATCTTTCAATTCTTTTAATGTTTCCAGCAGAGCAAATACCGAAACTCTGTTATCGAGGGATTTGGAATTTACACATTCACCCATCCGGATCAATTCCCTTTCTCTGGTTATCGGATTGCCCGGAGCAATAAGCTCTTTGACTTTTTCAGCAGTAAGTCCGGTATCGATATAATAATCTTTGATATCCGGTGTTTTTGTTTTTTCTTCTGCTTTCATCAGATGAATAGGCTTTGAAGCCATAACCCCGATAACATCTTTTTTACCGTGTATAATCACCCTTTGAGCAGTTAGTGTTTTGGGATCAAATCCTCCTAACGGTTGAAACCTAATAAAACCTTCATCATCTATATAAGTGGTTATAAAACTAATCTCATCCATATGAGCCGCTATCATTACTTTTTTATCTTCCTTTCCTTTTTTGTAGGCGATAACATTGCCCATAGTGTCAGTATAAACCCTATCGACATAAGGAGTAATATGATCTATAATAAAAGTTCTTATTTTTTGTTCAAATCCGGGTGCTCCTGGTAATTTACATACTTCAGCAAGTAATTCAATATTAATCATTAAGTGAGATTTAGCTTGCAAAGGTAAGGAAAAATAAGGAAAATTATAAAAATTCGAGCAGAAGTAATTCGAATAATCAAATCTGATTAAGATGATTTTAATGACTATTATTGCAAATATTATTAGAATTACAGTAAATTTCAACTTTTATTCATCTATATATTAAAGAATTAGAATAATATTTATATATTTGTTATGATAAATATCAATTTAATATTTTAAATTTATCTTTGTAAATATTAATACCGAATATCATATTTTTATGACAACAATCAATCTAAAGACCTACCTTGTTATTATTATTATTTTATCATCTATAAATATCGGCTCTGGTCAATGCGATTATTACGATGATTTTTCCTCCCCTGGAGATTGGACACAAGTGGTTTCATTAGTTGAGGTTACAGGAGGAGAACTCCAATATATAAATGGTGTACCTGATGCTGTACAGAGAAGAGTTTATAAAGAATTGACCGGTACGGTTGATAATATATGCATTGAGAGATCTGATTATTGTTCAGAATCATTTGGAGAAGAGACATATTTAGGATGTGAGAATGACGGTTATTCAGTAGAAGTAAATTCAAATATTTATTTTTAATGTATATATTTTTGCATGGAGAAAAAAAATAAAGCAATATTAATTTACAGAGATATCTCAAAACATGAGAAAGATTATATACTGGAGTTGACAAAAGATCCCGAAAATGATTATGATATCTACTTGACCGATGCTTTTATCATAGATGAATTGAAAGAAAAAGGTCTAAGGTTCATTAAACTTTCAGAAGATAAAAGGTCAAAAATCAATTCAAATATTTTTAATGCTATTATTGATTTCGGTGAAATTAATATTAATGGCAAACCTTTGGCTGATATTTTCAAAATTGAAAATATGAGCTTCTGGCATTATTATAAATTCAGGATATATTTTTTTATCAGAAATGCATATTTTGAAATAGAATTACTCAAACAGCATTTAGAGAATTATAAACATATTGAGGTATTCTCTGAAAATGCAGGATGGAATTATTATAAGTCTGATTCAAAAAGTATAAAATTGCATTTTACTAAACGGAAAACAGAAAAATATAATTATTATACTATTTTCAGATATCTGATCTTTTTTTTACTTAGATCTTTTTCAGGAATTTTTCAATTGAAAAAGCTGAAAAAATCAAAATATATCATAATAGACCATGCTATTAAGCAAACGATATTGGACTTAAATAGTTTGGAACCTAAAAAAGGAAATTACAATCTTGAGTATTTATTCGATAAGCTGGATGATGATTTTATAATTTTAGATGAAAAAGATTTCCCGAAACTTAAAGGCAAGTCAAAATTTTTTAATATAGATTTTACTTTGTTTCCCAAAAGGAAAATTTTGTATGCAGAAATAATTCTCTTGTCAGGACTTTTATCAGGAAAGATCAGGACACAAACCAAGGAACTTGATAAAAAACTAAAAAAGAAATTTAATGAAGTTTCAAATATTAAGTTCAATATTGAAAATGAATTTATTTTTTCATATTTTAAATCTATTAAACCTAATAAATTACTTATCTTCAAATATCTGGCTTATAATAAATTCTTTACAAAATTCAGCAATATCAAATCGATAAGTAGTATTGATGAGAATAGTCCGAGAATAAAAACGATCTTCGATGCGGCAAAAAAGAATGGAATCACGACATATGGAATTCAACATGGGACTATTCATTCATTGCATCCGTCATATATTTTTTCAGCAAATGATACATTGAGAAAACCTTTTCCCGAGTATAATATTATCTGGGGAAGATATTGGAAAAAGATTTTGATTGAAAAATGTCATTTCCCCGAAGATTCTTTAATCATAGCAGGACAGATCAGAACGGATATTATCACAAAACTTTTAAAAACCAAACTTGATAGTACTGATATTAATCCGGAAGGAAAAAAGATTATTATGTATGCATCTCAGTTTCAGAGGGATGAAAATTTAAGAGAGAAAGCGGCACTTGATCTTTTTCATTCTGTTAAGGATCTTGATGATTATCAGTTGATCATAAAGCTGCATCCTTCGGAGAAAAATGAATTTAATTATTATCACAGACTTGCAAAATTATCAGGATGCTCTAATTATAAGATTTTATATTATTATGATTTGTATAAATTGATTGCTCTGAGCGAAATCATAGTAACTTGTTTTTCCACTGTAGGTACCGAAGCAATATATTTTCACAAACCACTTATAATTATCGATCATCTGAATCAGGATTTACAGGGCTATAAAAAAGCTGGTGTAGCATTTCAGGCTACCACCAGAGAAGAAATAAAAAAAATAATAAATCACTTAAACCAAAAGGAAATTGGAATTGATAAACTGAAATACAAAAACTTTATTGACAAATATGCATATAAAATCGATGGCAAAGTTGCAAACAGGATAATTCAAATCATAAAATCATATTCCAATAAATAATTTCATCTTGCACTATATCCCGCGATGCTTGTTTATCTACCACTTCGTCAATTAATCTCGGTGATATACCGTAAGCAGGTCTTTTCCAAGTGAGATCTTTTTTTGTGATTTTTTGACCTTTTTTTATATCTCTTTTTGCCACTAGGCTTCTTCTTGCATTTTTTCTTGAAATCTGTTCTGTTTCCAAAACGGTT
>Ga0256913_10001527_pt1 | contig 11893 bp, 9 predicted proteins | sample Axial_MatmetaG_FD_185970 | JGI IMG/M metagenome (GOLD analysis project Ga0256913, IMG submission 185970) | Deep-sea worm associated microbial mat communities from Axial Seamount, Juan de Fuca Ridge, Pacific Ocean - Axial_Mat | ecosystem: Environmental > Aquatic > Marine > Oceanic > Microbial...
AACATGCCATCGGCTGAGGTAATTAATTTTTTATAATCTGCCTCTTGTTTCTCTTTAGCAGCTAGTGCTGCGGCGGCAGCGGCTTCTTTGGCAGCTAACTCGGCAGCGGCAGCTTCATCTGCAGCTTTTTTCTCTGCTATTAATTTATCTATCTCGGCAATCTTATCTTTCGGATATTGCTCATCTTTCTTTAATTGTAATGCTTCGTTATATTTGCCTTTAGCTTCGGGATATTTCTTAGCTTTAAACATGCCATCGGCTGAGGTAATTAAGTTTTTATAATCACCATCTAGCTTTTGCTTAGCAGCTAGTGCTGCGGCAGCTGCAGCTTCTTTGGCGGCTAATTCGGCAGCAGCAGCTTCGTCTTTATCTTTTTGAGCTAATAATTTATTAATTTCTGTAATTTTATCTTTTGGGTATTGTTCTTCTTGCTTTATAGCAAGAGCATTAGCATATTCTTTTTTTGCATTTTCATAACTCTTACTTGCAAGATATCTATCAGCTTTTGCAATTGCACTATTATAATTTTTATCAGCATTTTTTTGCTGAGCTAATAATTTATCACATTTATCTATTTGCTCATCAGGATAGTCTGCATAAGGATCTATATCCATAGCTTGTTCATATAAACCAATAGCTTTTACATAATCTTTATTATTAAAACTTTCATCAGCTAATAAAATTATTTTTTTATAATCTTCAGTGTTAACCTTTGGAGCCCTAAGTAACCTCTCGCATTTAATAATCTGGTTTTCAGGATAATCAGCGTATGGATCTATATCAAATGACTTTTCGTATAATTCAATAGCTTTTTCGTAGTTTTTATTTCTGAAATTATTATCAGCAGCTGCAATAATATTTTCATATTCTTTACTTTTAAGCTCTTTTAATTGAGCCATGATTTTATTTAACTTTGCTTGCATTGATTTTGAATAAGCTTCATCAAAATCAAAATCACCCTCAGATTCTTGATATATAATCTTTGCAACGGGTTGTTTAAGAGCAGAAACATCTAAACCATCAATCATTTCAAACATTTGCATTTCAAACTCATAACTCCAATTAATATCTTTTTCTTCTACAAATGTGTTTATCTCAACTTTTTTAGTAGCAAAACCATTTTTCTTAAAAACAACAACGTATATTTTATTAAAATTTAAATTAAATCTAAATTTACCAATTGAATTCGATGTAACTGTTCCACTTTTAGTCGGTCCATCGAAAATCTCAATTGAAACACCCGACAAATTCTTTTTTTCATGTTTAACATTTCCCGAAATCTTTACATAGCTACGAGGTTGATTCTGTGCTATAGTAGTACTAGCCATTAAAATAATGGTAATAAAAAATATTAAATATTTTAGTTTATTGTTTGTCTTTTCAACTCTATTTTTCAACATTTTGTAAAAATACAAAATTATCTAATAAATCTTATTTTATCGAACTAATTTTTTATACATTGTTTTCTTTAATTTTTCATAAAAAAGAATAATGGCATTTTATAATTTAAATAAAATTTATAACTTTAGACATCTAAACAAAAAAATTAATTTATTATGGAAAAACCAAGATTTGCAGTAGTACTCTCAGGTAGTGGAGTTTTTGACGGAGCAGAAATTCATGAGGCAACATTTACATTGTATGCTATTTTAAAGAATGGTGGTGAATATCAAATATTTGCACCGGATATTAATCAACATCATGTAATAAACCATATTACCGGTGAGGAAATGAACGAAACCAGAAATGTATTAATTGAATCGGCAAGAATTGCCAGAGGTGATATTAAAGATTTATCGGAATTCTCCGCAAAAAATTTTGATGCAATAATCTTTCCCGGTGGATTTGGCGTTGCAAAAAACTTATGCGATTTTGCTTTTAACGGAACCGATATGCAGGTTATACCACAAATTGAAAAAGTAATTAAAGAAATGGCAGAAGCAAATAAACCTATTGGTGCTTTATGTATTTCACCGGTTGTAATTGCTAAGGTTTTAGAAGGTGTAAATGTAACTATCGGTCAAGATAAAGATACAGCTTCGGCAATAGAAACATTTGGTTCTCATCATAATATAACAAACCACGGCGAAGTAACTATTGATAAAAAATATAAAGTTGCAACAACTCCTTGTTATATGCTAGATGCAACTGTAGTTGATATTCATGATGGTGCAGTTAATGTTGTTAAAGCCATGATGGAACTAGTTTAACAAAAAAATATTATTCCGGACAACTATTTTTAATCGAGAATTGTCATATAAGCAAGAGAGGTAAATATGCCCAGCGAAGAACGCTTAATAGAATTAATAAAAAAAGGTAATGAATCTGCATTTGTAACAATGTATGAAATGTATTCGGGGCGATTATTCGGAGTATGTTTACGTTACTCTAAAAACAAAGCAGACGCAGAAGATTTACTGCAAGAAAGTTTTGTTAAGATTTACGAAAATTTGAAAAATTTTCAAGGATCAGGTTCTTTAGAAGGTTGGCTTAGACGAATAACGGTAAATATTTGTATTAATCATTATCGAAAATCTAAAAACGAAAAAGTTATTGCTTCGGATAACTATATTGTTGATGATATTGTTAATGAAACTGTTTTTTCTAAAATAGAAACAGAACGAATATTAGAATTAATACAAGAATTACCGGAAGGGTACAGATTAGTTTTTAACTTGCATGTTATTGAAGGTTATAAACATAACGAAATTGCTGAATTGCTAGGTTTTTCAGAAAATACATCTAAAACCCAACTTCTGAAAGCACGAAAACAATTAATGGAAAAAGTAATAAAACTTTATCCGAATTTAGTTGACAAAGCCAAAGAACAAGATAATGGAACGAATAAAAAATTAGTACTTGAGTAATATGAACAAGGAATTAAAAAATAAATTTGATAATTACGAGGTAAGACCTCCGGATTATATATTGGAAAATCTGAAAAAAGATTTAGGCTTTGCAAAACAATCATTTTTAGTTAGACATAAATATTCTATTGCAGCTTCACTAGTTGGTGCTGTAATAGCTTTATTTATTATTGCAAAAAATCAGAATAACGATAATAATATCAGTAATAATGATATAAAAAACAAAACAGAGATACAAAAACAAAAACCTGTTAAGAACACTATTAATACAGAAAAAAAGAAACTCGTTAAAGATGAAATAAATAAACCTACAAATAATAATTCTACTGAAAACAAAACCATAAAAGAAAACAATTCAGATAATAAAGAAAATAAAATTGTAAAAATTAACAAAGCATTAATATCGCAATTAAATATTAAAAAAATAAATGCAGGAAATGATATGTCTGTTTGTGGTAGCGAATGCCAATTAGGTGAAAATTCTAACGCAAAAACAGGAAACTGGTTAGCAAACAACAATCTTAGTTTTGCTGATATCAACAATCCAAAAACTACTGTAATAAGTAACAGTTTTGGAAGACAAATGCTTATTTGGTCTGAAAAAACTAATGATGGTTTTATTTTAGATACAATTATTATTGAATTTAAAGAAATACCCGATAATTTACAAATTACACAAGTTAATGAACATTGCGGAAGAGCTGATGCAATGGTAGAATTTATTACAAAAGATGGAAATTACACCTTTAAATGGAGTGATAATACTGTTACATCAAGTCCTATCAGAAAAAATCTTTCTACAGGAAATTATAGTGTAATTGTAAATCACAATGCTTGTAGTTCCAGCTATGATGTAGAAATAACAAATACTGAGGAAGTAAATGTAGATTTCTATCACACAGAACTTTATTCTGCAATTAACAGCCCAATTTATTTTACCGATAGAACTAAGCTAACAAGTATAGATAAAAACGAACTAAGTTACAAATGGAGTTTTGGCGATGGCACAAGTTCTAATAAAATTAATCCGGAACACAAATATACAAAAGCAGGAGAATACGAAGTTACATTAAAAGTTAGTACAAAAAACGGATGTGCAGATACTTTTAAAAGCACAATATCTATTAACGAAGAAGATAATGTACTACCAAATATTTTCACTCCTAACGGTGATGGCGTTCATGATGTTTTAATAATAAATCCAAAACCATTAAAAAACTTTAAAGCTTTGATTTTTAACAAAGCAGGTCAGCAAGTTTACGAATGGAACAATCAATACGAAGGTTGGGACGGTAATTTAAAAAACGGAGAACAAGCTGCCGAAGGTGTTTATTATTATGTTGTAACAGGCATTGATAGCGATGGTAAAAAATCTCAATACAGAAGTTTTATTCATTTAACTCGATAAAAATTTATTTATAAAAAATAAGTTTCAGACTAGTAAAACAATAACAAGCCCCTTTTGGGGCTTTTTTTAAACAACCATTTTATTTTTTTCTCGTCTTGTTATCATATTAACTAAAACAAAACTATGAAAAAGCTATCTTTAATTCTATTTACAGGTATATTGTTTAACTCATTGTTTTCTCAAACACCTTCAAACTGTAATGTTCCTACAATATTACATTCAGAATATCAACTTGATGTTACAGACTTAACTTTAAAACGAATGTATGAGATAAACTCACCGGATACAGCACTTATAGATATCCCACAAGCACATCTTGATACAATTTGGGGAGGTTTAGCTGCTTTATTTAACGCTGCTTATTTACAAGGGAAAGATGAGGTATTTGACGTATATTGTGTTCATCAAGAAGGACATAATAACATTTATTATCAATCTATAACAGTTAGAGTTGATACTTCATATTCTTGGACACAACAATGGGGAAATATGCAAACACTAACCGGATATACCGAATTAGATAGTTTCTTAACAAACTACAGTTTTTCTATTACAAATTATAATACAAATTGGCAAGGTGGAGAATTATCTACTACACAATTTTTTAATTTCTTTGCATTTTGCGATAGTTTAGAAACTTACGATGGAATTATTAGTGCATATCCTAAAGGAAACTATTACGATGAAGATAGAATCTTTTATAATAAGATTGATAGTATAAGATATTATGACTTTTCTTTAAGATATGGAGACTGTTATTCCGGTTGTATATGTCACAATACATGGGAATACAAAGTTTACCCCAATTGTGATGTAGAATTTATTGGAGTTGATTATTCTTGTATAACAGGAGATCCGTTTCCATCTCCAACAAATTGTAATATATCTGCAATTTCAAACATAAATAATAATTATTCTTTAGATATCAACATTTTTCCAAATCCATCAAGTGGAATTATAACAATTGAAGCTAATGAAATGAAACAAATTGAAATTATCAATATTTCGGGAAATATTGTTAAAACAATAAATATTAATAATCTTGATATCCAAAATATTGATATCAATAATCAGGCAAAAGGTATTTATTTTTTAAAAGTAATTACTGCAAATGGTACTATAAGCAAGAAAATTATTATTGAATAAATCCCTAACAAAAACAAATCCCCTACAAGATTTTGTTGCAGGGGATTTTTCTATATTAAAATAATTATTTTAAATTCTTCAATCGTTTTGCACCGGCTTTTAAAATTTCTTTTGGTACAAAATCTTGGAAAAGTTTAAAGTTTTCGATGTATCTTGAAGCAAGAGCATCATACTTTCTCCAATAATCGTTTTTGTTTCCCCATGCATTTGATGGTTCAAAAACCTCATCAGGAACATCGGGGCAAGTTAATGGAATTTGGAAACCGAAAAGTTTATCTTTTCTAAATTTAACTTTATCTAATTTTCCATCGAGAGCAGCATTAAGCATATTTCTTGTATGGCGTATAGATATACGTTTTCCTACTCCAAATTTTCCACCTACCCAGCCGGTATTTACTAACCAAATATTAGCATCCGAAGCTTCGGCTTTTTTGCGTAATAAATTAGCATAATAATATGGATGATGAACCATAAAAGGAGCACCAAAACAAGCAGAGAATGTAATCTCCGGTTCAATTCCTAAACCTAATTCTGTACCTCCAATTTTAGATGTGTATCCACTAATAAAATGATAAATTGCTTGTTCCATTGTCAGCTTTGCAATAGGAGGCATAACACCCTGTGCATCGGCAGTTAAAAACACAATATTTTTTGGTTGTGCTTTTACCATTTTTTCAGGAACTGCATTTGGTATATATTCTAAAGGATAAGATAAACGTGTATTTTCTGTTAAGCGTTCATCGTCTAAATCTATCTGACGAGAAGATTGGTCGAAAATAACATTTTCTAAAATTGTTCCGAATTTATATGTACATGCGTGAATTTCCGGCTCTGCTTCGGCAGATAATCTGATTGCCTTTGCATAACAACCTGCTTCGTAGTTAAATACTCCTTGGTCGCTCCAGCCATGCTCATCATCACCAATTAGCTTACGTTTTGGATCGGCAGAAAGTGTTGTTTTTCCTGTTCCCGATAAACCGAAGAATAGTGCAACATCGTTCTTTTTACCAACATTTGCAGAACAGTGCATCGACATAACATCTTGCAATGGCATCAAGAAATTCATGATTGTGAAAATCGATTTTTTGATTTCTCCTGCATATTCAGAACCTGCAATAATTGCCAAACGGCGAGCAAAATTAATTACAATTGCTGTTTCGCTTCTTGTTCCGTCAATACGTGGGTCAACCTTAAATTTTGGCGAAACCATTACAGTAAAATCAGGTACAAATTGTTTTAATCTTGCCAAATCTTTTTCGGCAAGCAACATATTTCTTGCAAAATGCGAACTCCATGCTTTATCTGTGATAACACGAACAGGCAATCTGTAATCAGGGTCTGCTCCTGCATAAAGGTCTTGAACAAAAAGTTCTTCGCCTTGCCAAAACGATTGCAAACGTGCAAAAAGTGCATTAAATTTTTCTGATGACATTGGGCGATTATATTCTCCCCAATCAATTTGTTTTTCTGTGCTTTCTTCCATAACGAAATACTTATCGTTAGCAGCACGAGCAGTCCATTTTCCGGTATTTACCTGAAAAGCACCACCTTTTACTAATTTACCTTCGTTTCTAAAAATAGCTTCTTCAACCAAAGCTTCGGTAGGTAAATTCCAGTAAACTGTATCTAAATGCACTAAACCGTGATTTTTTAAACCAAAATCCGATTTATAATCTTTGGCTTGCGGTTGTGCAGGTGTTTGAAATTTTAAATATTTACTCATCTCTATTTTTTTAAATTATTATTATACAATTGAAACTTTTATAAACTTTAAGCTATTCAGTCTTTAATCTTAAAGCTTTTCCGCTTGCGGAATTAATTCCAATCTCTAACATATTTACGTTCACCGATAAATAATTCGTTTGGAGAATTAGGATCTAATGCCCATTTAATTCTCTCTATTCCTTCGGTTACGTCTTTTATAGAACCACAGTATGAAAGTCGTAAATATCCTTCGCGACCAAATTCAACACCCGGCATTGTTAAAACTTTTACTTTTTCTAATAAAAAGTTCGATAATCTTGTAGAATCTTTATCGTAAGCACTAAAATCGGCAAAACAATAGAAAGTTCCGTCAGGAGGCAAAATATGTATGCCATCAAAAGCTTTTAATTGTTGCATCATAACTCTACGGTTATTTTCTAAAGTAATACGCAAACTTTCAACACCCGATTGCACTCCGTTTATTGCTCCAATTGCAGCTTTTTGTAAAAGTACCGATGGACCCGATGTTTGATGTCCTTGTATGTTTGCCATTGCCTCGATAAGTTTTTTATTACCGATTGCCCAACCAATTCTAAAACCTGTCATTGCATAAGCTTTAGAAACTCCATTAATGATGATTAATTTAGAATTATCGCTAAAATCATTAACATAATCGTATGGATTTGCAACAGTAGCATTACCAAAAACAAGTTTATGGTAGATATCATCCATAATTAAATAAATACCTTTTTGCTCTGCAAATTGAACTATTTCTTTAATGAAAGATGCAGGATAAACAGCTCCCGATGGATTGTTAGGACTGTTTATAATAATTGCTTTTGTATAAGATGTTACATTCTGCTCAATATCTTGCATACGTGGAGTAAATGTTCCGTCTTCCGGTATAACAGGTACAGGAATTGCACCACAAAGTTTTACCATTTCGGGATAAGATACCCAGTAAGGAGCAGGGAAAATAACCTCATCTTGTGGGTCAAGAATTGCTTGCAATGCAACCATCAAAGCTTGTTTTGCACCGCTTGAAGCCACTATATTTTCCGGCTCAACTTTTCTACCATAATTATCCATTGTGTAACGAATAATTGCTTTTTTCATATCAATTGTTCCGTCAACAGGAGCATAGCGAACTTCGCCGGTATTTAAATGTGCCGAAATTGCTGTAATTGCATCAATTGGTGCTAAAGATTTTGGCTCGCCACCACCAAGATGAATTACCGGCTCTCCTTTTGCTTTTAAAATTGCAAATGTTTGATTTAATTTTAAGGTTACGGATTCTCCTACCGCTTGTCCTATTAAACTTAAACTCATAATTTATTTTTTTAATTATTACTCTATTTTTTTAATCATTAATCCCTTAAACAAGGATTTAAGCTTCCAAATATAGATAAAATAAACTGATAAATCAAAATCTTAAACCTCTACAATCCTTTGTTTGCAAGGGTTTTAAAACTTGAATGTAAGATTTTAATACCTAAAATTTACGATTTGTTAGTTTTAAATATCGAAATATATTGATTTGTTAGCTTTGCAGATTTAAATATTACATATTGATATTGATATGTTTTTTAATATTTTTTTCTGAAAGTAATTATTTAGATTTAGTTTAAAAGTGTAAGTATAGTTTTGTTAATTTGTTTATTTATTCAAACTTTAAAAAATAATAAAAAACCTTAAAGTCTTATTTGTTTTGTAAACATAATTTTTAAATTTGTCGGCTAAATATTTAATTATGGAAATTAATTTAGAAGATTTAAAAACCAAAGGTTTTTTAGATATACCAATAGATAAATCACTCGATTTAGTTAAAGAAATCGACAAATTAAAGAAAGAAAAAAATGCTGTTATCTTAGCACATTTCTACCAAACAGGTGACATACAAGATATTGCTGACTTTGTAGGCGATAGTTTAAAACTTGCACAAGAGGCAGCAAAAACCAATGCAGATATGATTGTTTTTGCAGGAGTGCACTTTATGGCAGAAACTGCAAAAATTTTGTGTCCTGATAAAAAAGTAGTTTTACCCGATTTAGAAGCAGGTTGTTCGCTTGCCGATTCGGCTCCGGCAAAAGATTTTGCCGAGTTTAAAAAGCAACACCCCGAGCATATGGTAATTTCGTATGTTAACACTACTGCCGAAATTAAAGCAATGACAGATATTATATGTACATCGTCTAACGCAAAAGAAATTATTGATACTTTACCGGCAGACCAAAAAATTATTTTTGCACCCGATAAAAATCTTGGTAATTTTATAAATAGTGTAACAAATCGTGAAATGGTACTTTGGGACGGAGCTTGTCATGTTCACGAAGATTTTTCGTTAGAGCGTATTTTAGAGTTAAAAGAAGAAAACCCAGATGCAAAAGTAATTGCACACCCCGAATGCGAAAAGCATGTTTTGCTTATTGCCGACCATATTGGCTCTACTTCATCTTTATTAAATTACACAAAAAATACTGAATTCGATAAATTTATTGTTGCAACCGAAAGCGGAATTTTGCACCAAATGCGAAAAGCAAATCCGCAAAAGACTTTTATTGCTGCACCGCCAAAAGATAGCACTTGTGCTTGTAACGATTGTAATTTTATGAAACTTAATAATTTACAAAAAATATATAATGCTTTAAAATACGAATTACCCGAGATTACTCTCGATGAAGAAATACGTTTAAAAGCAGAAAAGCCAATTCGCAGAATGTTAAAAATCTCGGCTGATTTGGGTTTGTAAGTTTACAACTAATGAATAATTATTATTTTCTGTATTCGATACCGGTTTGGCTATGCGTAGTGCGGGATTTTGAAATACCACACTTTTAGTTTACAACTAATTTTATTGATTGTTACACAGTTAATATTTAGTACTTTACCCGCATTACGTATAGCCTTTGTTGTGGGTAGTTATTTATCATTATTTTCTTTATTAAAGATTTCAAAATACTCCTTAAAAATAAATTTTCTATTTCTTTTAAATCCTGTGTACTCTTTTATTATGTTCAACTTTTCAAAATCAAACAACAATCTATTTGCCGTTGAATGAGCAATTTCCATTTCTTTGACTAATTTTCCTGCTGTTATTATAGGATTTTCAAATAATATTTTTAAAATTTGAATTCCTTTTTCTGTTTTACTTCCCAATCTCGCTAATCTGTTATTTTCAATATCCGATTTTAACTTGATTATGTCTTTGAAAACCTGAATTGATGATTTTGAGGTTTCAATAACTCCTACTAAGAAAAATTTTATCCATTGTTCCAAATCATTATTAAATCTTACCTGCATTAAATTATCATAATAATAATTTCGATGCTTTTCAAAAAAGTCAGATAAATATAATGCAGGTTTTTTAAGTATATCATGACTAACAAGATACAATGTAATTAGTAATCGTCCCAGTCTGCCGTTACCATCGAGAAACGGGTGGATAGTCTCAAACTGATAGTGAGCAATGGCTATTTTGATTAAATGAGGAACATAATATTCCGTATCATTCAGGAATTTCTCCAAATCGCTCATTAAATCAGGAACATCTGTATGATGTGGAGGAATATAAATGGCATCTTTTAAAGTTGCTCCTAACCAATTTTGACTTTTTCTAAATTCTCCTGGTAATTTGTGTTTTCCGCGAACTGCTTCTAACAATACTTTATGCGTATTTTTTAACAACCTGTTTGATAAAGGTAGTTTTTCTAATTGTCCAATTGAATAATTAATTGCTCTGATATAATTTTGAACCTCATTCCAATCGTCTCTTTTTTCAGGATTTATATCATCTTCTTTTAAAAGAGCTTCTTCCATATTTGTTTTTGTGCCTTCAATTCTACTCGAAGTTGTTGCTTCTTTTGAAATATGCATTTTAATAAAGAAATCAACATCAGGGATTAGTTGAGAAAAGGCATTTAATTCTCCAAGTAACATATTTGCCTCAGATAAAAGAGAATTTATTTTGGGTGATGATATAATCCACTCTTTTGAAATCTTTTCAGGCAGAAATGAAGAATATTCTATTTGCTTTATATACTTTCCCGCTTTAAAATTTTTAACATCCATAATCTTTACTTTCTGCAAATATACATATTTATATTTTCATTTTGTGTGTTTTTTGAAAATATAAGTTGTCATATTTTCGTCTGCCATAATGCCTTCATAAAATCTTTTTCATTCATTATCAATAATTGATATTCAGATATTTCTTTTAGCCGTCTATATCTATCAGCTTTATCAACACCGTTTGCGATCATTTCTGCATTTAAAGTTTCAAGATTTGACAATACTGCCAATTCATTAATACCTGCTATATCTCTAATATTCATTCCTTTTTTTGCAAGTTCAGGATTTGCTTCCCGCCAATCTTTTGCTGTACATTTAAATAATGCAACATTCAATAAATCTGCTTCTTCTGCATAAACTTATCCTTATCATAATCCTTTTGAGGTAATATATAGTTTTTTATAGCATCTGTATGGATGTGATAATTAGCTTTGCTTAAAATTCTTTTCACATTCCATTCAAGATTGTATTGATTACTTTCAATTTCTTTTAAGCGTTGAAACTCTCGAATTACTAATAATTTAAATTCAGGACTAATCCAAGTCCCTAATTCAAAAGCAATATCTTTATGTGCATATGTTCCACCGTATCTTCCTGCTTTGGCTATTATTCCGATTGCATTTGTTCTTTCAATCCATTGTTTAACAGACATTGTAAACCTGTTAACACCTGCTTCTTGCATAATTACACCGAATTCGGT
>Ga0256913_10001528_pt1 | contig 11882 bp, 2 predicted proteins | sample Axial_MatmetaG_FD_185970 | JGI IMG/M metagenome (GOLD analysis project Ga0256913, IMG submission 185970) | Deep-sea worm associated microbial mat communities from Axial Seamount, Juan de Fuca Ridge, Pacific Ocean - Axial_Mat | ecosystem: Environmental > Aquatic > Marine > Oceanic > Microbial...
GGATGTTAGCGTTCCTCGCTGTGCGCGAGATCGTGAGACAAGCTGTGTCACCTGTAGAACAATGAAGACCTATTAGAGTTATTTATATATGATTATCTGATGCGAAGACTAGACCTGCTAGAGATTATATTCTGAATATGTCTAAGAAGTATAGAGCTGCTGGTATGTTTACATGGAGATCAGATGAACAGAGATTAAGTTTCAAGAACGCTAACTGAGATGTACTTGGGGTGATAGACTTTATATCTGCTAAATCATATGAGGCATGAGTCGGTGAATATGCCGATCTTGTGATGATCGATGAGGCAGCAAGAATAAAAGAAGATGTGTATTCTGCTATACTACCTATCGTAACTAATGAGTGAGCAAGATTGATTTGTGTGTCTACATTAGTATGGAATACAAAGAAGAACTGGTTCTATCGTGAGCTTATTAAATCTGAAAGAGATGAGTTTCTTAGATGAGAGATAGATAAATGGATAGAAGAGAAGCGGCTAGAGTTATGATTAGATAAAGCCAATCCTAAAAAAATGTCTAACGAAGAACTATATGATATCAAAAAAAATCTTATGTATGATCGTAGGAAAGTTTGAGTTAGGTTTACTATTGATGATATAGAACATATACCTGAAAGACAGAAAGAGTTTTCGAAACAAGAGTTGGCACAATATCCTGATAGATACTTAGCTGAGTTATACTCAGTATTCTCTAACGAATCTAAAGTATTCCAATACGAGACATGTTTAAGAGAACCAGAAAAGATAACAAATCGCGTATATGATTACCTATTATTCTGTTATGATCCTGCTATTAAATGAGATATAGGTGCGGTAGTTATTATGTGATACCAAAAAGAGACTAGTAGATTATATGTTATAGCTGAACGTGAGATGCCGAAGGATAGTTATAACAAACATCCAGAAGTTCTACAAGAAATAAAGAACGAGTTCGTATATATGCAATCGGAAAGAAGTATGAATAAATGTTATACTGTTGCCGATATCACAGGTAACTACTGACTACTTGCGTTATTCGAAGTTAAATGATACTATATAGATTGTAAGGTACATTATACTGCATGAGAAAAACCACATCAAGATACTCAATGAATATGGAAGGTACCTAAAGAACATTTAGTTCAAACACTTAAAGATGTATTAGATTGATGAGCTATAGCAATTAACTCTGATGTTACTAATCTTATAAACGAGATGAACTATTTCCAGATGACTAAGAACGAAGATACGTGACGTGTTAAATATGAAGCGATAGAATGACATGATGATTATGTTAATGCATGTATGATTGGTACTTTATATGTTTATCAGATACTAGGTGAGAAGTACACTATGCTTACAAGTGATCATAGTGAATCAGCTAAGACTACTTGGTCTACAGAGGAGGTGCTTAATCTTATAGATGAACAAAAAGCTGAAGTTGATAGATCTTCTTATGATCAAAAATATAGAGAGTTCTTAAGAAAAAATTTGTTTTAATTTATTATTATTATAAAATGGAATTCAAAATTGTAAAGATTGCTGGTAAGTTTTATAAAGAACTTAACATCCTTGAAGAAACTAAAGATGTTATTATCCAGTATTTAATGTTAGAGGCTACACCTGAAGACATAGAGCTTCATGTAAAAAACCTTAAATCTTTGTTGGCTATACATGGTGAGATTGAAAGATCGCTTGGTGTGTTACCTAGAGATTTGTTATTGAAAATAGCAAAGAAAGTTTTAGCTAGAAAACCTAAAGCTAAAACAACTAAAGCTAAAACAACTAAAGCTAAAACTAAAAAGGCTAAAACAACTAAAGCTAAAAAAAGTAAATAGAGATATCGTATTGAAAACTAAACTCTATACTATATATATACATTAGTTAAAACTTTATAAATAATATTTATGTATGGGATTCTGGGATGCTATTAAAGGTGCCGTTAAAGCTGGTACTAAATTGTTAAAAGATAATTGAGTATCTTCTAATACAGAAGATAAAAGTACCACAACGAATATAGATCAATGACAATTAGCTAATGATAACGCTATTGAAACAAATATAGATGAAGCTAATACTTTGTTAGAGCAACAATCAAGCACATGAGCTTGAGCTGTTTCTGATATTCCTAAACAACCTAAGCTAGAGAGTCCCATAAAAAATATTGTTTGAACATGAGAGAAACAAAAGCAACCTGAACAATTACAAACTACTGAACAACTGCAAGAACCTAAACAAGAGGATGGTGGTTTCATTGATAAAGCACTTAGTAGTGTATGATGATTTCTTACTGATTCGCTTGATGCTATACCATGAGTAATAGGTAGTATTGATAAATGAATAAATAATTATTTAGATGCAGCTATCTCAGAAGATGAATATGCGTTGCAATTAGACAATAAACTTAACAATATAGATTGAATAGTATCTCCTATTAAAGCATCTAATCCATTTACTTCATTATGGAATTGATGAGTAAGTTGAGCAGACCAATTAAATAAAGACGTGTCTGATTATGTTTATGAACAATCTAAATTAGATTTTGATCTTGATCAATATAAAAATACACATACACCTGAAGAGTATGTTAAATATGCTGAAGAAGTGTATGGTCCTAAAACATTAGAAGCAAGAAAGGAATATCTTGGTAAATACTCTGAGGATTGAAATTGACCAAACGAAGAACAGTTCAGTCAAATGAAAGAAGCATTATGAGAATATAATCAACAGCTATCTGATAAGGCTGTAGAGTTATTTCCAGAACAAGCTAAAAAAATGGAAGAAACAAAAAATATTGTTACATCTAATCTTATATATAGAGAGTACGCATGAACAATAAAGTCACAATGATTTAGCGTTACTTCTAATCCAACTATAATTCACAATTCAGCAATGCTTACTACATCAATTAATGATACTGTGTATAGTGTTGATAATATGATTTGATTGTCTGATTCAGAAAAAAAAGAATATGCTGAAAATGTTATAAATGATTATAAAGTTTGAGTTCATATATTAGCATTAAAAGATTCATGAGCATCACCAGAAGAGATAGAAAAGTATGCCAAAGAAGCATGACTAGAAAAAAGGTGATTTAGTTTCAAAAAATTCCGAGAAGAAGTTAAACATATTAAAACAACAGATGCTTTGTTTTCTATGCCTTTATCTGTAACTTCTGCCTTTATTAAATCATTATGAGTAGAAGACAGAATAGAAAAGACTCTAGAAGAGGCTGACATGAAGAGCTTAAAAAGATCTGCAGAACATATAGATAACATTCGAGACCTACAAACATACGCGTCAAGAGAATATTGAAGATGGTATTGAGATAACATCGCACCATTTTTTGATGCTATGAATTTATTAAAGAAATGAGATCTTGTTAATTATTGATATTATGAATTAGATGATACAGCTAAATGGTCAGAATATCATAGATGGAATAAAGCTATAGATATAACAAAAAAATCTGTAGAGATATGAGCGAATGTAGCTGCTATAATGCTAACTGAATGAGCGTTAACATGAATATGATGAGCTGCATCTACTGCAAAATGAGCTGCTATGATTGAATGATTGACATCTGTTATGGTAAAAAGTTGGATGCAAGATAGGATGATAGAGTGAGCATTGAAGGCTAATTTTCCAACTATGCAAATAAAAGATGAAGACCAACAACTTAATCTTGTTGTGTGAGTTTTTGGTGCTATGATTGACTGAGCTGTAATGTTCCAGAAAGCTGCATGAATAGATAAAACTTTTTCTAGAAATTTGTTGAAGGATAAGTCTCATCTAGCAGAATTAGCATACTGATGGGATATGACATTAAAACAAAAAAACGCAATCAATCAATCATATAGTGCTGTTGAAGCTACAATAAGAGTTATGAATAAGACTAATCCAGAACTTACAAATCTCTTAGTTAAAGACGCAGTATTCAAAAGACAGTTCTATAGATACTTAGATAAAGTGATTATGCCAAAATATCAATCACTTATAGATTTTTATAAATGAGATGTTTGAAAAGCAAATGAAGCATTTATGACAATGTTTTCTGATTGGATTAGTTCTCAGGTAGAAAGATCCGATATGGTTAAAAACCCAGCAATATCTGTTATGGATTTTATATCAGAATCAAGCCCTGTTGTCAATACAGCACACGATGCTCCTAAGGTTGCAGATATAACTAAAGGTAAGCCTAAACTTATATGAGATAGTGTAGAAGATGTTATAAGTTATTATTTATCTGATAACGCTGTAAAAAAAACTAAAGAATCTTTATGAAATATTCTATGAATAAAGACATCTGATACTATGGACGACATAGTAAACAAAATAAAGGATGTATTCAAGGACGATCCTAAATGATCTGAGAGCGTAGAAAAAGTTATAACACATAAAGATTATAATGGTAGATATAGTTTCTTTGATTGATGAAAACAAAATGATTCATTATCAACTATAATGTCTGTTAAGTGAATTGATTTTAATGATGAATATAAAGCGTTGGCTAATAATAGTCTAACTATAGCATATAAGAATATGGCTAACAACTGAACTATTCTTGTGTGAGAAAAGTATTTTGATAAAATACATTATAGAAAAGCTACTGATACAGAAATAGAAAATCCTGATATTCCTAAATTTAAAATAGATGTAGATAAGCTTGTTCCTGTAAACTCTATGTGAGAAGATATGATAGACTGAAAAAAGATTTGATGAGGTGCTAGCAGTTTACAAGTCGCTGTTGATTGATTCGATACAAAAGATATTGATTGAATATCTTATGTTTATAATCCGATACAATTAAATAAACCAGTTAAGTCTGATGCTAAATACACAAGAAAAATAGATCTTAATGATGCACAGAAAACATATATTGATTATCAAAAACTTATTAACTGAGATACTAAAGATATAAAGTTTATTGATGATAATGATTTATATATCAAAACTTATAATTCTATAGAGTGAAACACCACTTTCAACCGTCATGCAAAAACTGCTATGGCTTTAGATTTTTTGTTAGAGCAACATGATAAGACAAAATTGCTTGACGTAATAGAATGATTAGAATGAAACGAACTAACTAGGTTTGTTTGATATCTTAATTCTAATGATCCTAAATGAAGATTAGATTATATTTCTACATATGAATGACCATATAAGAAGGCTGTTAAGAGTCTGTTAGATAAGGAGAATGTATGATGATCTATTAAGGTTAAAAATCATATGGCTAATTTATTAGTAGAAAAGTGAACATTCACTGACAAAGCTACAGCATATAAATATGTTAATGATAATTATGATAAGCTTATAACATATTCTGTTCAGAATGAAAAAATTAAAAGAGATGATATATTAAATTTATTATGATGAAGAAAAGCTGTGTTATGATTAAAGGCTAATAGAGATGTGTTAGATCCATTAGCAGAGTTTTTCTATTTTAATAATTTCACACCAGAAATAAGAGACCTTATAAATAAGATTAGTAATGAATATAAGATAGTAAAAACAGCAGACTTAGATGATAAGACTAGATGAACTATCTCTCATACCAATAAAGCTATTCTTATAAACTGAACGTTAGCTTGACAATCATACGCTTTTGCACATGAGTTTTGACATTGGTTAGATACTATGTTTACTGACGAAACAAGAAAAATAATTTCTGAATTATATGAAAAGGATAGATTGAAAGCTGCAAAGAAGTTAATGAAAGAACATAAGTGAATGGATCTTGATTGAGCATATGATCTACTTAATAAGAAATCAACATATATAAAATGAGATAAATGAAGATCTAATTATTATTTATGACCTGATTATTATATGGTCAAGAATGAAGCTGAATGGGTAGCTGAACAAGTTGCTCGTTATCTTAATTGATGAATTAAAAAAGTTCCTAAAGAGGTTAGAAATATTCTACAAAAAATATTTGATTGGATTAAAGAAATACATCAAAAACTTTTTTGAGCTAAAGAATATAGTGCTGAGTTCTGAAAGATAATGGATAATGTTAAAACATATATTGATGAAAATATAAGAAATTTACCACAAGAAGATTTACAAAAGCTTATATGAAATATATCATTTAAAGATAAAGAGTGAAATAGTTTATTAGAAACTTCAAAAATATTTGAATCACCTAAAACTAAGATTACTTTAGCTGAAGAGCTTGAGTCTAAGATAATTCAATATATAGATATAGAATGAGGATTGTCATTACCATTCCTTAACGATATGGAGAACTATGTTGATATGAAATCTATACCTTGAACTAGGAAAAACACTGCAGCTAAAAAAATATTACATTCTTATTTTGATAAATACTACAACAATAAGATAAGGAATATAGTAGATTTTTCATATACAGATATGTGATGGATGGATGAGGCATGAAGTCTTCTACCAAAAAATGTTGATGTATATCACGAGTTTTTGTTATCTAAATGAAAACTACAAGACTTAGTTAAGGATGCTGGATACAATAGAAACGCATTAGACAAAAAGATAAATACTATTATCAAACAAAACGCAGATGCATTTAATAAAAATAATAAATGAATAATTACTAGAGAAAAAATTGATGAGTCTATTAACTCTATGATAGACGATTTTAATGTTTATCTTGCACGTGAGTGAGAAAAGAAATGGAGTGTTAATCCAGAAAAAGTTAATGAAGTATTATCTATAGTTTCTGATTCTGATTTTAATGTTAAATGAGAAATATTCTCATTTGATTTTTATTCTCCTGATTCATGGAATAAATCATTATCTAATGAAATATTTAACGATGCATATAAAGCTAAAGAATTAATTCTTCCATTACCATGAAAAGTTAATGTTATTAAAAAGAGCCTTAAAGATTTTATGGAGTCTAAAGATGTATGACCTATAGAGTGAAAGATAAGATTCATTGTTGATTCACTCCCTAAGGATAAAAAAAGTTATGTTATAGCTGATTATTATACTACTAGATATTGGGATTACTTTACTAAGAACATACCAAATCTGCCTGATGTTACAATTATCTGATCTAATATGGATATGGTTTCATTACGTACTGAGTGAAAACATTTACATATAGGATCATATAATAATAATGTATTCGAATCTCTTAAAAATACAATCAATGCCGTAATAGACACAAAGAAATGAAAGTATGTTGATAACACATTAGCTGAAGTAAATAATGAGGCTGCATTATCAGCTAACATGGCTGATTACTTTGAGTGATTATGATTAGAAGAATTAGACGACTCTATTTATAAATATAAAAATAGAACACCAGAATATTATATCAATCTTATAAACTCTAGAAGAGCAACTATGGATTGATACTGAAATTACCAGTTCATAGACATGAACGTAATCAAAGAAGACTTGAGTAAGAGGATGATAATAACACCATCTAAACAACCATCATTAGATGATATTTTCTGATGAACTGAAGCTGATGAATATATACTAAATAAATGATTCTTAGAAACGATAAATGAAAAATATGGTCTAGAATTAAAAGATAAAACAAACTTTTCATCTGAAGAATTAGATTTAATATCACATCTTGCTACAAGATCTTATGTGTCAGCTAATCATGCTGATATGATGTATGCACAACTAAAGCTTCTTAAAAAGTTTATGAAGCAAACTCCTAGTAATAAAGAAATATATAACGCAAACATGACACCGTTATTCCATAGGAATATTATGAATGCTGTAGACTTAAACAATATTGCTATTAGATGAACTGTAAAGAATTTGTTTTATGAAAAACTTATTTGAAGTTGATTGCCTACTGCGACATCTAGTTATATATTAAGATTAGATGAGGTTGCTGATTATCTTATAGACAACAATGAAGAAGTAGAAAAGATGATAGAAAATCTTCTTAATTGAGCTTCTAGTTTTTGATGATTAAAACAACTTGATGAGAAAACATTATGATCAGAACTTAGTGCATACCTTGATAATTATTATAAGTTGAATAAAAATGAGTTAGTTAATTATTATAATATAAAAACAGGAAGTGATGAAACATTGTTGAAAGAATGAGAAGAAATAGATTATGATATGTCAATAGAGGAGTGATGACAAATGTTTGATCGTTCTACTACAGCACAAAAGTGATTAGTGCTTATGTTCTTGAATGATATGTTACAATCTGTAATAGAAGATAAACAAACTATATATAGCGCAACTAACTTTCATGTGTATGATCCTTTAACAAAATGAAGATACTTGAAAGATACTTGAGTAGAAAGGTATGTAAATTGAATGTGAAGGGCTGATCTAGATTTAATTACAAAACAAGAGAACTTTTCAAAGATACTAAATATATGAGATAAAGAGTTAAACAAATATTTATGAAATACTTCTAAGTTACTTGATCTTACAAAATCAGAAATGAAATCTTATTTAGATTCTACCGTTGAAGCTTGGAAAAAGGTAGCATGAAAAAAGTATGCACCATACTTCTTTAACAAAGAAGAAATAGATAACATTTTTGGTGAGGTTTATTTCCAAATAAAATCTTATATAAAGTTCTTAGAGAATAATTTTTGATGAACAAAAAAACTTAATAAAATTATTTCTGATATAAAATCTAAAGTATATTGATTAGACAAATTCTCAAGAGTAAATAACGAAACATTAAAATTATATACAAAGTTTGTTAATGATACGATGGATATAATAGATCAATGACATTGAGAAATTATGTCTGAGTTATGAACTATGGCATGATCATTTGATATGGATAAACTTATTAAGAATTGATATACTGGTAAATTAACATTATGAAAAGACATAAAATGAAATGATGTTATTATAACAGATAGCTATTCATTGGATGAATTTATTAAGGCTGAAGCAAAATCATTATGATACAATCTTCCTGAGTTTAAAAATGCTAGCACATCAATAAAACAATTAAGGCTTGTTGGTATGTATAATGATGTTATACAATGAATAATAGATTCTATTGCTTTATGACAAATGGATAAAGCACAAATGGCTAACTATTTTTATAAGAATAGTAGAGTAGAAAATCCATTTTGGTGGAAAGGTAATCTTAATGTATTAGATAGTGAGAATCTAACAGACAGAGCTAAAGAGTTTCGATGATGAGATCATATGCCGTCATTTGATGTATATAAGTTATTAAGTAGAAATGATTGAATGACTAAAGATCTTGCTAATTTCTTTAAGAATAAATGAGTTACATTTAAAAACCCAGATGAAATAGTTGCATTAGATCTTGTTATAAAATGAAATATCACAAATATATTAGAATGATATATAAGAACTAAAAAATATATATGACGCGATTGGAATTATGATATCAAGAATATTATTGTTCGTTCTATATTTTGATGAATAAAATCCACATTCACACCATCCTTCTATAAATGATGGGTTAAGGCTGTTAGTAGCAAAAGTCCAGAGTTTGTGAGTTATGTAGAAAAGGCTATGGATAATATCTCTATGATTAAGACTGCTAGGGTTAATCAAAAAGAATTAAGAGCTGCTGGTATATTAGATGTTATGAGATCTACGTCTGTAAAATATAGGACTGTTGCTGATCGTCTTTTGGATATAATGAATTCGTTATGATCTTACGCAAACAACGAAGCTATAGAGGCAATTAAAAATAGTAATCTATGATTAAATATAAAATGACATAAGGTTTCTTTATTTGATGCTATATTCTCTTGAGATACTAGAAAGAAACTTTCTTGATTATTAAGAGATGAAGATGAATATCTTTTACAGCAACAAGCTATGATGAATCAGGAAATGCTTGAGGAGGATTTTTGATGAGCGCAAATAGCAGCATCTGCAGAAGATATGATATCTATAGAAGAAAAAGCGTTAGATGAAATATATTGATTTGATAAAAAGTCTTGATTAGATTTTGCAGAAGATGCAAAAGAAAAGCTTGAAAATAAACCTACATTACGATGAAGAATAATGTGAGCATATGATTATAAAGCTAAAGAGATTACTAAAGAATGAGATGTTAAGGTTGAAAGATTCTTAGATTCTGTACTAAATAATAAAAGATGAGTTAATAAATATGTTACATCTGAATGATTTATCGTTCAAACTGATAGCTTCATGGACTGAATGTATATACCAGAACAAACACAACAATACTCTGAGTTCATGTGAACTGTCTGAGATGACGCTCCGGATTTATATCATTCTGTTAATCATCCTAAGTTTGATGAAGATGAACTCGCAATAGAATATTGAAAATGAGATTTAGAATCTGTTTGACCAACACTTACTCCAGAAGAATTTAAATGAATTGAGGATACATATAATGAAAAAACTAAATGATTAAATGATTTATTTACTAATTGTGTAGATATATAATGGCTAATAGACCTTGTAAAGTACTAGCAAAAGCAATGTGAGTTAATGCATATGATACGGCATCACTAATAAATTGATGGAATACTTTTTTGTGGATCAATAAAAATGCTGTTGATAAACTTAGAATTAGATGAGTCTGAGATTTTTTATCTCCACATGAATGATTATGAATGGTATTAGATTCTGCTTGAAAATACAATAAACATATGAATCCAAATCCAATAGTCGATCTTCGTAAAGAATTGCTTAGTGGTATAAAGGAAATAGCTGATCCTATAATTAGGAAAATTATAAACTGAGAAGATGTTGATTTATCTAAATATAAGAAAAAAGCTCAATGACTTTGAAGCGATATTAAATATGTTGAATCTGAAATTAGTAATTGAAATGTTTGAAAAATTAAAAATGATATAATCAATGCAGGTGTTTATTATATATCTAAAACTGCTGAAGCATTTAAGTCCAGCTATAATGATATGGAAAAAACTATATCACAATATAATAGTTTACTTGAGGAATGAATCGTACCATATAAACATTATATATCTAGCGAAGCAAAAAACATAATATTATGAGCTTTTTCTAATATGGCTTGAATGTTAGACAGTCCTAATGACTTAGAAAAATTTATTGTTCATAGTGTTAAACAAGACTTCTTAAGGTTTTTAGAAAGGTTTAATCACAAACCATTAAAATGAATATCTTGATTTGTTGATTCTAAATGAAATGTATATAAAGATTTGCTAGATGAATCTAGAAAAAAATTCTATTCAATATTTTATCCTACATGAGCAGATGAATCTAAATTTGTTAGTGATATAGAATATAGCAATTTAATTCAAACTATGAATTGAAACTATGTTCCATGAATGATAATAGCTGGGACAATTCCATCAAGCATCTTAGAAAAAATATATCATACCTCTGCTGATGCTAGAAGGTTTGCATCTACATGGCTTAATCCTGCACTGTGAACATCTCTACTTGTAGGTTCTGCTGTATGATACACAGTAAAGGGTGTGTCTGATTATCAACAATGATTGTATAAGCTAGAATGAATGATACCAGTTTTTGATGCCTTATGAATAGAGCTTGATAATATACGATGAATGATGACGAGGGCAGATATGAATGATATAGTTAGTGCTTGACGATGATCTTGAGACTTATCATACATAAATAGACTAGCTGATGTTGTTAAATTAAAATGACCTAAGCGATTAGAGAAGTTATGAATATCTAAATTCGCTGCTACATGAATATCAGAATGAGCATGAGAGTCTTTGAAATGATTACACAATATAGCTGATGCTGCTGCAAAATACCAAATACATGCATCGGCTATGATGCAAGCATTAAGATATTTTCAATTCCCAGACGAGAAATCTTTCTTACAATATTTCAATAGCGCTCAAAATAAAGAATGATTAAAGCAAGCTATAATAGAAAAAATGGAAGATTACATCCAATTTGCTTATTGATTTTATGCTAGTCCATCATGGA
>Ga0256913_10001529_pt1 | contig 11881 bp, 10 predicted proteins | sample Axial_MatmetaG_FD_185970 | JGI IMG/M metagenome (GOLD analysis project Ga0256913, IMG submission 185970) | Deep-sea worm associated microbial mat communities from Axial Seamount, Juan de Fuca Ridge, Pacific Ocean - Axial_Mat | ecosystem: Environmental > Aquatic > Marine > Oceanic > Microbial...
TCCTCGATTGCATACTCATCATATGGATTAAGCACATATGTTACACCGTTAGAATCAATGGATTTTTGGTCGGAAGCAATATTAATTTTTGTAGCTGTATCGGGAACATGGTTAACACAAACAACTATTTTCATTTTGCACCTCAAAATTTACTCAAACTTTAATATTATAAGATAACTATTTTTTTGTTTAATATTATTGGTTTTTAATTTAGTGTATATCATTTAATAATTGATTTAAATTGTTTTTAACACAATTGCATACTAACATTCGGCAAGAAAATATGATGTATTTCACAGAGTAATTTAATAACTTTTGATAGTAAAATTTTTGGAAAGGAAAAGTGAATAACGAGCAACCCGAAGGTATTCTCGAAACATTGGAAGAGAAAAAAACTTCTGTGGATTTACCATTTAAAGTAATTCTTTACAACGACAATGTACATTCTTTTGACGAAGTAATTGCCCAATTAATAAAGGCTTTGGGATGTTCATTTACAAAGGCACGCAGTTTAGCTTACGAAGCACATGTAAAAGGTAAGTCAACAATTTTTTTTGGCGATTTAACAGCTTGCCTTAAAGTTTCATCAATACTAGAGGAAATTGCCTTGCACACTCAAATTCTTTCCGAATAGATTTTTGAAAAAATATAGGAAATAATTATGCAAATCGGATTAGTAGGATTACAATATTCCGGGAAAACAACCCTTTTTAATACCATTGCCGGCATTGAAGAAACCGGAATTCAATCCGGTAAAGAGGAAACAACAATCGAGGTTGTAAAAGTACCCGATAAACGCCTGGATAAATTGACAGAAATGTTCAACCCTAAAAAAACTGTGTACGCTACAATTGAGGTTTTTGATACACCCGGATTAAAAATGTCCGATGACGGTAAAGTTAAAATCACTTCACAATTTTTAAATAATGTAAAAAACAATGATGCACTATTCTATGTTGTACGCCAATTTAAAGACGATTCGGTCCCTCACCCGATGAATACCGTTAATCCCGCAAGAGATATTGAATTTTTGGAAACGGAATTTCTATTCTACGATATGGCATTTTTGGAATCGCGAATTGCAAAATTGAAAAAAGATATAATGAAAATAAAAGATGACAGACTTAAACGGGAATTACCTGTAATTGAGAAATGTTTTGCACACGTTGAAGAAGAAAAACCATTGCGAACATTAGAACTGGACACAGATGAGTTAAAAGCCCTTTCCGGCTATCAATTATTGACTCTTAAACCGTTACTTATAGGAGTAAATTTTGATGAAAACTCTATCGATTCGGTAGGAAAAACCGTAGCAAATATTCGTGAAAACTTACCTAATAAAGATGAAACAATTATCCCGTTTTTCGGAAAAATTGAATACGAACTTTCCATTATGGATGAAGAAGACAGAAAAACTTTTATGGAAGATTACGGAATAAAAGAATCCGCTCTAAGTAAAATTTTAAGCTCCGCATACAAAAAACTCGGCTTGCAATCCTTCTTTACCGTCGGTGAAGATGAATGCCGTGCATGGACAATCAAAAAAAATTACACTGCACAAGATGCGGCGGGAGTAATTCATACCGATTTTTACAATAAATTTATACGTGCGGAAGTAGTTCATTATAACGACTATATCGCGCACGGCTCTTTTGCTAAATGTAAAGAAGCCGGCCTCTGGAGATTAGAAGGGAAACAATATATTGTTAAGGATGGTGATATTCTTAACATCAGGCACAGTTAATTAAAAATTAAATACAGGAGAGTACGAAATGTCTAAAGAAGCAATTGAAGGATTGGAACCCAAATTGGTTTGGGAATATTTTTACGGAATAACCCAAGTTCCGCATCCCTCAAAAAAAGAAGAAAAAATAAGAAAACATGTGCGTCAATTTGCAACCGATAATAACTTTAAATTTGAAGAAGATGCGGTTGGTAATATTGTTATCCATGTTCCCGCAACTTCTGGTCACGAAAATGCTCCAACGGTAGTACTGCAAGGGCATCTTGATATGGTTTGCGAAAAGAACAAAGAGACTGAACACGATTTTGATAACGACCCGTTAAAAATTTACAGAGACGGCGAATGGATTACTGCAGAGGGAACTACCCTCGGGGCAGATAACGGAATCGGTGTTGCCGCCGCTATGGCTATTGCTACCGATCCTGACGCTGTTCACGGTCCGCTTGAATTGCTTTGTACAATTGACGAAGAAACCGGAATGACAGGAGTTAATGCCCTGCAACCCGGATTTATCACAGGCAAAACCTTACTAAATTTGGACTCGGAAGAAGACGGGACTTTTTATGTAGGTTGCTCCGGCGGCCAAGATACACGCGGAGTTTTTAAAATTGAAACCGAAAACGCCAATCCCAAATACGCTACCTACAATTTAATGATAACGGGATTAAAAGGCGGACATTCCGGCTTGGATATTGCCAACGGTAGAGCCAATGCCATCAAATTGCTTGCACAACTGGTAAACAGAATTGATTCCGAAATTGATTTCTCAATTTCCAATATTACCGGAGGCTCACTGCGTAATGCAATCCCCCGAGAAGCGGAAGTAACCTTAATGATTGCTCCCGAACACGAAACGAAAGTTAAAGAAATTGCCGATAAATTTGTAAAAGATGCTTTGCTTGAATTTAATGTAAATGACCCGGGATTAATTGTGAAATTTGATAAAGTTGAAAACTCCGTTGAAAAAGTTTTCACAAAAGAATTTACAAATAGATTAATAAATATTTTATTGGCAACACCACACGGAATAATGGCCATGAGCCCGGATATTCCCGGCTTGGTTGAAACCTCTACAAATTTGGCAACCGTTGAAGTTAAAGATAACGAACTAATAATCGGAACAAGTCAACGCAGTGCAATCGACAGTGCCAAATGGAATGTTTCCAATGCTGTAAAAGCCGTATTTGAATTGGGTAAAGCTGAACTTATTGATACAGGCGACGGTTATCCCGGTTGGCAGCCTAATATGAATTCCGAATTGTTAAAAATTTCCAAAGAAGTTTACCAAGAGATGTTTGGAAATAAACCGGAAATAAAGGCTATTCATGCTGGACTGGAAACCGGATTGCTCGGAGCCAAGTATCCCGGTTTGGATATGATTTCGTTCGGACCAACAATAGAAGGCGCCCATTCACCTGATGAACGATTGAATATTCCTACAACAGAAAAGTTCTATAACTTGCTTAAAGCAATTTTATTAAGATTTGCATAATCAATAGTATATTTTTGATTTTGATTGTAATTTTTTTTATTCATTATAGAATAATAGCATGGAAAAATTAAAACTACATACGGGATATAGTAATATATTGGCTAAAAACGATACCTATAAAACACCGGAAGAGGTAAAAAAAAATTCTTTTCTACCTCTTTCGTTTCGTTTTTATCCCAAGTTGGTAAAATTATTTCTGTATGCAAATAAACTAACAAAATCTAACGAATATGACCGTTACAACTGGGTAGCAACATCTAAAGCGATTTTAGACATTCTGGAAGAAGTGGGAATTAAATTTGAAATTACGGGAATGAAAAATTTAACTTCTTTCGAGGGGCCGGCTATTTTTATCGGAAATCATATGAGCACATTGGAAACTGTAATTTTACCTTATATTATTAATCCGGTAAAGCCCGTTGTTTTTGTTACAAAAGAGGAATTAAATTCCACACCGGTTTTTGGACCTATTAATGCAGCACGCCACCCTATTTTGGTCGGAAGAAATAATGCCAGAGCGGATCTGATGAAAGTAATGGAACAAGGTGCGGAAAGAATTAAAAACGGACGTTCAATAATCATCTTTCCGCAACGTACAAGAAGTCCGAAATTCGATGCCCGTAGTTTTAACTCTTTGGGCATAAAGTTGGCTCGTAAAAACAATGTGCCGGTCGTACCCGTTGCTTTACTTACCGATGCTTGGGGAAACGGTAAAATTATAAAAGATTTTGGGAAGATTGATTCCAATAAAATTGTTCACTTTGCTTTCGGAAGACCGATAAAAGTTACCGGAAACGGTTCCGAACAACATGAAAAAGTAATCGAATTTATTATTTCCAAATTAAAAGAATGGGGCAGAGAAGATCTGACTCCATAATCAACTTATAAGATAGGTCTAATTATCAGAAGCGGCAGAAGGGAATTCCCTTCTGCCGTTTTTTTATAAATTATCTAAAAAGTAAGTTGTTATTTTATTGAAAAGATGCAAAGCATCTTTCCCACCTATGTGGTGAGGGTGTCCAGGATATGGATAATAATCGAGTGGGATATTTAAATCAGCGGCTTTCTTTGTAAGTTTCAATGTGTTTTGCCACACTACTACTGGGTCCGCCGTACCATGCACTTCCAATAATTTCCCTTTCAAATTCTTTATATGGTTTAACAACGACGCCGTTTTATATCCTACCGGATTTTGCTGTGGTGTATCCATATAACGTTCCGTGTACATTACTTCGTAGTATTTCCAGTCTATTACGGCTCCTCCGGCTACACCTACTTTAAAAGCCCCGTCGGTTCTGGTCATAAGAGAAGTAGCCATAAATCCTCCAAAACTCCAACCGTAAACACCAATCCTCTCCGAATCCACATAAGGAAGTGAAGTTAAATATTTAACTCCCGTTAACTGGTCTTCTATTTCCACGCTACCAAGTTGGCGAAATGTGGCTTGCTCAAACTCCAACCCCCTGTTATACGACCCTCTGTTATCGAGAGTAAAAATAATATAACCACGTTGTGCCATATAATAAAACCAATAATAAGTTGCCCCGTACCCCCAACGATTAGTAACTAATTGTGCATGAGGACCTCCGTAAACATAAACAATAACGGGATACTCTTTCTGACTATCAAAATTAGGGGGCAGAATCATTCGACAAAATAAATCTGTTGAATCGTCATTTGCCTTTATGGTAAAGAGTTTTGTTTCACCGACAGCATAACCCTCAATGGGATTGGGAGCTTTGTTAAGCACACTATATACTTCCCCCTTCTCGTTCATTATACTTATTTCCCTCGGGACAATAATACTCGAGAATTGATCGATGAAATAATGATTACTCGGGTGATGACTAATTCTGTGAACACCTTTGTTAATGGTTAATTGTTTGATATTGCGAGGGTCTTTGATATTAACTTTATAAAGATGTCTTTCAATAGGGGATGATTTTGTACCGACGAAAAAAACATTTTCTCCCTTTTTGTCGAAGCCGAGATATTGTGTAACAAGCCAGTCCCCTTTTGTAAGGCGTTTTAGCATTTTGCCGTCAGTGTTGTAAAGATAAAGATGTGTCCAACCGTCACGTTGCGACATCCAAATAAACTTATTTGATTCATGTGTAAAGTAAAGCGGATAAAGCGGCTCAACATACTTATCATCTTTTTCTTCAAATAATATTTTTATTTTTTCACCGTTTGAGGTATTATATTTTATCAACTTTAAATGATTCTGGTCTCTATTTAGGTGCCCTACAAATAAGTATTTTTCATCAGGGCCCCAAGTTACATTTGTAAGATATTGATTTTTTGGTCCATCGGTTTTTACTTTAATTTTTGAATTATTTGCAATATCATATATATATATTGATACTACGGGAGATGTTCCGCCCGCCATGGGATATTTAATTTTTTTTATTGTTGCCGGTTTTGTTTCAATGTTCAATAACGGATAATCGGTAACGGCAGACAAGTCTTCATGATAAAAAGCGATAAAATTTCCTTTTGGCGACCAGAATATTCCGCCATTAATCCCAAATTCGTTTCGCGAAACTGACATTCCGTTTGTAATTCCATACTTACCGTCAGTTGTTATTTGAATGTTTTCTTCATCGTCTTTTACTAAAAACAAATTATTATCTTTGATAAAAACAATTTTATTATTATTAGAAAACGTAACATTTACAGCTCCTTCTGGAAGCGTGGCAATTAACTCCAAATCTTCATCATCAACATCATAGATAAAAATTTTATTATCTATCTGAAAACGAAAAATAAAATCATTTATCCATTTTATTCTTGGAAATTGTTTCGGAGGAGTAACATATTCTTCCAACTTATTTGCCAAAGTTTCAAGCGAAACAAGTTGTGCCCTTCTGCCGCTCGAAGCAAAACCTTTCACCAACCACTGAGAATTTTCGTCTTCGTCAACATAACTGTAGGAATACTCTTTTGGCAACCATTGCAATTGGCTCAAATTTTCGGGTGCAAGAATAGAATAAGAATTAAAAACAACATCTTCCATCGTGAAATTTTGTTGTTGGGCAACAGTCGATAAAAATAGAGCCGCCACAAATAGTAATGCATATTTAATTTTTTTCATTATCTCTCCGTTTTATCAATTAAAATATGTGTATATAAAATTAATCTCTTTACCGTGTAAGTGCAATTTAATTTTGAGGTAAGGGTGAAAAATAAAAAAGGGAGTAAAAAACTCCCTTAATAATTAACTTTTCTTTTCAGAAGAAATTTTTCGTTTTTCCAAAACATTATCTATCAACTTATAATTTTTTGCTTCTTCTGCAGAGAGGTAATAATCTCTATCACAATCGGCATGGATTTGCTTTAGTGTTTTACCGGTATGATGTGCAAGTATTTTATATAAAGTATCTCGGGTTTTAACCATTTCTTTTGCGTGAATTTCAATATCGGATGTTTGCCCTTGCAATCCGCCAACCCACGGTTGATGAATCATAATTTTGGAATGAGGTAATGCGGAACGTTTTCCTTCGGCACCACCGGCAAGAAGAACTGCCCCCATGCTTGCTGCAAGGCCTACGCAAATTGTTGAAACATCGGATTTGATATATTGCATTGTATCGTAAATAGCCAAACCTGAAGAAACCGAGCCGCCCGGTGAATTAATGTAGAGATAAATATCTTTTTCGGAATCCTCTGCTTCAAGAAACAAAAGTTGTGCAATTATCAAGCTTGCCACATGGTCATCAACGGCAGAACCGAGAAAAATAATACGTTCCCTAAGCAAACGAGAAAAAATATCCATTCCGCGTTCGCCTTTACCGGTTTGTTCAATTACATAAGGAACTAATTGATTATAAATTTCGTCCATAATTTTTAATCCTTTTTCTCTTCTTTTTTAGTTGTTTTTTTTGCAGAAGTTTTTTTAGCGGCAGTCTCCTTTTTCTTTCCGGAATTCTTAGCCGCTTTGTTCGGGTCAACTTCCTTAATTTTTGTATTTTCAATTAGGAATTTAATAACCTTATCTTCCAAAAGCGATTCTTTTCTGTTTGTATCTTTATAATATTTTATAAGTTTTTTTACAGAAATTCCGGTTTGCTTAGCTTCTTCCTCAGCCAATTTTTCTAATTCTTCATCATTAACGGAAATATTTTCAACCTTGGCAATGTTTTCAAGAATTATTTGCCACTTAGCGGTCCACTCCGCTCTTTCCTCCAAGTTTTTCCTTAAGGTATCATCATCCGGTACAGATTGCTGATAACGTTGAGCATTTTGTTTTTCCGCTTCAACCAATCTATCTAATAATACCGATACATATCCTTTTGGCACTGTAAAATCGTTGTTTTTAACAATTTCATTTAATAAAGTACTTTCAAAAATTTGGTTTGCTTGATTTTCGTAATATTTTTCATAGCTCTCTTTTATTTGAGCTTTAAATTCATCAATAGTTTTGGCCTGTTTATTGGAAATTTTTTGAATAAATTCCTCTGTAAACTCAGGATAAACTATCTTTTCTATTTTTTCCACTTCAATATTGTATTTATATTCTTCTTTATGAACTTCGTCCCCATGCTTATGTTCATCAATAAAAGAAAATTCAAATTTATCGCCAACTTTTTTACCTAAGGATTTTTCAAGCAATTCTTTATTTACGGTCGGCTCAGATAAATCTATTGTTAATGTTTCGGAAACACTCCCTTCAAACGGTGTTCCGTTATCATTTATTCTCTGCAATTTAGCAACGTATCTATAATCGGTATTTTCAATTACATCGGCATCTTCATAAGTTACGTGAGGTTTTATTGCTTTAGCCAACTCTGCTTCAATATCTTCGTCGCGAACTTTGAATATAGGCTTTTCTATTTCAAGCCCCTTATAATTTTTGAGTTCCAATTCCGGTTTAACTTCATAAATTACTTTAAATGAAAGTTTTTCTCCGCGTACAAAATCCAAATCGGCTAATTGAGGAGTAGAAATAGGTTTTAAATCGTCAGTTTCCACAATATCCCAAAACTTTTTATTTGCAATTGATTCAGCCGCTTGATATTCAATAGCATCGCCATAAAACTTTTTGATTATTTGAATAGGTGCTTTCCCTTTTCTAAACCCATCTATAGATATTTTTTTACGTTCTTTTTTATATGCCTCATCAATTTCCGGTTTTATCTCATCGTAAGATAAGGTAACCTCCAATTCATGTTCATGTTTAGCAATTTCATTTACTTTCTTTTCCACAATAACCTCATTTCTTTTGGAAAAATATTTTTAGAAAAAACATCAAATTTAAAAAGCCCAATTCCTTAATTGGGAACCGGGCTTTTGACAATTGGTGCGAGAGGGGGGACTCGAACCCCCACACCTTGCGATACTAGATCCTAAGTCTAGCGCGTCTACCAATTCCGCCACTCTCGCAGTTAGTATAACTTAGCTTACAAATATAATAAAAATAGAAAATATGCAAAAGAGAAAATTTAAGTTTTAGGAAATGCTTCCGTTTCCGCATTGTTGATACAACGTAATTCCCCGCCCTTTTTACTTTTTATTTCTTTTATACTTTTTTTACTTCGGTTAAATTAACAAAACAGCATACTAATCTTTTCAAATTAAGTTGTTTTCTAATATTTCCTATCCATTTACAGCAGTAGTTCTTTTCATAAAAATTAATAGTGGAATCGTATCTATTTTTAAACTATTTTTGTTTTTGAAATTTTGAATAATGCGCCCGTAGCTCAACTGGATAGAGCACCAGATTTCGGCTCTGGGGGTTGAGGGTTCGAATCCTTCCGGGCGTACTTTTCTTTTCAACTATATGATTACCGCATCAATTATGCTTTTTAACGAAAACAATTATAAATTTATGTTTGAAGCTTTGAAGCAAGCCGAAACAGCATTTGAAGAAGATGAAGTTCCTATCGGTGCGGTTGTTGTAAAAAATGATGTTATAATAGGCAGGGGGTATAATCAAGTAGAAAAATTGAATGATGCCACTGCACATGCGGAGATTATTGCACTCACGGCCGCTTCCAACCATTTGAAAAGTAAAATTCTATCCGGCTGCGACCTTTATGTTACAATTGAACCGTGTTTAATGTGTACCGGCGCACTTCTGCTTTCCAAAATTGAAAATTTATACTTTGCCGCCTACGAACCTAAAACCGGTGCTTGCGGCTCGCTTTATAATATTCCCGACGAGAATAAATTAAACCATAAAGTGAATGTTTATTCCGGAATTTATGAAACGGAAGCAAAAACATTAATACAAGAATTTTTTGAAAAAAAACGGGACAAAAATCTAATATAAAAAGAGATTGTATAAATATTTAATTTGTCGGAATTTTAATTTTTAATTCTTGTAACTTATAAAGAGTTAATTTATTTTTTAATAACATTTTTTAATAAACAATTAATAATAATGCAAATAATTATTTTCGGTGCACCGGGAGTTGGCAAAGGGACACAAGCCAAAATTATTGCCCAAAAATATAACATTAAACATATTTCTACCGGCGATATTCTCAGAGAATCTGTTGCAAAAGGGACAGCATTAGGGCTTGCAGCCAAAGAAGTAATGGAACGCGGTGATTTGGTCTCAGACGATTTGATGGGCAAGTTGGTCAAAGAAACTTTGAATGGTTTTGATTATCAAAAAGGATTTATTCTTGATGGATTTCCCAGAACATTGGCTCAATGCAAAATTACCGATACTATTTTTGAAGAATTAAATATTTCTAATCCCATTTTAATTCTGCTTAAAGCCGATACTGAAATTATTGTAAGGCGTTTAACAAGTCGCAGACAATGCTCGGCTTGCGGAGCAATTATTACGTTAAACGATATTAAAGAACCGGATGTGTGTCCGAAATGTAATGCCCGCAATACTTTAATAAAACGAAAAGACGATAGTGAAGAGGTTGTCAGAAGAAGATTAAAAGTTTTTCGGGAAACCACTTTACCCGTTATTGAATATTATCAAGGTAAATACCGCGTGGAAATAATTAACGGCACACAACCAATTGAAAAAGTTACTAAAGATATAGAAGCCGTTCTTAACAAATAAATATTCCTTTAAAAAAATACCCGCAGAAAATTAATTCCGACGGGTATTTTAACATCTATTTTAATTATGGGAATTTACTACGAAATTTGAATTGTTCTGGGTTTTATTTTTTCATCTTTAGGAAGTGTTATTATTAACTGTCCGTTTTCATATCCGGCTTCAATTTTATCTATATTAACATTTTCGGAAAGATTATATTTTCTGTAATAATTCCCAAAATCGTTTTCCTGCAAAATATATTTACGCAAGGCAATATTCTTATAATCTATTTTTCCTATAACAATTAAACTGTTGTTTTCTAATTTTACTTGAATTCCGTCCCGACTTACACCGGGTATATTTATTTCCAAATAATAATTATCATTGTCTTCAAATATGTTTGTTTTAGGAGCAACCCAGGTTTCGCTTTCAAAAGCTTCGTTCCAATTCCCATCGTTTTCAACTTTTACCAATGCTTTTTCATCTGTCATTTTTATTCCTCCTTAAACAAATAAATTTCTCCGGATTACCAAAGTAATCCGGAGAGTATTTTTACTTATCATCGTCATCATCAACAACTTCATAAGATGCATCTTCAACTTCATCGGGTTCCGTTTGGGTATTTCCTCCGGAAGTCTGTTGACTGTCGGCATTTTGTTGTGCACCTTGTGTTGCATCAGGGCCCGGTTGACCGGCTGCGCCTTGTTGAGAATAAATCTGCTGCGAAACTTCGTTCCATACTTTGGTTAAACTATCCGTTGCAGATTTAATGGTATCAGTATTATTGGTTTTAAGAGCATCTTCCACTTTTGCTATTTCGGATTCCAATCTGTTTTTGGCATCATCCGGCAATTTATCTTTAAGCTCTTCAATCTGTTTCTTAGTCTGGAATACCAAACTATCTGCATTGTTTCTAACCTCTACTTCTTCTTTTTTCTTTTTATCTTCTGCAGCATGTTCTTTGGCTTCGCGTTTCATTTTTTCAATTTCCGCTTCGTCCAAGCCGCTGGAAGCTGTAATTTTGATGCTTTGTTCTTTTCCGGTAGCTTTATCTTTAGCGGATACATGCATAATACCATTGGCATCAATATCGAATGTAACTTCAATTTGCGGAACGCCTCGTGGTGCAGGCGGAATATCGGATAATTGGAAACGTCCTAATGTTCTGTTATCCGCAGCCATAGGGCGTTCACCTTGAAGCACATGAATATCAACAGAAGGTTGATTATCTGTGGCCGTAGAAAAGACCTCGCTTTTCTTTGTAGGTATTGTTGTATTGGCTTCTATCAATTTGGTCATAACACCGCCAAGTGTTTCAATACCAAGTGAAAGCGGAGTAACATCCAACAACAACACATCTTTAACATCTCCTGCCAAAATACCGCCTTGAATTGCTGCACCGATTGCAACAACTTCATCGGGGTTAACACCTTTGTGAGGTTCTTTACCGAAAATTTCTTTAACTTTTTCTTGAACTTTAGGAATACGTGTAGAACCACCGACTAAAATTACTTCATCAATATCGGATGCGGAAACACCGGCATCTTTAATTGCATCCAAGCAAGGTTGAACACTGCGTTCAATCAAATCATCAACAAGAGATTCGAATTTTGCACGTGTAATATTTATATTCAAGTGT
>Ga0256913_10001530_pt1 | contig 11871 bp, 8 predicted proteins | sample Axial_MatmetaG_FD_185970 | JGI IMG/M metagenome (GOLD analysis project Ga0256913, IMG submission 185970) | Deep-sea worm associated microbial mat communities from Axial Seamount, Juan de Fuca Ridge, Pacific Ocean - Axial_Mat | ecosystem: Environmental > Aquatic > Marine > Oceanic > Microbial...
ATTATTGAAATCTAAGAAGAAAAACCAAAAGCACATCATCTTTTTGCTAAAAACCACTCATTATAACCCGTTATAATTTCATTATTTTTAGCAAAAATCTAATGCCCTTTTGGTTTTCTGAGAATTAAATTATTAATCGAACTCAGGTTATTAGGTTTTTATATTTATTCAGAAATAAAATTAAATATCAAGATAACTATATAAATAAATAATATGTTGCAAAATATTTCTGAAAGTATATAGATATGTTAATTTGTAAAATATTAAATATCAATTGTATAGCGAAATCAATATAAAAAGATTAAAATACCTTAAAATATTTCTTTTTTATTATGCAATAAGCTAAAAAAAAATAATTATTTTTGTCAATATAAATTAATTTATACCAAATAAAAATAATATATGGGTAGAACAATAACTCTAAAAAAGGGTTTAGATATTAAATTGAAAGGTAAAGCCGAAAAAGTATTGGTAGATGCTGTTAAACCAAAGATGGTAGCAGTGCAACCAACAGATTTTGAGGGTATAATACCTAAGCTTATTGTCAAACCCGGAGCCGAAGTTAAAGCCGGTACTGCTTTGTTTTTTGCCAAAAAAAATCCGGATATTAAATTTGTATCTCCTGTAAGCGGAACAGTAAAACAAATTGTTAGAGGCGAAAGAAGGCGAATATTACATGTATTGATTGAAGCTGATAATAAAAATTCTTATGAAGATTTTAATATATCAGATTTATCATCATTAAGCGTTGAAAACATTAAGGAAAAATTATTAAATGCAGGAATTTGGCCTTTTATCAGGCAACGACCTTATGCAATAATAGCTGACCCTGAAACAAAACCAAAATCAATATTTATATCAGCTTTTGATAGTGCACCACTTGGTGTTGATTATGAATTTATTCTTTCAAAAGAGTTAGATAATTTTCAAAAAGGAATTGATGTTTTATCAAAGTTAACCGAAGGAAGTATAAATTTAAATATTGATGGAAAAGCCGATGATAGTTTCTTTTCTAAAATAAAAGGAGTTGAACTTAATAAGTTTATAGGAAAACATCCTGCCGGAACAATAGGAACCCAAATAAATAAAATAGACCCAATTAATAAAGGCGAATTTATTTGGTATGTAAATCCTCAAGATGTTATAATAATAGGTCGTTTATTTTCCGAAGGAAAATTTGATGCTAGAAAACTTATAGCATTAGTAGGTTCGCAAGTTTCCGAACCAAAATATTATAACACAATTTTAGGTGCCGAGCTAAATGTTTTTAATGATGATGCATTAAACGATAAGTCAAATAGAGTTATTAATGGTGATGTTCTAACAGGAATAATTGCAAATGGATTTATTGGAGCATATAACTCGCAAGTTAGTGTAATTCCTGAAGGTAATTATTACGAATTTTTTGGCTGGATAATTCCTAGATTAAATAAATTTTCGATGTCGAAAACATATATGTCTTGGTTAATGCCTTCAAAAAAATATTCGTTAGATACGAATGTTAATGGAGGATATAGGGCTATAGTTGTAACAGGTGAATACGAAAAAGTTGTACCAATGGATATTTTGCCAACATATTTAGTAAAAGCATGTTTAGCAGAAGATATCGACAAAATGGAACAACTCGGAATTTATGAAGTTGCCGAAGAAGATTTAGCTTTATGCGAATTTGTTTGTACATCGAAAATAGAAGTGCAAAAAATTATTCGCGATGGTATTAATTTAATGATAAAGGAGTTAAGTTAAGATGAAAGCATTAAGAAAATTATTAGACAATATAAAGCCGCATGTTGAAAAAGGAGGAAAATTTCATTTTTTACATTCAACATTTGATGCTGCCGAAACCTTATTTTTTGTTCCTAATACGGTAACAAAAACAGGTGCTCATATAAGAGATGCAATAGACCTTAAAAGAACAATGTTTTTAGTTGTAATAGCTTTAATTCCGGCACTTTTGTTTGGAATGTGGAATATCGGACATCAGCATTTTCTTGCAATAGGAGAGCAATCAACATTAATGGATAATTTTATTTTCGGATTAATTAAAATGCTTCCATTGATTATAGTTTCGTATGTAGTTGGTTTAGGTTTAGAAGTACTTTTTGCACAATTACGAGGTCACGAAGTTAACGAAGGTTATTTTGTTTCCGGAATGTTAATCCCTTTAATAGTTCCTATAGATACACCTTTATGGATGCTTGCAGTAGCAGTTGCTTTTGCAGTAATTATTGGTAAAGAAGTTTTTGGTGGAACAGGAATGAATATTTGGAACCCTGCTCTTTTAGCTCGTGCATTCTTGTTTTTTGCTTATCCATCGTCAATGTCAGGAGATAAAATCTGGACATCGGGTTTAACCGATGGTTTAAATACCCTTGATGGATTTACCGGAGCTACACCGCTAGCACAAATGGCTGCAAATGGTCAAGCAGGAACAAAATTAGCAGAAGAGCTAACAAAATCAAATGCCTCTTTATCAGATATTGTATCACAAGTTTACGATAAATTTGGATATATTACCGATGCTATTGGTGCAAAAATGAGCCATCTTGATATGTTTATAGGAACATATTCCGGGTCAATAGGAGAAACATCTACACTTGCAATACTTATAGGAGCTGCAATATTATTGTTTACAGGCGTTGCCAGTTGGAGAGTAATGTTATCTGTATTTGTAGGAGGATATTTTATGGGGCTTTTATTTAATATATTAGGACCTGAAACAAATGTATATATGCAGATGGATCCTTTAAATCATTTATTACTTGGAGGATTTGCATTTGGTGCGGTATTTATGGCTACCGATCCGGTTTCTGCATCGCAAACAAGTACAGGTAAAATAATTTATGGATTTTTAATAGGAATTATTGCCGTTCTAATAAGAGTTGTAAATCCGGCATATCCCGAAGGAATGATGCTTTCAATATTATTTTTGAACACCTTTGCACCATTAATTGACCATTATGTTGTTCAATCAAATATAAAGAAACGTTTAAAACGAGTTAAGATAACTGCTTAAAAATAAAATTATGAATAGAGATAGTAATTTATACATATTTATTTACGCATCGGTTATGGTAATTATTGTAGCAGCAGTTTTGTCGTTTACTGCCGAAACACTTAAGCCGATACAGAAAGAAAATGTACGAATAGAAAAAATCCAAAATATATTAGCTTCTGTTGATATACAAAGTACTAAGAAAAATGCAGCAGAACTTTTCGATAAGTATATTCCTGAAGAAAACCGAATAGCAATTAATTCTAAAGGAGAAAAAGTTGATGCCGATGCATTTAATATTAATCTAAAGATTGAAAATAAAAAACCAATTGATGAGAGAACATTGCCGTTATTTATTGTAAACATAGATGATGGAACAAAAAAAACAATTATTCCTCTATTAGGAACAGGACTTTGGGGACCAATTTGGGGATACATGTCTTTTGAACCTGATAACAACACAATATATGGTGCAGTTTTCGATCATAAAGGAGAAACTCCGGGCTTAGGTGCAGATATAAACAAAGATTGGTTTAGGAAACCTTTTAAAAATAAAACAATTTTCGAGGGTGATAAATTTGTATCTGTTACTGTTTATAAAGGAGGAAAAGGAGCTGCCGAACGTGCCGGAGATTTAAAACATGGAGTTGATGCAATTTCGGGTGGAACAATAACAAGTAAAGGATTAGAAAAAATGGTATTCGATTGTTTAGAAGGATATCAAGAATATTTAAGAAATAATAAAGACAAATAATTATGAGCGAATTATTTTCAAAAAAGAATATAAAACTGTTAACAGATCCGCTTAACGAAAACAATCCTATTACCGTGCAGGTACTTGGTGTTTGTTCTGCCTTAGCTGTAACAGTTAAACTTGAGCCCGCAATTGTAATGTCGATTTCGGTAACAGTTGTTCTGGCTTTTGCCAACGTAATAATTTCTATGCTTAGAAATACCATTCCTAACCGAATTAGAATTATTGTTCAGCTTGTAATTATTGCCTTCTTGGTAATAGTTGTAGACCAAATTCTTAAGGCATTTGCTTACGATGTAAGTAAACAACTTTCGGTTTTTGTAGGGCTAATTATCACTAACTGTATCATTATGGGGCGTTTAGAAGCATTTGCCTTAGGTAACAAAGCTTGGGCATCGTTTATGGATGGACTTGGTAACGGAGCAGGATATGGAGCAATTCTAATAATAATTGCATTCTTTAGAGAATTGTTAGGTGCAGGAACTATTACACTTCCGGGTATTGGAGAAATAAAAGTGTTAACTTGGTTTATCGAAAATACCGGCTACCAAAACAATGGTTTAATGATTTTACCGCCAATGGCATTAATTGTTGTAGGTATAATTATTTGGGTACAGAGAAGTAGAACACGAAATTTAATTGAAAATTAATATATAAGATATGGAAAATATAATAAACATATTTGTAAAGTCTATTTTTATTGACAATATGGTATTTGCATACTTTTTGGGTATGTGTTCTTATCTTGCTGTTAGTAAAACTGTTAAAACTTCGGCAGGACTTGGTTTAGCTGTTGTTTTTGTATTAGGGATAACCGTTCCTGTAGATTATTTGTTAAATAAATATTTACTTGTTGAGGGAGCTTTAACATGGATAAGTCCTAGTTTAGCAGATGTAGATTTAAGTTTCTTAAGCTTTATAATCTTTATAGCTGTAATTGCTTCAATGGTTCAGTTGGTTGAAATGATTGTAGAAAAATATGCACCATCATTATATGCATCTTTAGGAATATTTTTGCCACTTATTGCTGTAAACTGTGCAATTTTAGGAGGCTCCTTATTTATGCAAGAAAGAGAATATGCATCAATAGGTGAGGCAACATCGTTTGCATTAGGTTCAGGAATTGGTTGGTTTTTAGCAATTGTAGGTATTGCAGCAATTCGCGAAAAAATTAAATATTCTAATGTACCTGCTCCTTTACGAGGTTTAGGTATAACATTTATTATTACGGGACTTATGGGTATTGCATTTATGAGTTTTATGGGTATTAAACTTTAAAAAATATTTTACAATGATTATATTATCAACATCTACAGTAATTATTGCAGGAATAGTAGTATTTCTTTTAATGACCTTGGTTTTAGTTGGGATTTTACTTTTTGCAAAAGCAAAGTTAATGCCATCGGGAGAGGTTACTCTTAAAATTAATAGTGAAGATGAAATGATTGTTTCCCCCGGTTCAACATTATTATCAACATTAGGAAACAATAAAATATTATTACCATCAGCCTGTGGAGGTGGAGGAACCTGTGCAATGTGTCGTATTCAAGTACCCGAAGGAGGAGGTGGAATATTACCTACCGAAACAGGATATTTTACACGAAAAGAAGCTCAAAATAACTGGCGTTTGGCTTGTCAAGTTAAAGTTAAGAACGATATGGAAATTCTTATTCCTCAAGAAATTATGGGAATTAAGAAATGGGAATGCGAAGTTGTTTCTAACAAAGGACAAGCTACATTTATTAAAGAATTTGTAGTTAAATTACCCGAAGGAGAAACACTCGATTTTCGTTCCGGCGGATACATTCAGATTGATGTTCCTGAAATTGATGTAGATTTTAAAGATTTTGATATAGAAGAAGAATATCGCGAAGACTGGGATAAATTTAAAATGTGGGATTTAAAAATGAAAAATCCTGAAGAAACATATCGTGCATATTCTATGGCAAATCATCCTGCAGAAGGAAATATTGTGATGCTTAATATCAGAATTGCAACACCACCTTGGGATAGAGCAAAAAATACTTGGATGAATGTTAATCCAGGAATTTGTTCTTCGTATATTTTCTCTCGTAAACCCGGTGATAAGGTTATGATTTCGGGACCTTACGGCGAGTTTTTTATAAAAGATACCGATAACGAAATGATGTTTATTGGCGGTGGGGCAGGAATGGCTCCTATGCGTTCGCATATTTTCGACCAATTTTTAACAAAGAAAACATCGAGAAAAGCTACATTTTGGTATGGAGCTCGTTCCTTAAAAGAAGTTTTCTACGAAGATCATTTTAGAGCAATAGAAAAAGATTTCCCTAATTTTAAATTCGAGATAGGTTTATCAGAACCTTTACCGGAAGATAATTGGACAGGTTATACAGGATTTATACATCAAATTATTTATGATAATTATTTAATTAATCATGAAGAACCCGAAGAAATTGAATATTATCTTTGTGGACCACCAATGATGAACTCGGCAGTTGAAAAAATGCTGTTTGATTTAGGAGTTCCTAAAGAGAATATTATGTTTGATGATTTTGGTTAAAAATTGTAAAGCTTTGCAGAAATGTGAAGCTTTTTTTTTATAAAAAAAAATCCCTAATAATTAGGGATTTTATATGTTGCGGAGAAAGAGGGATTCGAACCCCCGGTACCTCGCGGTACAACGGTTTTCAAGACCGCCGCATTCGACCACTCTGCCATTTCTCCTAAGTCGAGTGCAAAAGTAGAATTTTTTATTTATTTGCCAAAGGAAAATAAAAAATAATTGTTTTTATTTTGCATTTTTATTTCTGTATCTAAATTTTATTGTAACATTGTAAAATATGTAAATAATTAAACAAAATTTAATATAATGAAAAAGAAGATATTTATTGTTATTGTCATTCTTATTCTTGGAATTGTAGGGATTGTTGCAAAATATATTATTGATAGGTCTATGATTTTTACAGGTTATGCTGCAAAAAATCTTGCATCAGGAATTTTTGTTGCCAAGAGGGATAAAGATAATTTAGAGCAAAATGATTTAAATTTTTCTTTGGTAGCTTGGGCGAATAACAAAGTAGATTATGATAATAAAATAGTGCATACTGATTTTTTTGGATTTGGAAAACAAACAGCTGTTTATAGAGAAGGTTTAGGTGTTTGTTTAGTAGGCGAAAATGATGATATTAATGAAATAAAAAAACAAAAGCTGGAGTTGAAAAAGAAACCTAATGAATTTGATAACATATATTGGCCAAAAGGAAGTCTTGTTAAAGATAATATTGCCGATTATTTTTATTTAGAAAAACTTGAAACGGCTGTAAACAATAGTTTTAAAAAAGGAAATACAAGGTCAATTATTGTTTTATATGATACATTGGCTTTTTACGAAAAATATGCCGATGGTTTTAATAAAGATACAAAAATACTTGGTTGGTCAATGTCGAAAAGTATTGCTAGTACCATGATTGGTATTATGCAAAAGAATGGTAAAATAAATATTAATGAACCTGCACCAATAATAGAGTGGGAGGGCGACGACAGAAAAAATATAACAACTCGAAGTATATTAAATATGACAAGTGGAATAAAATGGGATGAAAATTATGGAGATATTTCGGAAGTAACACTTATGCTTTACGAAAAAACAAATTCCTCAGAGTTTGCTATCAACCAACCAAAAGCATATCCACCGGATTCTATTTGGTATTATTCGTCAGGTAGCTCTAATATTTTAACAGAGATTGTAAAAAGAAAATTTGATAATATAGAAGATTATTGGAGTTTTCCTTACAAAGAATTATTTAATAAAATATCTATGTATAATACCATTTTTGAAACCGATGCTTCAGGAAATTTTGTAGGTTCTTCGTACACATATGCAACAACAAGAGATTGGGCAAGATTTGGTTTGCTTTATTTAAATAATGGTATTTGGTTTGGTGATACAATTGTTACTCCGGAATGGGTTGAATTTACACACACAGCAGCCCCAAATTCCGATGGAAAATATGGTTCGCAGTTTTGGTTAAACGAATCGGGGAATGAATTACCTGATGCTCCAAAAGATATTTATTATGCCGATGGTTATCAAGGACAGAGAATTTATATTATACCTTCCAAAAAACTAGTAATTGTTAGAATGGGATTAACCACAAAGAAAGATTTCGATTATAATAAAATGGTAGTTGAGATTATTAATTCTTTAAAGTAAATGATTACAGAAAGTCTAAACAAAAAAAAAGCCCGAGAAACCGGGCTTTTAAATATTTTTAAAACTAAAGTTTATAAACTTGATTCTGATTTACTACTACCTATCTTATAAATAAACATTAGTTCGTGAGAACCTTGTGAGTAATTCTTTATATCAGACATTGTAATGTCGTATGCATATCCGAATAAAAATTGATCCATATCTATACCAAACATTGGTACAACAGCATCATTTAATCTGTAAGAAACTCCCACCCATGCAATATTCATAATTGTTCCTTTAACATTAAAGTCTAAGGTCATTTGACCTGCTTCAATCATTCTTAAAACCAATGAAGGCTCAATAGAATAATCTTCACCGATATCAAATCTATAACCACCATGTAAAGCATAATGACGAACTTGTCTGTTTTCAAGATTTTTTGTGTTCATCATATTAACTTGTCTTCCGAATAATTGAAAAACCGAGATGCCTGCATAATAGTTTTTACCATAGAAATAAGTACCAAAATTAGCATCAGGTGTAATTAACTTCTCACTTGCATAAAGTACCGTGTTATCATCAGGATTTTCTAAACTGATTTCAGATTTATTCATATAGAATTGTGTTAAAACTCCTGATAAACCAAACGATAATTTCATATCATTACCTAAATCTATTTGATAAGCATAAGTCAAATCGATACCTGTTTTTGTTTCGAAACCTGCAGAATAATTATGAATACGAACACCAACGCCCATATTATCCATAATTTTCATATTTCCTGCTAATGATTGAAATGATGGTGAGCCTTCGAAACCTGTCCATAATTTCTTATATCCTAATGATACAGGAATATAATCATGTGTTCCGGCTGCTGCCGGGTTTATTAAATAATGATCGTGCATAAACTGACTGTAGGTTGCAATTTGCTGAGAAAATGCACTACTTAAAAATAAACCTGCGATTATTGTTAATATATATTTCTTCATCTTTCTTTATTTTTAAAATTATTTAATTATTGTTACTGAACCTGTTTTATCAAGATAATCACCACCAAGATTTATTATGTAATAATATGTTCCTGCCGGTAATTCTTTTCCATCTATTGTACCATCCCATGGCTTTGCATAACCATCAGTTGAACTAAATACCTCTGCTCCCCATTGGTTAAATATTTTTACAGATGCTTCAGGGAATTTATCAATGTATTTGATATTCCATACATCGTTTGTTCCATCACCGTTAGGTGTAAATGCGTTATATATTACAACTTCGTATTCGTCAGCTTCAATAATAACACTATCGGTTAATTCACAATTATTTGCATCACGAATAACATAATGATATGTTCCCATTGTTAGATATTCGTTTGATGTTCCAATATTGTTATTATCCCAAACAACCGAATAAGGTGTAGTACCTCCTGTTACAATAACAGTTGCACTACCATCAGCCTCTCCAAATGATGTTTCGTTTACAATAACAATGCTATCTTTTAATTCTTCTGGTGATATAACTACAACAGAATCTCTAATTGTATCGTTACATTCGTCAGTAACAGTATAGTAATATGTACCTGAAGATAAACTATCAATACTTGATGTTGTATCTGCTAACCCTGACCAAATATATTCTACTGTTCCAAAAACATTTGTAGCTGTAAGCGATATGTTTGCTAAAGAATCTCCGTAACATGCATTGTTTTGACTTGATGCCAATACTGATAATGCAGGTAAACTGTTTATTAATATTGAGTCTACAATTGATCCACAAAGGTCGGTAACAGTTACATATGCATATCCTGCTACTAGGGCAGTATTAATTGCAGTTGTACTGTCATTGCTCCATAAGAATGTAACTGGGTCTTTTCCGTTTGTTACCACTGCTTCTGCACTTCCATCGTTTGTATTAGAACAATTTGCGTCTGATATACTATTAATTGTAACTGTTGTTAATGGATCAATATTAATCTGAACTGAATCTACAATATCGTGACATAAATCCGAAACAGTAACATAAATTAGAGAATCTCCAGGTAAATCATTAACAGATGCTGTTGTAGAACTAGATGCCGACCATACGTAAGTATATGGTTCAACACCATTAAAGGCAGTTGCAGTTGCAACTCCATTGTTCATTCCTGTACAAGTAGCATTTTGCGAGAATGTAATTTGCGAACCTAATGTCGGCATATTTACAATATTTACAGAGTCTATAATTTCCACATTACAATAATCTGTTATTGTTACATGATGCCAACCTATATTTAAATCGTTTGCAACAGCTGAACTTATATCTGTAGTAGAATTTTCCCAATAAAAACTATATGGTGCTTTACCATTAGTATAATCAACTCGTCCTATTCCATTAGAGCTTGTATCACATAAAACTACAACGTTTTGTGTTTCTATATGTGCTTGAAGTGTTGGTAAATGTCCTACGTTTATTGTGTCGATTACTTCTGTTGTAGAACCACAAGCATCTTGAACAGTTACATAATGTGTTCCTATTGTTAATTGTGTAGCTGTAGAATCACCTTCTCCTGTATCCCAAGAATAAGAATATCCTGTTGTTCCTTGATATCCTAAGCTAGGTGTTACAATTGCAACTCCATCATTACTTGCTTCACAATCTACTGTTAAAGTATCTGCTAATGTTGTTTGTAATACAGGGAAATTTGTTACAAAAACACTGTCTATATATGTACAACCTTTTGATGATGTTATTGTTACTGTATAATTTTCTTCAGAAATATTTTCTATTAAACTATCAGTATCTCCATTGCTCCATAAATAAGTCCAATTGTCAAAAATAGTATCTGTTCCATTTGTAATATAAACTGATGCATTACCATTGCTACTTCCCGGACATGTTATTGTATCAACAGTAAATGTTGGGTAGATGTTAGCATCACAACCAAATTTAGCAATAAAAACATCTCTTCTTCCTACTGTTGTATTAATTAATGTAGAATCACCTATTTGTAAATTAGCTGCTTTATATGTTCCTGAAATAAAATAATTATCATTGTTGTCAATGTTTATTGCAACACCACTATTATCTGCTCCACTTCCATTAGATGTAATATATTTAGACATATTTAATTGTTCATTAAAAGACATAAAAAGTGCATCTTTGTTTCCTGTACTAGGGTAATCAATAGTAATTCCATCAATAATAATATCTTCACTATAATATCCACTAATTAAAGATAAGTTATCTTTGTTCTTTATTCTATAAATGAACTCATCACCTGTAGAACCAAAATACTTTTTATTTAATAAATTACCTGTCGGAGAATATTTAAGTAGTATTATATCACTACCACCATTATTAGGAATTATTTCATTTATTTGTTCTGTTTGTGTAGAGTCTATTACTAAATCAGTACTTTTGTATGCTCCTGCAAAAATTACACTGTCAGCACTAACATCTACAGAGTATATCTTATCATCAAGAGAGCCTTGTACATTTCTATACCATTCAACATTTAAATCAAATGAATATTTAATTAAAAATGAATTATAAATAGTAGTATTACCTGTTATTACATCACCATTACTTAATGTAACATCACCTTTGAAATATGCTAATGAATAAATACCTAAATTATTTGATGAAATATCATAAGAGTATATTGATGTAGTATTAGCATCATTATTAATAGCATTAATGTAATTACCATCCATGTCAAATTTAGCTATATACATAGACCGATTACCATTTGCAGATGCTGTTAATACATCTGTTGATGTAAATTTAACTTCGTCTTTAAATTCACCATTAATATATATAAAACCTTGCTGAAAAGTTATACTTTTTGTGTTTTGATAAGTTGTGCCATAAGCAACATTCTTAGCCCATTTTATATCTAAATTAAAATCTAATTTAGCCATAAATGCATCATAATCACCTTGACTTGAAATATTAAAAGCCCCAATATTA
>Ga0256913_10001531_pt1 | contig 11861 bp, 8 predicted proteins | sample Axial_MatmetaG_FD_185970 | JGI IMG/M metagenome (GOLD analysis project Ga0256913, IMG submission 185970) | Deep-sea worm associated microbial mat communities from Axial Seamount, Juan de Fuca Ridge, Pacific Ocean - Axial_Mat | ecosystem: Environmental > Aquatic > Marine > Oceanic > Microbial...
TTTTTAGTGGCGTAACCATTTTTGTGTGATATATTATGTGCTTAATGCTCACAACGAGGAGGTTTTTGATGATTATGAATCCACGAAAGATAGTGGTGGCTCCGTTTATTATTTACGGCATGTTCGCCTGTTTCCAGATGAACGCCCAAGACGAGGCCCCGGCGGCGGAAAAACCCGAAGCCGAAGCCCAACCCGCGGCCCAACCCGCGGCCCAACCCGAAGCCCAACCACAAGCGACGGCGCAGCAAGAAGTGGCACCCTTGGACGATGATCAACTCCAAAACGTCGTTAAGGATGAAGACTTGGACCGCAAAAAAAGATGCGCGGCGGCGGAAGGATGCGTGGCGGAGGGAAAATCCTTGGCGGCGCAAGGAAAATACAAACAAGCGGAAGCTAAATTCAACGAGGCGATGGACGCCTTCGGAAAATTGGGCGGAGATTACGTTGAATTGAAGAAAAAACAACTCAAAACCATAATGGAAAAATTCAGAGTCGCATGGGAAATGGCGATAATGGATGATGCCTACAGGGCCTTCACGGATGGCAAATACGATATAGCCGCCCTGAAAGCTAGAGACGCGCAGTCCATCAAGGACCTCCCAATGGAACGCAGAGGGAAAATACAGAAATTCGTGGACCTGTGCGAAAAAAGATTGGCATCGGTAGAGTACCGCAAGAAAACAGACTTGGCGGACAAAGACGTGGACCCCGGAAACAAACAACGACACTATCAAATCGACGTGGCTTTGAAAAACGCCCGCGACTTGATGGACAACCGTAGATTCAAGGAAGCCAGAGACACTATCGAGAAAGTCCTCGTGCGCGACCCCTACAACTCCCAGGCGTCCTATATGTTGAAAGACCTCTACGAACGCCTCCAAGACATCGGAAACAAACGCAGGGAAAACGATAAGCTCGAAAGAATGGGCGAAGTGACCTGGAAATGGATCGAACCGGTCTTGCCCATGCCGGCTAGAAGACCTCCCGACAGCACAACCAACATCGTGGACTCGGGAACTTCATCCCTCTCAGAAAAACTCGCGAGATTGGTCGTGCCAACCATCAATTTCAAGGATGTCGACATTCAGGCGGCCGTGAAATACTTGAAACAGGAAAGCAAACAACTCGATACCGCCGCAAACGGGGTAGGGGTGAATATCATTCTCAGCTTGGAAGACGCCGACCTCGCAAGTGTTCCAAAAGTGACGCTGAACCTCTCGAACCTACCATTGGGGGAAGTGGTGCGCTACCTTTGCCAAAAGTGCGGATTGAACTATCGCGTCGAAAACCAAGCGCTCGTCATAGGCACCTCCGCTATCAACCCGATGGATACGCGCTTCTTTAAAGTGCGTGGAGCTTTGATCCAACGTATCGCTCCAAATACCGCCGGCGGTGAAGCTGGTGACGGCGACGGAGGACTCGGAGGAATGGGCGAATCCGATTTCTTCGCTCCCGAGGAAACTTTCGCGGGCAAAGGGAAGTCGACGAAACACGATGTCGTATCCGATCAATTAAAGGCGTATTTCGAGGAAAGGGGGGTCCCATTCCCGGATGGCTCAACTATCGCCTACAATAGACGTTCGGGAAGACTGGCTGTCACCAATACTTTGGAAAACCTGCGCCGCCTCGACAAACTCATCCGAGCGCTGGACATGGATCAGCCACAAGTCCTGATCGAATCCAAATTCGTCGAAATAAATCAACGCGATATCGAAGAACTCGGTTTCGAATGGTGGATGGACAAAACTGGCGACACCGCTAGATCGAAACCGTGGATTTTTGCCCCAAACGACACACTCGTGAGACCATTGGGCTACGGTACCGACACCAACGACGCAACTGCCAGAACCCCGGATGGCTACGCCAGCCCCGTCAACTCGAACGTGGCGGGTAGACTTATCAACGACCTCTATTTCCCCGCACTGGGACACAAATTGAACTTCAACGTCCATATGATGCTACATGCTCTGGACCGTTGCGAAACCTCCGAAGTGCTTTCCGCTCCAAAAGTAATAGCCAAAAGCGGAAACGAGGCCGTTATCAGAATGGTGAAGGAAACATATTTCCCGGAGTCTTGGACTGAACCCACAATGTCAGTACTGAACTCCTCTGTCACTCCGTCCCCGCCAACTCCGGAATTCGGAGACCCAACAGATATCGGCATAAAATTCACGGTCACCCCGGAAGTGAGCCCCGACTATCACACCATCAAGCTTTCCTTGAACCCAGAGGTGCTGGTACACGTCGGATGGACAAATTATGGCGTCCCCTATCAAGTAGGGGGGGTAAATGGAATATTCCCAGTGAAAATGCCCGAAATATCCAGGAGAGATATCAACGCCAACGTGAAAGTGTACGATGGAGATACTCTGGTCCTCGGGGGTATGTTGACCGAAAACGCGAAAGGTTCCGACGACAGCTATCCGGGAACGGCCAACGTCCCCCTCGCAGGATGGCTGGGACGGATGCAGACCTCCGATAAAAACAAAACCAATTTGATGATCTTCGTCACCGCGAGAATCGTCAATCCGGACGGATTGCCCATTCGGTTGGGACCGAATAACGGTAAATTCGATTTTAGACGCTAAGGACGACGGGAAGTCTTTTTTGAAGATACAACTCGCATAGGAGGATGATATGTCTCGACAATTCAGTGGTTTCAAGTCGAAGTTGATACTCGCGTTATTGACGTGTTGCGGTTTTTGCTTCCTCGGCGTCTCCGCCGAGGACGAGGAACAACCACAGCTCGACCCTAAAATTCAAAACGATGTCAATAACGAAGTGGCTTTCAGGGAGAAAATCGAAGTGTCGGCCGACGCCGACGCCGACGCCGCGCGCCGAGCGTTCGAAGCGGACCGCTACAAGGAAGCGGTGGATTTCTATAACTCAGCCATTGACAAATTGAAACAAGCTAGCATCTCCAGCCCCCACGTGGAGGAAAAAATAAACGCGGCTAAACGCAATATGGCCATGGTTTACCACTACTGGGCTAGAAGCTTGGCGGCAAAAGCCAGGGAAAAGGCAGACCAAAAGAAATTCGACGTGGCGATAAGCTACTGCATCGAGGCGATGAAAATGGATCCAGCGATGACCCAGAGTATGACTTCTCTGGTGAAACGTTTCAAAAAACAGCGGAAGGTCGCGGTTTACCGTAGCGACACATCGGAAGATGTCGTCGATCCAAATCGCAAGGAACGCCTCTATAAAATAGATGTCCTCATGGCTCAAGGACGAACTCTCTACAATGAATCCCTGTGGCATAGGGCGAGGGATAAATTCGAGTCGGTTCTTCTGTTGGACCCCTATAACGAAGACGCGACTCTGATGATTAAAAAACTCAACAAAGAGATGTATAAAACAGGAATCCGCAGATACAAAGACACTTCTCAAGAAAGAAACGCGGAGGTGACCTGGAAATATGTCGCACCCTTGATCCCTCGCTCCCTGGCTGCTTCCATGGAGAAAAAACCCGTCCGTAAAAAGATGGTCAACAGCAAAATCGAGCAAAAACTCGAAGATATTATCATCAAACACATGGAGTTCGAGGACGCCACAATAGACGCAGTCGTCAATAGATTGCGCTTCCAGGCAAAGGAAGAAGACCCGGAAAAAGAAGGCGTGAACATCGTTTTACGCTTGAACGCTCCGGAAACGGCCGCGGATGCGTCGGCGACTGACGGAAGCGCGGCCACTGCGGGCGGAGAATTCCTTCTCGACGAAGGGGACGGAGGAGGAGCTGCCGACGGTGCAAGCGATACTCCAGCAGCCGACGGAGGCGCATCCGGAGGCGGTGGCCAAACCATCACGATCATGTTCGACGACCTCCCTCTGGGCGCGGCGATTAAAAACATATGCATGGCAGCCAATATGAAGTGGCGCATAGAAGAGTATGCTGTTGTCATAGCGGCGAAAGGGGTCCCTCTCGACCAGTTGGAAACTAGAATATACCCCATCAATAGTGAGGCCGCAACTTCCTGGACTTCCGGTGGAGACGCCGGCGATGGCGCGGGAACGGCATCCGTACAAGCGTTTTTCGAGAAAAACGGAGTCGCGTTCCCCGAAGGCGCCAAAATCGTCTACGACTCCGCCATAAGCCGTATAATCGCGACAAACGTCCCGGCACAGCTGGAACGCATCGAGAGAATTATCCACGAATTGGACGTGGTCGACCCGCAAGTACTAATCGAAGCGAAATTCGTGGAAATACGCGAGAGGAAGACGGACGAGCTGGGATTCGGATGGACCGTTTCCAGAACAAATACAACGCCAATCGCTGGAATTGATGGAAAAACCTACCCCAACACACATGTCAGCAACAGACCTAGAACCAAAACTTTCCAGCCAAACGACCAGCCTCTGACCTTTTTCAACCAAGTTACAGATCCCATAGGTGGCAACGATACGGCTTTCGATATACAACATGTCAATGGAAATGGAGTCAACACCCGTATGACGGTTCACGCGTTGGATTTGGAAAACAACACCAACATCCTCTCGTGTCCTAGAATCACGACTCTGAACGGAGAAGAGGCGACGATTCGCATGGTTACGGAGCAGTATTTCCCCGAGTCCTGGGGAGAAGCGCAGTTGGCGGAAATGGGAGGCGTGACCGGTTCGGTATACATTTCATCCATGCCGGAATTCGGAGAACCTACGGAGTTGGGAGTTCGCTTGACGGTTACTCCCACAGTGGATCCGGATCGATATACCATAACTCTGGATATGGTGCCGGTGGTCCAAACCCACGTCGGCTGGACGGATTATTCCTACGAGCAAATAACATCCAGTGGAACTGTCCAAAATATTCTGCGAATGCCCATCATCGAAGCTAGAACCGTGGAAACTCAATTAACCATTTATGATGGTGAAACAGTCGTCCTAGGCGGAATCATGCGCGATAACACCTCGTATATCGATGACCGTATTCCAATCTTGGGCGACCTTCCTCTCGTAGGACGCTTCTTCCGCTCCAAAGGCGTGAACGCACAGAAGAACAACCTCCTGATTTTCACCACTCCGCGCTTGGTCAACCCAAATGGAGCACCATTGCGTCAGCGCGAAGTACGCGGGAAACCCCCGTTCAGAATGTAAAAGCGACTCTGATCGCTATTCGCTGAACAACTGTCAACATGGCGTTTCCAATGGAAACGCCATGTTTTTTGCTCTTTCACAGTGTAAATATATAAATGACACATGGGGGGGGCGCTCCGCTGCCACCAGCCCGTAGCCACCGACTCACCCTCAACCAATAGGCGTTCCACTACGACTTCTCAAGGATCCCCCCTCTTCGGATACAAATCCAGATGCAACCACCACCGTCCAAATCAACCGCCTTGACTCCACGGACGCTGAAAAAAGTGGCCTGGGCCATATTGATCACCGGATTGGTCATGCGCCTAATGGTGTTCCTCGATGTATTGTCCAACAATCCTCCACCGGGAATGGACGAGGTGGATTACCGCGAACTCGCCACCAATGTCTTGGATTACAAAACGTTTGACACTTGGACGGCAGGATTCGAAAGCCACTCCACTAGACCACCGGCATATCCACTGATGATAGCCGCGACATACGCTCTCTCCGGCAACCGTGGAGGAATACCACCCCGCATCCTCAACTTCTCTCTCGATATCTTTTCCATATTTCTCATGTTCCTTCTAGGACGAATTATCGCCGGAACCTACGCGGGACTTTTAACCGCGGGAATATACTCCGTATTCGGACACGCTCCATATTACGCATCCATGGTCGGTCCACACACATTCTCCGTCACTCTCGTCCTTCTGATCGCATTGGCTTTAATCTCCTTCCGCCACCGTTACTACACCATCCTCCCGGGATTCACCATCCTATCCGCAATTCTAATCCATCTCCGCCCAGTGTTTATATTGGTGGCCCCTCTCATCATTCCAGTCTTGTATCTCATACTCCAGGGAACACCCCGGAGAAAAACCTCGGACAAAACAGAAAAACAGCGCTTCTGGAACAAAAAAACGGTGAAAATCATACTGCCCATATTCCTAGTGGCAACACTCTGCGCACCATGGGCGATACGCAATTACCGCATCCATAAAGAGCTTATCCCTGTCTGCACAATCGCGGGATGGCATCTGGGGGGAACCTCGGTTTTCGACACGGAATTGCCTGTCGACTCCTTGATGGAAAATATCTACTCTCCAGAACACAAAGGTTTCTCGGAAGCCGATTATTACACACTGGCAAGAAAAATGTTCTTCAACGCGCTGCGTCAACATCCTCTCCTCATACCAGCCTTCGGAGCTGCCAGACTCGTGATCGGATGGTCCCCTCCAGGACCGTGGTGGCGCTTCGCTCTCCCAAAAGCCTACGTGTTTCCAATTAGGGCCTCCTATCATATCATACTACCATTTTTGGATTTCGAGGGATTGCTTTACATATTCGCTTTCGTTCTCCTAGCGGGGGCCATACTATCGCGAAAACAAATTCCCCTCGCCATGCGGACGACTTGCGGCGCGGCTTGGCCCATCGCTGTCCTGATTTCCGCATACGCGGCAGCGCATATCATAGGATTCCCCTTGCCCACCTATAGATTCATAATCGAACCACTTATAATACTACTGGGATGCGTGGCGTTGACTCACATCGCTCTGGAATTAGCGAAAACACGCGCATGGAACTCCGAAATATGGAAATCAATAGCCAAGGGAACCAAGCCACACACACAAACAGCCTCGATGGAAACGAAAGTCGTAAACGGCGCCGCCGCGTTCTTCGCCCTACTCATCATAATACCATTCTTGGCGCACGGAGATCCCAACCCGACGGACTACCCCGAACATCTCCCCTCGCCCCCCATGAAAAATTATGCGGAACTTAGAAATATACAGTGGAAACGAGGAGGCGATATCCCAGCGGGAACGCAAGCAGAAATTTCAGGAGTTGTTCGATATCTATCTCCCGGATACAAACACTCCTTGGACGATTTCTTCCCCGTTGAAGATAACGACAGCGTGGCGGCGCGCCTCTTCGTGGAATACGCCTCCCCTAAACATCCTTTGGGAATCGGCGACGTCAAAGTCAATTTCAAAAAAGGCGACGCCCCAAAGGAAGGCGATCCGGTGACACTCGAAGGACACGTCTCCAGCGGGGCGTTCAAGTGGATCGTCATCGACCCGGAAAAATGGACTGATATCTCTAATTTCAGAAAATGAACCTTACAACGCTTGCAAACAGAGACGTTGGAGTTTTAATACTTCGTCCCGCTTTATTTATAGGGTTTGCGGAAAAACCCGGAAACACTACGGTTCTGGCAACAACGTCGAAGGGAGTATGCTTTGTTCGGATTAGGAAAAGGAAGAAAACGCCGGGGATGCCGTCAACGGTGCCAATGCGCCGAGGAAACCCAATGCTCCCATCTCCCCGACAACACCAGAACTTTGAACTCCGTCCCCGATGGCGAAAGAGTCGTGGTCACCGCAAATCCCGACGTCAAAACAATGGAAATGGGCTTGCACCCAGGAGGACTCGCAACGGTCGTGCATAACGATCATTCCGAACACAATATCATCGTAAGGGTTTTCGACCAACGCCTAATCGTGCCAAGAAAAATCGCAAAAACAATCCTCGTCGGAGAATGCAAACGCACCGCGAAATAGAACCCGAGGGAAAAACAAACGCCCACACCCCTCAAAAAATCACCCCTCGATAAAACGAGCCATGACATTGGCGAACTCCAAGCCGACAACCTCCCTGCTATATTTTTTCTCCACTTCGGACCGCCCGTTGAAAGCGAGACGCCGCCGAGTTTCAGAATCCCGCAACAACTCTAACAACTTGATGGTGAATTCCTCCTGGCTTGCCGCGAGAAACGCGGCGCGTCCATCCTCCCCAGCCACCTCCACATTCATCCCAACCGCAGACGCGAGCGCGGGAACTCCAGCCGCCATATACTGCAAAAGCTTGTAAGACGACTTTCCCCGCGAATAGGGATCGTCCGAAAGAGGCATTATCCCAACGTCGAAACCGCGGATATCGCGAGACTCCCCCTCCAACGTCCATTCAATATTTTCCACATTCAACCCCGAAATATCGAAATCCCCGTTGGAAACCACACGAAGAACGAAATCCTCCTCCGCCCGAGCCTTACGCAACGCCGGAACAAAATGCAACAAATGCGTGGAAGCTACCTTCGTGCCAACCCAACCCACCACCGGAGGACTCGAAAACGTTCCCGCCACATCCTCCGGACGAGGATAAGGCGATACGTCGACCGAAGAGGGAATAACCGCGATTTCCGCGGCTGGCGCGGCGGCCCTGGCGGCATCCGCCAACACGTTGTTCGCAACCAACACCATATCCGACGCGCCTACTATCCTTCGAAAACGACGCGCGCGAGTCGAGCTTACATACTCCAATTCGTTCTCGGAGGGGGACGCGTTCCGCAAATGAACCGCGTCGTCAAAGTCGAACGCCAGTTTCCTGGCATGCTTGCGCAATACTTTGAAATCCCACAACGACGGTAGGCGTTTTTGCAAAACAACTCCACAAAACCCAGAACCTTTCTTGAAAAGAGAACGACGATTCGAACCGCTTTTGGGAAGATATTCCACCTCGAAACCAATCCCAGCGCGCTCAAGAAAGGGGAAAAGATCGAGAAATCGTATCCTGGCGCTCGGCGTGTACTCCGATTTCAGAATGAACAGTATTTTTCTTTTGTCCATAGATTGGGCTTCCCACATAGAAAAAACAACTCGCGCAACGGAAAATCAAAGCTCTCCGGCGGACGTTTTCTCCAACGCGGTGGACAACGCGCGGTTGAGAGCCTCCTCTTGCGACTCCAGCGACTCGACAAGCTTGAACTGCGTCCGACAACGATCCAGATTGTGCCCCGGACGACTAGTCTTGAAATAAACGTCGCCAGAAAGAAAATCCGTCAGAAACCTGATGCCAATCTCAAACGTTATCAACATCCCGCTGAAAGGCAACAACTCCTTCTCCGTGTCATTCAAAAAAGCGGCCGCCTCGGACAAATACCCCTCAAGTAAGGCGGTGAACATATCCAGCCGAGCGCGCACCTTCGACAAGTCACGCTCGTCTTCCGACGCCGGGCTGGTGCCAGTGCGAACCATGTCCCCAAAATCGTAAAGAGCCAAACCAGGCATCACCGTGTCCAAATCTATCACACACAACCCTTCGTTCGTAACCTCGTCTATCAAAACGTTGTTCAGCTTCGTGTCGTTGTGCGTCACACGCTCTGGAATCTTACCCGCGGCATGAAGATCAAGCAACCTCGAAGCCATGGGAACCCTCGCTAAAACAAAATCTATCTCCGGCTTAGCATCCAACGCGCGGTTGGCGGAATCCCGCATGAGTGCTTCCTTAAAAGCATCAAGACGCTTCGGTGTGTCATGAAAATGCGGAATCGTCTCCTGCAACCGCCCCCCAGGAAGGTCGACGAGAAGCTTCTGGAATCCGCCAAACGCCTTGGCGGCGTTGAACGCCTGCGTCGGTGTCTCCAAAACATCGTGGGACTGAGCCCCCTCTATCATCGGATACACGCGCCAATAGTTCCCTCCCTCGTCCAAATGATACGGCAACCCCGAGCGAGTCTCCACTACCGTCAAAGTGCGACGAGAGGAATCGGAGCGCCCCACAAGCTTGGACGCCTGATGCGACGTCACACGCTTGATGTTCTCCATCAACGCGGCGGGATCTTTGAATATCTCGTGGTTGATTCGCTGGAATATATATCGGAGTGACGCACCCGCTTGGTTGAACGCCACCGCGTAGGTGTCGTTTATATGACCGGAACCGTAAGGCGCCCCCGAAATGAAATCACCGTATATGGGAAACTCCACGGCAACATTCCTGATTGTACCTATGTCGTGTTTCACTATGCAACGTCTCCACAAAATACCATCTGTCCGTAACGCGGACGGGAAACTTGGAATTTACAGCCTCGACGCGTCTTGTCAAAGGCGGGAACACCCATATCACAAACCAACCATCCAACATGCCCAACACCACATCATCGCAAAACACAACCCGGAATACAGCCGCCGGGGGTTGATTCTTCGCGCCGGATAGGCTATCTTTGACAGTCCGCGGAACTCGCGGACGCGAATTCTGAATCGCAACCGGAGAACACTCGAATGCCAGACTTTAAAATAACCGAAGCCGTGGACAAGGGGCAAATCCTCGTCTCAGACGGCGCTTGGGGAACGTTTTTGCAGAAAAAAGGCATGCAACCGGGGGAATGCCCGGAGGCGTGGTGCCTGGACCGTCCGGACGATGTCCGGCAAATCGCCGCGAGTTACGCGGAAGCCGGGGCCGACATGGTCGAAACAAACAGCTTCGGTGGAACATCGTTCAAACTCGAACATTACGAATTGGCCGACAAGGCCGCGGAAATAAACGAGGCGGCGGCGCGCTTGTCCAGGGAAGCCGCAGGGCCGGACAAGTGGGTTATCGGATCGGTCGGGCCAACCGGAAAAATCTTGATGATGGGGGACGTGTCCGAAGAGGAAATTTACGAGGCATTCAAAACACAGGCACGCGCATTGGAAAAAGGCGGAGCCGACGCCGTGTGCGTCGAAACGATGAGCGCCATCGACGAGGCGGTGCTGGCGGTCAAGGCGGCGAAGGAAAACACCGCTCTCGAAGTGATATGCACTTTCACCTTCGAACGGACGGTAAACGGCGAATATCGCACGATGATGGGAGTCGCTCCCAACGATATGGTCGCCGCCTTGCTCGACGCGGGAACCGATATAATCGGAACCAACTGCGGAAACGGAATGGAGAGAATGGTCGATATCGTCAAGGAGATCCGAGCCAACGCGCCGGAAATCCCAATCCTCGTACACGCCAACGCCGGCGCCCCCGTGAACGTCAATGGCGTCGATACATTCCCGGAAACACCGGAGGATATGAAAAATAGAGTGCCACCCCTAGTCGAGGCGGGAGCCAATATCGTCGGCGGATGCTGCGGAACAACACCAATCCATATTGCGGCTATCAAAGCGGCGGTCGGAAAAATAATGGAGAAAAGGAAATAAAAATGCCCGGAAACGTTTACCAATCCCTGAGCGAGAGAGGCTACGTCTATCAATCCACCGACAAAACGGCCCTCGAAAATATCCTGAACTCGAAAAACATCGCGTTCTACGCGGGATTCGACCCGACAGCCGATAGCCTCCATGTCGGACACTTACTGCCGGTAATGGCTATGCGACAACTCCAAATGGCGGGACACAAACCCATCGCCCTCGTAGGAGGCGCCACGGCCCTCGTAGGCGACCCTTCAGGAAAACAGGAGGCGCGCCCAATCCTTTCAAAAGAAAAGGTCGCCGAGAACACGGCGGCAATAAAAAAACAGCTTTCCAGATTCATCAACTTCGACGACGGCAATGCCATTCTAGTGGACAACGCCGATTGGCTCGAGGAAATCAATCTACTCGATTTCCTCCGCGAAGTAGGAAGCCGATTCGGAGTCAACCGCATGATCGCCGCGGAATCGGTTAAATCCAGACTGGAAACGGGTATATCATACCTGGAATTTAGCTATATGCTCCTGCAAGCCTACGATTTCCACATCTTAAACAAACGCTTCGAATGCCTCCTCGAGGTCGGGGGACAGGACCAGTGGGGCAACATCGTCGCAGGAGTCGAGCTGATTCGAAAACTCTCACAAAAAGAAGCGCATGGACTCACTTTCCCACTCCTCACAGACAAGGCGGGAGCGAAATTCGGTAAAACAGCGGGCGGCGCGGTCTGGCTCGACACAAAACGCACCTCCGTCTTCGATTACTACCAGTTCTGGCGCAACACCGACGACGCGGATGTGGGAAAACTCCTGAAACTCTTCACTAACCTCCCACTGG
>Ga0256913_10001532_pt1 | contig 11861 bp, 5 predicted proteins | sample Axial_MatmetaG_FD_185970 | JGI IMG/M metagenome (GOLD analysis project Ga0256913, IMG submission 185970) | Deep-sea worm associated microbial mat communities from Axial Seamount, Juan de Fuca Ridge, Pacific Ocean - Axial_Mat | ecosystem: Environmental > Aquatic > Marine > Oceanic > Microbial...
TTATATGAATATAATATGGATTGGATATGGATTATGTATGGATTTGATATGGATTGAATATAAATATAATATGGATTATGTATGGATTGAATATGGATTTAATGATAATTAGAAACTATTAAAGATATTTAATGCTACTTAGTACGCTTAGCAATGAGTGATAAGTATCTTATCCAATGATTAAATAAAAATTTATAAATTGTTCTTTTCTTTCTTATAAAAGAAATTTAAAATAAATCTGACGGATTTAATTCTAAAAAATCTTGCCATAATAAACCTGATGTTCCTACAAGTAGAATTTTTTTAGGAGTGTATTTCTTTTTGAATACTTCCATTCCTTTTGTTGGTTTAGTTTGTCCACTTTTTACTTCGATACCAATAATTTCATCATTCTTTTTTAATACAAAATCAACTTCATCATTTCTATGTCGCCAATAATAAACTTTATATTTCCCTTCCTCTGATTTGTTTATTAAATGTGCTCCAATAGCCGATTCAATAATTTGCCCCCATTTAACTGTATCTTCTCTAATTGTTTTAAAATCTAATGATGATAAAGCTGAAAATAAGCCTGAGTTTTTTACTTGCCATTTTGGTGATGATGTTTTCTCTCTATGTTCTTGGTTATAAAATTTTGTAATTCCTGTTAATAATCCGGCAGTATCTAATAATTTTAAATAATGAGATATTGTTGTTGTATTTCCTGCTTCTTGTAGTTGCCCAAGCATTTTATTGTATGATAGTATTTGTGATGAATAGTTTACTCCTAGTTCAAATACTTGGCGCATTAAAGCCGGTTTACTTAGTTTTGTTAGTAATAAAATATCTTTTGATATTGTACTTTCTATCAAAGCATTTTTTATATATTCTTTCCATCTGTTTTCATCATCTATTAATGAAGCTGCTCCGGGATAACCACCAAACCAAGCATATTGTTCTGCATTATAGCCAAAACAGCTTTTCATTTCGGTAAAACTCCAATGTGGTATTTTTATTAATTCAAACCTACCTGCTAATGATTCATTTAATCCTTGTTGAAGCATTAAGCCTGATGAACCTAAAAGAATTACTTTTAGATTTATTTTATTAAATGTGTCTGTATCCCACAATTGTTTCACTGTTTCACTCCAATTATTTATTTTTTGAATTTCATCAATTATTAATAAAAATTCATTTTTCTCTGATGTCTTTAACTTAATTCTTGCAGTTTCCCATTGTTGTTCTACCCAAATATTAGATACATTAGCTACATTATCAGCTGTAACGTATAGATATGGTATGGTAATTTCATCACACAATTGCCTAATTATTGTAGTTTTTCCAACTTGACGAGGTCCTGTTAATGCTTGAATAAACTTTCTTTTACTATTTATTCGCTCTTTAACATCTTGAAAATAAATTCTTTTATACTCCATAAGTGCAAATATAACAATTTACTCAATACAATGAGTAAATTTACTCAGCTAATTTATTAATTATTTTAAAATTTATAAGCTCATAAATACTATTTTTCATTATCTCACATACTCTCGGCTATTTAATGCAATAGCATATCTCTATACATAGCCAAAAATCCATTAAACAAGTAAGGTAGGTTATGCGAGAACTTGTATTGAAAATTACTCTATTATCTTAATAACGTGAGTTCGATTTAAGCGATTACCATATTTGGTAAAAAACGGTCAATTTTTATACTGGTTTTTTTAGCAAGAAAAGAATATATTACCTGAGATTATTCTATTAAAAATTTTAATCCATCATTTTCTTCTTGGTCTAAAAGTATTATAAAAGGATAAGTTTCAATAATACCATTAGAAAGCTCAATTTTTAATAAATAGTCTTTGCCTGATGTGATTTTGGTTTTTTCGATATTATCTGACAATACAAATTCATTTGTATTTGAATTTTCTATCTTTTTTAACTCTGTATTTGATGCTTTTTCTATTAATGAAATAGTTTTAATATCAATTGTTGATTTCCATTTAATATCAACAGCTTCAAAAGTTGAAAAATAATATTGTTTTTTATAGAATGCTAATGATTTAATACTAAACTCATAACTACTTTCTTTTATTTCGTTAATTGGGTCTTGAAGATTTCTTGTAATAATCTTTAATATATATTTATTGTTGTCTTTTAAATCTTGTTTTAAATCATTTTTAATGAAATAATAATCAATAGAGTCTATATTGTTCTTAATATCTTTTTCATAAATAATATCCATAGTATTAACATCATAAATAGAAATAAATTTAATTATAGAATCTGTTTTCCAACTTAGTTTTATATCGTTTTTACTAGTAAATTCATTAGTAATATCATTAAATATAACTGTTTTGTTTTTCATTGCAGATTTTTTCATAAGAGAAACTGCATAGATCTTTTTTGTTGCAGATTGTTGTTTTGTAGTTAATCGTTCACAACAATATTTTTCATTATTTAAACATTTATAAATTGATAAACTTTCACCATCAGATAATGTAATTTTTTTAGTGGTCTTATTGTCATTTGAAAGTTTAAAATTAATATTTCCTTCAGCAGAAATTAATGTTTTTGCTTCATTATTTATATCAATAATATATCCACCGGCATTTTCTTCCCATATAGGAGTCCTTTTTATTGCTTTGTTGTTCTCAAAAACTTTAATATTTGAAGGAAAATTTGTGTATAATAATATTGATTGTTGAGAAAAAGTATTTACAAATAAGAATATTAAAATAATAGATAGTATTTTTTTTGGTTTCATTTTTTATAATTTTTACATTTACCTCAAAATTAATGTTTTATTTTGTAAAAGCAAAATTTTATTATTATGAAAAAATTATTATTTATTTATTTATTAGGTCTAGTATTTGTATCAATAAATGCACAAACAAAACAACAAGCAGATCAATACTATCAGGAGGCGACAAATTTATATCAACAAAAAAAATACTTAAATGCTGCAGAGTTATTTAGTATGAGTGCTGAGGTGGAGAAACAATTAGAACCTATAAGTGTTGACGATTTAGTATTAGAATTGCAAAATGCGGGTATGTGTTATTCACTTGGAGGAAAAAGATTAAAAGCAATAAAAGTTTTAGACGAAGTATATAATATTTACGAAAAAGAGAATAAACTTAATGAACAAGCAACTGTACTATATAGCATTATTGAAATTTATCAAGAATTAAATATAGAGGAAAAAGATGAAGAAATAAAATATATTGAGAAGGTTATAGATTTGTGTAAACAATCCGGTAAGAATGTTGAATTAGTATTATCTTATAATAAATTATCTGCAATATATAAAGACTTGGAACAATACGATAAAGCAATAGCCAATACAAGAAGTGCAATTCCTTATTGCGATAAAATAGAAAAAAAACAATTAATAGCTTTTACTTATAATAATCATGCGGAGAATTTAATGGTTTATAATGAAAACGATAGTGCTTTATATTTTTTAACAAAATCGTATAATCTGTATAAAGAATTAGGGATTAAAAATGATATTGCGGTTATTTGTAATAATCTTGGAATTGTAAATTCTGCTCTATACAAATATGAAGATGCTTTAAAATATAATAATGAAGCAGAAGCATTATTTACAGAACTAAAAGATAATAAAGGTGTTGCAAATACAATTAATAATACAGGAAAGATTTATGAGAATTGGGGAAAATATGATTTAGCAATTCAAAACTATGAAAAATCTATTAAACTTTTTGAAAAAATTAAAGACTATAAAGGAATGGCAGTAGTTTTTAACAACATGGGAAGTTATTATTTTTTAACTAGTTACTACCAATTTGCATTTGATAATTTTGCACAAGCAGAAAATATTTATAATCAATTGAAAGATAATTATGGAATAGCAACCGTAAAAAATAATCTGGGTAGATTATATCATAATTTAGGCGATTATGACAAAGCAATATTTAAATATAAAGAAGCAAAAATAATTTATGAAAAAGAAAATGATATTGGAGCTATAGCTACAGTTTATAATAATATTGGAGGTGTATATAATTCATGGGCACAATACGATACTGCACTAATTTTTTATAATAAAGCATACAAAATACAAGAAAACCTTAATAGAAAAACCGAAATTGCAAAATGTTTAAATAATATAGCTGATGTTTATGTTAGTTGGGGACAATACGATAAAGCATTAACAAAATATAATGATGCCTTAAAAATTTTCACACAAATAAAAGATATTAGAAATATAGCTTCGGTTAATAGCAATATTGCCTCTGTAAATTTTTCGTGGGGGAACTATGATAAAGCAATAGAAAATAACAATATAGCTTTAAAAACATACATAAAATTAAATGATTTATCTAATAAAGCAAAAATTGAGAATAATCTTGGATCAATATATTTTACATTAGGACAATTAGATAAAGCTATAAATCTTTATAATGATGCTTTAACTATCAACAGAAATTTAAAACAACGAAGAAATATTGCAGAAACTTTATATAATTTAGGAGTTGTTTATATTGATAAACAAGATTATAATAAATCTTTAACTTATTTAGAAGAAGCTGTAAATATTTTAGAAGCTTTAAGAAAAACAGCAAAAGGAGATATTCGTAGAGATTTTCTTGCTAGTCAAATTCAGGTTTACGAAAGTATTATTTTATGTAATGTTAAAAATAATGATATTCCAAGAGCTTTTTATTATAACGAATTAAGTTCAGCAAAATCGTTTGCAGAAACTTTAAATAAAGAAAAAAATACAACTAATATTGTAGCAATAGGAGAAGCACAAAGTAAAATTCCTGAGAATACAACAGCATTAATCTATTCTACTGTAGATAATCCAACATTAACACTAATAAGTATACCAAAAACAGGAAGTGTTGGAGCTAATTTAAGTAGTAAAAATAAAATGATTGAGACTTTTTTAAACGATATTGATATTAGAGGTAAAATTATACAAGATCTTACAAAATCTGAGATTGTAGAAGTAAAGCAATTTTTAAAATCAAAAGGTGAGTATAAATTAAAGGTTAGTATGCAAAAGAAAATATTCAACTCTTTTATTCTTGCTTATATTGATTTGCTTTCGAAACCAACAATGGGGAATAACGAAAAACTTGTAAGTTTAAGTAAGGTATTATATAATCTTTTGATAAAACCTGTAGAGAAATATATAGTAACATCAAAAAATTTAATAATTGTACCTAATGGCGTTTTAGGAAGATTACCATTTGAAACATTAATTGATGAGAATGGGAAGTTACTGGTAGAAAAATATAATATTTCATATGTTAATTCTTTAAGTGTTAAAAGTATATTAGATAATCGTAATTATACAGGTTTTAAAAAAGATGTATTGGCTATTGGTGTTTCAGATTTTCATAATGGGAAAAAGATTGATTTTTCTAATATGGAAATAAACAAAGATCAAATCAGTTCAACAAGAAAAATTGCAAATCGTTTGGCAAAAGAGGGTAGTTCTTTACGAATTGTATACAGCGATTTGGGCTATACTAGTTTAAATAATTTACCTGGTAGTTATAATGAAATAGTAAATATTAAAAAACTTTTTCCAAATTCCGATACACTTACTAACACACGAGCTACAGAAGGTCGAATAAAATATTTTTCGCAAAATGGAGATTTACATAAGTATAAAACTATACATATTTCAACACATGGAATAGCCGTAACCGATATTCCTATTTTATCAGGTTTGGTTTTATACCAAACAAAAGCTGAAGTTAATGGTCAAGATGGTTATTTAAGGGTAGATGAAATATCTAATTTAGATATTAATACAGAATTAGTAAATTTATCGGCTTGCGAAACTGGGGCAGGGAAGATATATAGTGGTGAGGGTGTTGTAGGTTTAGCACAATCGTTTATTATTGCAGGTGCAAATAGAGTTGTAGTTTCTCAATGGGCTGTTGATGAAGAAGCCTCGGCTAAGTTTATGGATGAGTTTTACAGACTTGTTAAAGATGAGAATTTAAGCTATGTAGATGCAATAAACAAAGTGAAACGAGAGTTTATTTCCGGTGAAATAAATATGTTTTGGAAAGATCCTATTTATTGGGCACCATTTACTTTGTACGGAAAAAATTAATTTACTTTTAATATAGTAAACTCAACACGTCTGTTTTTTGCTTTACCAATTTCTGTATCATTTGTTGCAATTGGTTTTGTTTCTCCATAACCTTTTGCTTCTAGGTTGTCTTTAGGTATTCCATTTGATATTAAATAATCAACTACACTAGCAGCTCTCTGTTGAGATAAATTAATATTGTAATCATAATTACCAACATTATCTGTATGTGCAGAAATCTCTACTTTGATATTTTTATTTTCTTTTAACAAGTTTACTACCTGATTTAATGCTGTATAACTTTCAGGTTTTATACTTGCAGAATCTGTATCAAAATATATATTATTCAATACAAAATTTGTATTTTCTGTTATGTTCTTTAATTTAGTTGGATTGTTAAAACTAATTGGTTTTTCAAGGTTTGTAATTTTAATAGGCTCTTCCATAATTACTCCTTTTGCTGTAGCATAAATTTCATAATCTTCATTCTTATCTAGTTCTACTTCGTAAGAACCATCTGTTTCGCTACTATATACTTCTGTTACAATTTTATTGTTTCTAACATTTGTAATAGATAGTTTTGCAACAATTGGCTCACCAGTCTCCTCATCAATTAAAGTTCCACTTACTATAGCTTTCTTTTTTGTACGTTCATACTCTTCAGAATTAAAATTAACAGCTAAATCTGTTCTTTCTATGGTTATTTCTGTTAAATCAATTGATTTTTCCAACATAACATAATCACCTTTTTTGATAACTATTTTATATTCTTCTCCTTCAGGTAAATCTACTTCAAAACTACCATCAGCTTCACTACTATAAACTTCGGTTACAATTTTGTTGTTTTTTACATTTGTTATTGATAATTGTGCAACAATAGGTTCTCCTGTTTCGTTATCAATTACATTTCCTGCAATTATCATTTTCTTTTTTAAACGACCTTTAAAAGGAACTTTTTTATAATATATATCATCAGAAAATCCACCATCATTTGTGTAATATGCATATTCTTCGTTAGGACTTAAAGCTATAAGTCTATCATTAAATTCACTGTTTGCATAATCCATATTTTCCGGTTCACTCCAACCAACACCTTCAATATATATACTTTTGTAAATATCGAACTTGCCATAACCTCCTTGTCTGATTGATGAAAATATTAAAGTCTTTCCATCATACATAATTCTTGGCACATCTTCGCAAGTACTGTTTATAGGTTTTCGTAATGCGTGAGGGTTTATCCATTCGTTTTCATCATTCTTATCACAAGCATATATTTTATAACACTTTTCTTCGTTTTTCCCTGATAACCGTTTCATTATGTAATATATCTTTTTTCCATCGGGTGATACTGATGGTGATGCTTCGTATGCTTTAGAGTTTATTTGATTACCGGCATTTTTTGGGGGGCACCATTCTCCATTTATTTTCTCGCTGTAAAAGATATCTAAACTTCCATAACTACCTTTCATATCACTAGCAAAAAATAAGAATTTATCATCATAAGTTAAAAAAGGGTATCCTATAAAAATATCGCGAGTGTCATAGTTATTTATTGCTTGAATACTTTTTGGGTTTGTCCAAGTGGAATCGTCTTTCATTGTAATTTGATATAACCGCCATTTTCCACTTCTATCTGATTGAAAAATCATTGTTTTACCATCAGAACTTAATGTTGGTGCATACTCGTTAAATTCAACTGTATTTATTGGTATTGGAAGTTTTTTTTCTGTTTGAGAAAAAATATTAATCGATAAGATAATTGATAATAATATTAAGTTTCTTTTCATATTGTTATTATAAATAATTATCAATTGTGCGTTTTTCATCTAAAACAATACCTATAAGTATAGAATGACTACCATTAATATATTGATTTACATCTCCAAATGAATGAATATATGCATAAGAAAAATTAATCATTTTGTATTTAACACCTACTGAATAATGTATAGAATTTGCTGTTCTAAATGATAAACCAACCCAATAATTAGTTTTATAAAATAATTTAGGATTAATATCTAATTGTATAGCTTTTGTTTCATAAGTTTTAATAAAAACTGAACCAGAAACATCGAAAATATCATTAATCTTATATTTATAACCTCCCCCTAGATAAACCCTTGTACGATAAGAATAATCAGCGGTATTACTTCCACCAAAATTTATTGCATTTTGAAATAATTGTGTCGCTGAGAAAGATGCAAAGAATTTGGTACTATAATAATATACTCCAAAATTTGCTTCCGGTAAAATAGTTGGTTCTTGAGCATTTATTATTGCTTGATCTAATAAAAGTTCTTGGTTTATTGTTTCTGTAGTAAATGTATATTGATTAATGCCCATTGATAAACCAAAAGACAAGTTTTGATTTTTTATTTTATCAAAAATTAAATGATAAGCATATGTAAAACTAAAACCTTTTCTACTAAATGGTCCATTTGAATCATTATAAATATATCCACCTAAACCAACTCTACCTGTTTTTTTTATCATATTGTTTCGTTGTAAATTTCCTGAATGATCGTACTTACCAACTCGCTCTACTCTTGTATGAAAAGTTAAAACTTGAGTATTTGGTTTTGTATTAAAACCAGACATTTGACTTAAATTTTGAAGTCTTATATCCCAACAATGATTGTATCCAGCAACTGCAGGATTTATTAAAAAATTATTATCAAGATACATTGTATGTATTGGTATTTGTTGTGGAAATACACTTATTGAAAATAAAAGTATTATGTATATTATTAATTTTTTCATTATTTTTTATCTAACAATTGAAACAATGCCTTTTATTAATTCGTGATTATTTTTATTAAGATTTATTACGTAATAATAGGCATCCATTGGTAAATCATGTCCATTATATGTTCCATCCCAAGCTTCGTTATAACCTCTTGAAAAGAATACTAATGTTCCCCATCTATTATAAATTTCTACTTCTATATCAGGATATGTTTGAACATTACCTATAACCCATACATCATTTTGTCCATCACCGTTGGGTGTAAATATTTCAGGTATTTCTTGACAATTGATATCTGTTCTTTTAATTATAAACGAATCTGTTATTAAACAATTATTATAATCTAAAACTTTTACAGAATATTCTCCTGGAGCTAACATATTTACATCTTCGTTTGTTATGTTATTTGACCATAAAAATGTATATGGATATGTGCCTTCTGTAACTGTTATATCAATACCTCCATCTTCTTCATCTCTACAGCTAACATCAGTAATGATAGCTTGTAATTCTAGTTGCTTTGGTTCATATACTTCTATTTCTTTTTCTTTGAAACAATTATTGCTATCAGTAACAGAAATTGTATAATATCCACCATCTAAACTATCTATGTTTGTAACAGCACTATCACCAGTTGACCATTGGTAAATAAATGGAGATGTTCCTCCTTGAATATTTATTGATATTATTCCATCTTTAAAAAATTCACAACTTACATCTTTAACACTATCATTTATTTCTATTGATGGTACTGTTTGTATAATATCAACGGTATGATTTTTAGAACATCCGTTTGCATCTGTTAAGGTAAGTATGTATGTTCCACTTTCTAGATTATATAAATTCTCATTATTATCACCATTTGACCAATAATAATTATATGGTTCAATACCTCCAATAACATTTACAGATATTATACCATTACTATCGTTTTCGCATAATATTTCATTGTGATTATCTGTTATTATAATTGTATCAGGTTGGTTTAATGTTGCTGTATCAACTATTTCGCAACCTTTTGTATCTACTACAGTAAGATAATAATCTCCTGCATAAACAGAATTTAATTCGGTTCCGGTTTCTAAATTGCTCCAATTATAACTTACATAAGGTTGAATACCACCATTTACTATTGTTCCAATATGTCCTGTATTTTCTCCATTACAAAGTATGTGGTCTAAAATAAAACTAATAACAATTGGTTCGGGTTGAAGAATTTCGTGCTCAAGTGTATCTTTACAATTTAAAGTATCAGTAACTATTACTTGATAAATTCCTGCGGCTAAATTATTGGGGTCTTCTATTGTGTCATTATTATTCCAGTTATATTGGTATCCAGGTGTTCCTCCTGTAACAGTTAAATCTATAATACCATTTGTATCGTTATAACAATATAAACTGTCACTTGTTGCAGACAAACTTAAAGGCGCAAGTGGTTGTGTAACTTCGACAGTATCAAATGCTCTACATCCTTCGTTATCAGTTAAAATAAAATAATATGTGTTTACTTGTAAATTATAAGCATCTTCTGTTGTTTGTCCATCAGACCAATAATAAGATTGATATGGTGTTGCTCCTCCGGATATTGATAAATCTATAAATCCATCGTTTCCTCCAAAACAATTAACATTATGTATACTATCAACTGTTATTATTGGAATTGATGATAAGGATACAATTGTTGTATTTGTATCACTACTTACACAACCATTTCCATCAGTAAAAGTATAAACAACATTATAGCTTGCAGGTGTAACTGATGATGGACTAAAAATACTATCAGTCATTCCTGTTCCGGTGTATATTCCACCGTATGGAAATCCGGATAAAGTATCATCTTCTGCTGTAAAACAATATTGGGTTTCTAAGCCAAAGAAATTTACTACAGGCAAAGTATCAATATAAACTGTTTGAGTATCTGTATTTGGACATGTTCCATCATGATATGTATACATTATATTATAATAATTACCTGGATTTAATAAAGTTGGAAACAAGCTATCATTAACTAATCCACTACCGGTAAATGTTCCTCCAATAGGAGATGGAATTAATTCTACAGCTTCGGCATCAGCACAATAATTACTGTTCATACCCGAAAAACTAACAACAGGTAATTCATAAATCCTTATTCCTCCTATTATACTATCAATGCATCCTTGAGAATTTATTGTATGTAATGTAACATTAAATGTATCAGCAGTTAAATATAAATGAGATGGGTTTTGAATTACTGAATTTTCACCATCTCCAAAAAACCATTCTACTGTATAAGTACTGTCAGTAATTGTTGATAAATCTGTAAAATGCGAAGAGTCGTTAAAACAATCATTTGTTGTAGAAAAATTAGCAAAAGCTAAAGGTAAAATTGTATCGATAAGTATTGTATCGTTATAACAGCCTAAATCTGAGTAGGCATAAAAATGAATTTCATAAACAGCACAAGTATCATATATATGTTGTGTATTTTGTATTGTAGAAGTATCTCCATCGCCAAATTCCCATAAATAATTATCTATGCTTCCTAAAGAAATAGTTGCGTCTCCAATAAATTCGGTATTATGTCCATAACAACCAAAATTATATGATGGATTAACTTGTGGTATTGGTGCATTGTGACGAACTGCATACATTGTGTCGTTTGCTATATTATCATCGTTTGCAGCTAAAATCCATGCTTTTATATTGTAAGTTCCTGGTGTAGAAAAATCATAAAGTTGATTAAAGCTATATTCTATATCATTATATGTTGAACCTGCAATAATTTCATCGTAAACAGCACCTCCGTTAATTTGATAAGCAACGTGTATATTTTCGAAAGGAATATCACCAAACTGTCTTAATAATACAGTTATTGTGTCAAACCCTGTAATACCACAATTGTTTTCGGGACTTAATAATTCCATTATTCCAAAATCAACAGTAAATTCATCTACTCCAATATCCGGTGCTGTAGCATTTCTAATTTCATTATCAAAATCTAACATAACTTGAGACATTGGAATACCTGCTCCATTTATCGCTCTTTGGTAAGGGCGTAATTCATAATTA
>Ga0256913_10001533_pt1 | contig 11860 bp, 13 predicted proteins | sample Axial_MatmetaG_FD_185970 | JGI IMG/M metagenome (GOLD analysis project Ga0256913, IMG submission 185970) | Deep-sea worm associated microbial mat communities from Axial Seamount, Juan de Fuca Ridge, Pacific Ocean - Axial_Mat | ecosystem: Environmental > Aquatic > Marine > Oceanic > Microbial...
CAAGTCTTGAATATTCACTTTTTAATTGTTCTATTTTAGCTTCTTCAGAAGCTGCATATCTGTCAGCTCTATTAGCTAGAGCAATTTGAAAAATTTCAGGAAAGAACATTAAGTTTATAGATTTTTTCTCATACCTTTCCATAGATTCTTTAAATAGTTTTCTTTCTAATTCTATTTCTTCAGCAACACCAGCTATTTTTTGACGATCTCGTGCTTCTTTCCCAGTAAAAATATCATATAACTCTTGTGTAGCTGAAAAAATAATTGGTATAGGTATTCCTGTTATAGAAGAAATAATTTGAGCATCAGTAAGCTTTTCTAATGCATCAATTGCATCATGTGAGATAGTAGTAAGTTCTCTACTTATATTTCTGTCTAGCCTAGCAGCTTCATCGCTGATATTGTTTCCAGCTCTGTGCAGTTCATTAGTTACATTGCGTTTTGCTCTTTCCAACTCTTTTGATATATTGCGAGTTGCTCTATGTGACTCATTTGATACATTACGCTTTGCTCTTTCCCATTCATCTGAAAACGAACCCATAAGAAACCTTTCACTTCAACGATATATCTACAGAGATATTATCTTTAATTACCTTACTGTCGTCAATCACTTTAGTATATTCAAGAAGATAACCTACAACTTTTAATGCTTCAATATCATTTGAAACCTTTTTTGTTACTTGTATAATTATTTCGTTTCTTATATTATCTACAAAATCGTAAAGCCATTTTGTAAAAATTTTTACATTATTGATTGACTCTGATGATATAAATATTTTATATCCAAGTTCTATATCAGTCATCGCAATGTTCGCAGCACCATCAAAAACTTTTCTATGTGGTATAATTGACACTTGATTATGTATAACAACAGGACCAAATATTTTTATAACTATAGATAATTTTAATCTCGTACTATCAAAAAGTCCTTTGTAAAATATATCAATATAATCATTATTTTCAAACTGCTCACCATCTGAAACTATTACTATTTTTTTTGTTATAGCTGATAGCTCATTAAGCATTGTAGATAAATCTTTAGCACTCATTGCTGTTGGTTCAGTTTTATCAATTATTATCACATCAAAAATAGTATCAAAATCTTTTTTAAATCTAGATACAACTTTTAATACAGCTTGCAATAGATCATTACTTGTTGGATTTTCAATATGCTCAACATACTCTATTAGGTTCAATTCTAAAATATTATTTTCCATAAGACACCTATGTTAATTAACCTTAGTAAAGTTTTTCTCAGTACCTTCTGGATCTTTAAATTCACTATCATCTACAGAATAATATGGATCATCAAGACCTTCCATCACTGATCTAACAAGTGCTCTCATGTTTTTAAAATCTCGTTCTCCAGCAATTACATTTGCTGAACTTATGTATTTTATAAAATCTGAAAACTGTTCAGTTGCTTTAACTCTAATATTATCATTACGAGTGTATTCCATTATTCTTTTTTTAGCAATATTGAAATCAATATCAGCTTCAAGCTGTAACATTGTTGCAGCTTTTTGATCAAGATCCGCTTGTATATTTTCTAGCCTTTTTGACTCATCATACCCAAGCATTATATTTTGCTTATCCATCATTTCTTGCTGAGTTTTTAACTTTGTCATTTCTGACTTTCCAGCAGTATCATCTTCTATTGGACCAGTCCATACTCCATCTCCATCAACATGCATACCAGACAATATTCTATCATTAATAGATTTCGCCTCTTTTGATAATGCTTCAAATTCTGCACCTTTTGCATTTTCTTCAGCAGCAGCTTCACCCATAGCGTATTGAACAGCATATTGAAAAGCAGCAGAAATCATATTTGTGTAAATAGCACCAGCTTCAGATTGTGTTATGTTGCCAATTCTTTTTGCATCATTAATATGTATCCTTGCTACTGTCATCATGTCACCAACATAACCACCATCTTTAATTGTTTTTTTTCCAACAATCTTTTTCCAATCTATTCTTTTTATACCAGAGTCAGCCATATCAATTTCCTTTTATAAATTATGTTATTTTATTAGTTACAACTGTTAAATTCTCTACTCTTCTTACTATTGTTCTAGATAATTTAGCAACTATAACTCCATCTACATCTAAGCTACCAGAAGCAACATATACATCTATTATATTAACACCCAAATTTAATGGAACATTATTGAATATTATATATCCTGGTGAATCGTCAGTAGCATCTTGAAACTCATCTGGTACATTTATTGTTTTAACAACTGTTCCAGTTCTTATTTCAGCATGTATATTATCAAGAGGTTGACCTATAATTTTTTTTATTCTTATGTCAAAACGCAATTCTATATTATCTTCTGTTGTATAGTTCATCATTTACCTTATTTTATTCAGAACCACATGTGCCACCTGTGGTTCTGAGATATTAATCTACTAACGCATCTAAAGATTCATCTCTTATCGTTTGTTTTTTTGCTAATTTTTCTAGCTCTTTTTTATTAAGCATTGGTAATTCGATAATATTATATGCAGGGAACTCTATAGTATCAACTCTGTTCTCTTCATCGTTTTGAACAGACTGAACAATAACAGCATTTTTTAAATTCTGTAAAGCACCAAATCTTATGTGCCAAGGTTTACCAAGTACAAGTCTATCAGTATGATATCCTAATACTTCATTTCCCCATGTTACATTAAGAACTTGATTAGGAGCAGCTTTTGTTTGATTTTGAGCATTAGAAGTTACATTAACTCTTACAAGTCTCATAAATACTTTGTATTGCTCTCTCTTTTTTTTAGCTGCTTCAACTTTTTTGTTTGTCTTTTTAGATTTTTTAGGAGATGTTTCTTCTTCTACTTGAACATCTTCATCTTCTGTTTCTTCTGAAACTCCATAATAATTATCTAATGCAGCGATAAGTTCAGCTTTATTAGGTTTTTGATTTTTAGATTCAACTTCTATACCCAAATCATCTACTAGAGATAATAGTTGTGCGTTTGTTTGACCTTCGTAACTCATTTTTAAATTCCTTATTGGTTTGATTTTCATCTATTGCCATATTAATTTTTTTTTATCAATAAGCCTCCATAAAAAGGAGGCAGATTTAAGCTAAAGCAAAATTAGCTTATTTTAGCAGTACATACTATTTGACGGATCCATTCTGGTCTTAGAGCCATAAATCCATAATACCAAGAAATACTTACTGCACCTTTTTTACCATATACATCATTATACGCATCTGGTTTTGGAAGAATTGTTGTAACTCTAGCTACATCACCTTCAAATCCTACAGTTGCAAACGAACCTGAACCAACGAAAAGAACTGGTAGTCCATCATATTTCCACTCATTAGTGTCAGTATGAGTTGTATAATAATTTGCTTCATCAGAAACATCATCATCATCAGCATCAGAGTCAGCACCAACACCAGCATATATAGGCATATCTTCAACTTCAATAAATCTAAATTGACCTATTTTACCGATTTCGCCTTCTGCAATTGTACCAGCAGATGCATACATTTCAACAGGAACCCATACTTCTTTTTCAAGAGAACCATTAGTAATAGTCATATCTTCAAGAGTAGGAATCATTTCTGAACCAACATAAACATATCTTGCTTTTGCAACAGTAGATGTGCCTATTTTTTTAGAACCGTCGATTAACTTAGTATCTTTAGGACATCTAGCGTCTTTAAGACTTTTATCCATTAATCTTAAAGAAGAGAATGTTAAAGAATCATCTTTATCTAAGTCAGCAAGAGTCATAGCATCACCAGCAAATGTTCTGTTAGTTTCAGAAGCAGTTAAAAGATCGGCACGAATTTGAGCTTCACGAATATCACCTTGAGCCTCACCAACACTTCTTGAATATCTACCTAAAAGACCTTTTTCAGTATCCATATCTAATTGTTTTTTAGTAAAACTCATATAGAAACCAAATTCAGTTACAGTAGCAGAAATATCAAGACGCTTCATACCAACTTGGTTAACCATCCCGCCTTCTTCAGTAAGTGCAGGGAACGCACCTTTTTGAACAAGAATATCTTTAGAACCACCATAAAAATTACCATTACCAGACTTAACTGAACCAGTAGCTCCAGCTGCATCTTTAGCTAATTGCAGAGTTGCATATCCAACATCGTTATTAACAGAAACACCATCAGCATCATAAGCATACCAAGTACCAGCAGTAAGTTTAATACCATTAGCATCAATACCTTGATCATTAATGTTTGATGGATGTAAGATAGGAATCTCGTGATATTTAACAAGAGTGTCTCCATAATGTTTCTTTTGTGTTTCTTTAGAACCTAGCTGTGAGAAAATTTTATTTCTTTTAGCTTCAATAACAGCCGCTCTCGACCAAAACTTATCATTAAATTGTTTACCTATTGATGAACCAGATGCTCCACCTTTTCCAAATACCATACTCATTACTTTTCCTTTTTATTGCTCTTTATATATAAGAGACTTAATTATACACTTCAGCTTCAAAAAACTTCATAAATTCTTCATCTGAAAGCTCAGCAGGATCAAATGAACTTTGAACCTTTTTCTTTTTGACTGGTCGCTTTTTACTTACAGATGCAGCTTTTTTTCTAGCTAATGCAGCTTCTTTGTTTCTTTTCTCGACTTTGGCTTTATAAGCTTCAGCTTTGGCATCATTGCCATTACTTGTTTTTTGAACTTTATTTTTACTTCTCAAAGTTTGTTCTCTATTTCTTCTTTCAATATCTAATCTTATTTCAGCTTCAAGTTCGCCTGCAGCTTCTCTATATTGAGATATAGCATTTTTTGAAGAAAATACTCCATTAACATCAACTATTTTCTTTTCAGCGATCTTATCTTGAACAAGATCAAAAATACCATTATTTAAATGTTCAATCAGATCAGAACCACTTTGAGGATCTTCGATTAATTCAATAACACTTTCTCTGTCCCATTGTCTACCTAGTACATCTTGTACCCTGTCTTTAACTCCAGTACTATCAGCTGACTCTAAAATGTCATCCAATACTATCTCAGCTTTTGAAGCTAAGTGAGTCCTATTATCATATTTTATTTCTTCCATATCAAGATCAATAGGATCTATGTTAAGATTTTTTAGATGCTGTTTTAAAGCTTCTGGATCTCCGTCAATAAGACTCATTGCTAAGTCAAATTTTTCTGGGCTATCTAACATTCCTCTTTCTTTTAATGGATTCATATATGGTCTATATTTTTTAAAACCAGCCATTTTGTCACTGAATCCAGCAGCCATTTGTTGTGCCTGTTTGATCTTTTTAGGATCTGAGAATCCTCGAACAGTTTTACCATTAGCAACAAATTCTGAAGTAACTTCATCATAGAAATTTTTGAATTTTTTATATTCATCTTTATAGTTTATTTCGCCAGTATCAACATCGTCGCCGTCACCACTTTGTTTCGTTTCAGGTTCATCAGATGATTTTTTATCATCATCACTATTATTTCCATTTTGAGAGTTTTCCTCATCTTCCTCTTCTTGTTCTTCGTCATCTGGTTCTTCAGTATCAAGATCATCGCCGTCGCTATCATCATTCGTTTCAGTTTCATCAGAGTCAGAATCATCAAGTTCGTCAGAATGATCCGTGTCCTCGTCGTAATTATCTTCTTTTTGTTCTTCTTCGCTATCGTCTTCTTGTTCTTGTTCTTCTTGTTCTTCTTCTTGATTTTCATCATCAGCTTCTAAAGAATCATCATTTTCATCGCCACTATTACTATCATCATTACTACTATCATCTTCTAAAACTTCAGGACTTTCTAAAAAGTCCATAAATTCTTCATCAGACAAAGTATCTATATCTATATTTTTATCCATAGATTACTCCTTAGTAGTTGAATCTTCACTACCTCTGGCAGTTACTTCTTTCCTGTAATCTTCTAATTCAACTATTGTTTCAGGAAGGGTAATAGCTTCTCTTAATTTAACACCAATAAATTCTTTAAGACTTCTGATTGCAGCTATTTTTTCAAGTAGTGTATCATTAATTTCTTTTTTCCAACCCATAGGTGTAATTAAAAGCGAGAAAATTCTTTCAGCTTCTGTTTCCATATATCCATCAAGTATAACTGTCTTAAAGTCATCATTAGTATGAAGTCTTTCTATCGCTTCAGCTAATTCTATTTGATCTTTATGTTCAGCTATCTTGTTATCAATATGCTCAAGTTCTTCTTTAATTTGTTCTTCTAGAGTAGATTCATTATCCATTGTCTATTTCCTTATTTTTTTGGTTATGGATGCATTAGCATTGCCACTTAGATTCAGCTTTTAATGTCGTTCATTTTATTGGACAAAGAGTAAAAAAAGAACTCTTTTATTGTTTTTATTTACTGTTGCTGCTGTTGCATTTGCATCTGTTGCTGCGTTTGCATATCTTGCTGTTGCTTCATGTCTTGTTCGTTACCAGCTGCCATAGCTTTATCTCTAGCCCATAACGCTAATGGACTCATATGTGAATCTATTTCAGGAGAAGGCATATCAACTGGACCTGGACCATTTGGAACATTAGCACCTTGAGGCATAGCAACTCCTTGAGGTTCAACAGGAGATTCTTGAGGCATTCGAGAATCAACTTCTGACATTATAATTTCTTTTGCCTGGTCACTAACGTTAGGATCATTCAAAATATCATTAATATCAGCTCCATTTTGCAATGCAACAAATAATGAGTTTACCTCTTCCTCTGTAGATACTGTGTTATCTACTTGAGGTTTATCTTGAATATTATATCCTAAACCTTGCCCATTTTGCAAGTCTCCAGATAATCCTCCACTATTAGGATTTAATAATTCTAACATTTGTTGTTCATCCATGTAATATTCCTTTTACTTAATTAGTCGCTAGAATTTAAATAACTCATAGCCATTTTGTCTAAATCATGTAATCGTTTATAGTTATCATCATCTAGTTTTTCAGCTCGTTTAGTGCCACTATCTTCTTTTAAGAAGTCGTAATCTAAAATATCAGTTTCGCTTCTTAGTTTTTCTGCTTTAGCTATCATCTCTTCAGCTTTAGCAGCTTTAAGTATAGTGTCTCCTTTTAAGTTTTCTGTAGATCTACTAATTCTTTCTTTAATTTTGCTATCTTCAGATTCGATATCTTTAGCAAGGCTAGCTATTTCCATTTGTAATTTCTGATTAATAAGTCTTTCATTTTCTAATTGGAGTTTTTTCAATTCTTCTTCAGCAGGATCAGGTTCTGGAGAAAACTCTTCCATCTTTTGAGCCAAGTCTGGTTGTTTCCATAGTCTAGCTATTTTTGCATATATTATTTTACTCATCTCAGGGTGCATACTAGCTGCGTTTGTTTGCATTAGCATATTTAATTTTTCTGCAGTGTCATTATCTTTTTCTGGAGTTGATACATCAATTTTTAAATCGAACTGACCTTTAAGGTCTTCTCTTTTAACTTCTACATATTCTGATTTAGTAATTCTAACAACTTCTTTCTCATCAAGATAAGCTTGATTCATAATTATTGTTTTTGAAGCCATATCTTTGAAGAGCTGATTTGATATTCTTCTAAGTATACTTAACTCTCTTTTTGAAGTAGCATCAAGTGCACTTCGTATACCTGTAGCAACAGTACCAAGAGCTTGGCTACTTATACCACTAGAGAAAGCTTTTGTTGCAGAAAGAGATTCAGCTTCATTGTTATTCATTGATATCATATCAAAAACAGTTCTTGGCACTGGATCTACTGTTTGTGTATATATTCCAGTTCGAGGATCCATATCTCTTTTGAAAAATACTGTTCTTCCAGCTTTATAATTATCATTCTGTAATGGACTAGAAAAGAATTGCTCATTTATAAATCTTTGACCAAGAGCTTGCGTTGATGTTATATCTTGTGCAGCTCTAGTCATTTTACCAATTGATTCTTGATTTTCAAGAATAAGATCTCCATCAGATTGACCTCTGATATTATTTTTAACTGGCAAATATGATGATACAGAAAATGGTAGTTTACCGTGAGGAAATGGATTTTTTTCAAGTCTAATCAGAGTTTTGCCAACCCATGTAGCAATAATAGCAGTGGTCTCACCAGAACCATCTATATCCCAAAAACCCCAGTATTCATATGCTGTTATTTTTTTTCTAGCTTTATCTTTAAATTCGAATGATGTTTTATAGTTATTTATTTCGTTGTAAGATGAGTTATAATCAGTGTCCTCATTTTCTATATGGTCTAAATTCTTATATATTCCATGTTCTTCACCATTTTCATCGGTAGTAAATTCTTGTTTTTTTAATGTATTTAAATCTGTTTCGTATTCATGGATTACAAATTGAGCATCACTAAATATACCTTTACAAGTAGGATCTATAATTATACTTTCATTATCACATACTTCATATATTGGTTGATTTTTTACAAGAACAGATTCTTCGACAACAACAACTTCTGTTCCTGTCTGCACTGGTTCACCAGTTTCCATCATTTGTTGTGCTTGTTGAGGATCTATCTCTCCGTTAGATATAGCCTGTTGCAGTAACTGATAAGATTCTTCAGGAGTAGCATATACAGGTTGTTCTTTCTCAACCTCAACTGTTTCTTCTTCTGCTTCCCAACCTGTTTTTACAACAACGGTACCTTCATTAACTAAAGTTCTTATAATATCACCAACTATTTGAACTTTATCTATTTTTGTAGCCCATTGATAGTTTATTAAAATTTGATTTTGTCTAGCAGCTTTCTCATCACTACCTGTTCTAGGCTTGATTTCAAACATATCTTGTGTATTAAGGAATGGTTCTTCTAATGAAGGGTATTTCCATTCAGCTTGTCTTCTAATAACTTTAGGTCTAGTGCTACTTTTACCTGCAGCTACATCAATCTCTGCTCCACCATCAAAATTTATTCTTCTATCTTCTAACTCTTGCAAGAACAATGAATGATCATCTAATGCTGATAAATAGTCTGCATGAAGGTCTGAAAACTTTGGTTCTTTTTTCCATGAAGTTAATTTTGTGACTAATTTTTTCATCATATTCCTATTTGTTATTTAGCTAATGTTACTACAAAGTCGCTTAACTATAGATTAAGGTATAATTAAAGTTACCTAGACAGAACCACTGGTGACTAGACTCTTTCTAATAATTTAATTACACCAACATTATGTGTCATTATCTCTTCATAATTTTGAAATTTTCTTTTTCTTATTATGCTAAAAGGAAATTCTTTTCCTGCATCATCAAAACCCCAGCATTGATTACTAACATATAGAGAATTTGTGTTTGGATTGAACATTCCACTATCTTCCATCTGATCAGTTACAAAGTCAGAATATTCTAGGGGATAATCATTCTCTCCTCTGTCATGTGGATATATACTAACTTTTCCTTCTTTTTCGTTCGTAATGATACAATCAATTATTCTTAAATCACCAAAAGAATTTCTATATCTAAGCATAATATCCCAGTCTGTTATAGTAATAGGGACGCTTCCTATTGAGATCGTAGTTTTATTTGGATATGTATCTCCAGCATATCTTATTATATCTTTTGTTGTTGTTGACATCTATAATCCTTTTCTTTTTTTTATCTTACCATTATTCTATATCAAATACAGTTCTATTTACATAACTTATATCTCCGTTTGCAAGAAAATCATAATCATCAATGTTTGCATTTGCATAAATATCATAATTATCAATATTTGCATTAGGACTTAATGTTTCGATTTCTGAAGATATATCAAAAGTTTCTATGTTTGCAGAGATCTGATTTGTTGTAGGAACTTCATTAAAACATACATGAATAGTGCCTCCTACATCATTTTCAATACCTTTTATTATATCTATAATAGTTCCATACTTTACAGATGATTTGCTTTTTAATAATTCAATTAATGTCATTTATTAATCCTTGTCGTTACGGCACATCAGTAAACGATATTGCTCTAACAATATCAAGATCAGTAAGCTTGTCGCCAATGTCCATAAGTTTGTTATGTTCTTCAAGAGTAAGTGCACTTCCACCAGTTTCCACAACTATAACTTCAACCTGCTTAGGAGTATAATTTATATTTACTGTGGATGAAACAGAAGATGTATTAAAGCATTCAGGTCCTTCAAGTCCATCATCAGAAATTATTGTACCATCAATAGCTAATGTTTGATCAGTATCAAACGGAACTATCCTTGTACCGTCAAGTAAGACTAAATATCTTTCTGTTCTCTTACTACCAGAAGCATTTTTCTTATCAGAGCCTTTCATTACTAAGAAAGGATCAAATCCTCTAATAGTTTCATCATCTTCTCTCATTTGCCTCATCTCTCTATATAAGTCAATCGGGTGAAGAGTAGAAGCTGCTGAAGATGCATCTAAATATATCAATCTGTTAACTGGATCAATTCTTTCTATCATAATAATATATCTCCATTTGACATTATAGTTCCACCATGTTTTTTTGTTATCTCACTAGTAATAGCAAATACAACTTTAGACATAACAACATAATCTGAACTATACATATCTTTAATATTTATAGAAGTTATCATATCATAAATATTAAGATCGTTGCAGCATATTCTTACTTTTATAGTATCAAACCATGGAAGTATATCTGTTACTGTATTATTTTCAATTGTTACTTTATTTAAAACAATATGCAATATAACATTATTTGCTTTTTTGTTTTCTTCTGGAACAATTTTAAATACTTTTAATATTTCCACAACATCATCCTATAAATTATGCATTATTTTCTACGCCAGGTTCACAACTAAACCCAATCTCCGTGGTTCTAGAGATAGTAAATAGTGTTTTAGCTTGAGTCGCAACACCATTCCCTTCACACACGAATACACAATTTTTATTTGTACCAGCTGAACCAAGAATAGTATCATTATCGTAATCAAATGCAAACGATACAACATTATCATTGTTTGCATCTGTACTTGGTTTACCTTTAAGTTCATTACCATCTGCGTCTATAATTGTTATAACATTTGATGTATTAAAATCATCAGCACCAAAACCTTGATACCAAGCTTTAGGATCAGACTTAGCAGTTGCACCAACATTAACATTAATACTAACTTTAAATTGATATGCTTTTTCATTACCGTTGTCGTCTATAAATTTAAGTCTTTGTCTGTCTTCAACTGGGATATTGTATACATATAATCCAAGTTCATCTGCACCTGACTTAAATATAATCTTTGAATTTTCTACATCATACCAAACATCAACATCTTTACCGATTGTAACAGTTTCACTACCACTATCAATGTCAGAAGTAGAAGTAGATATTGCATCAATCCACGCAACAATTTCATCTAAATCAGCTCCATCGTCGTTAGTTATTACCCAACTAAATGTACCAGCTGTTCCTGCGAACTCATCCACAACAAGTGGAGTAGATAATTTTTCTAATTTCATATTAGCCCATACACCAGTAGGACTCGTTAATACATCACTTAATGGCATAGCAACAGGATCAGTAGTAGGATGAGGAACTTCATTGATTGCAAAACCAGTATCGAATCCACCAAGAGTAGGTATTGCCAAGTCAACATCTGTTGCCTTTCTACTGAAAGTATTTCCATAAGTTCTAAGAGAAATAATTTCTGGTAAGTCTCTACTGTCATCGCCATTCACATCATACACTAATATAGCTTCATCTATTTGACCTGGTTTGCTAAAGTCAATTGATGTTGTATGTCTGCCTAACTGATAAGAAGGTTGTGATGTTTCAAAAATATTCGATAATCCCTTATTCCCAAAGAATACTCTAGATAATGATTTGTCTAATAAAAATTCTTTCCACCCAGAACCACGGATTAGTTTTTCATCCTCAACAGTGGCAAACTTTCTATCATTAACAAATGCATATGCACCAGCATCTCTAAAC
>Ga0256913_10001534_pt1:0-5000 | contig 11857 bp, 9 predicted proteins | sample Axial_MatmetaG_FD_185970 | JGI IMG/M metagenome (GOLD analysis project Ga0256913, IMG submission 185970) | Deep-sea worm associated microbial mat communities from Axial Seamount, Juan de Fuca Ridge, Pacific Ocean - Axial_Mat | ecosystem: Environmental > Aquatic > Marine > Oceanic >...
ACTATTTGGGAATTGATAACCTCCTTGCGGTTAGAGGTGATGACAGCGGTTACAAAAAACCTACCAAGTTTGGCAGAACTGTAAATGTTCATGCGGTTGATCTTGTAAAACAGATTCACGATATGAACAATGGCAAATATATCGAAGATACTTTGGTAGAAGCGGAACCGACAAATTTTTGTATTGGTATTGGCGGATATCCTGAAAAACATTTTGAAGCGCCGAATATGGATCTTGATATTCAACATGCAAAGGAAAAGGTTGAAGCCGGCGCTGAATATATTGTAACACAAATGTTTTTTGATAACCAAAAGTATTACGATTATGTTGAAAAGTGTAGAGCACACGGAATTAATGTACCTATTGTTCCGGGTTTGAAAATATTAACAAGCAAAAGTCAAATAACATCAATACCGCGTAATTTTTATATCGATATTCCTGAAGAGTTTGCGTATGAAATTGATAAAGCCAAACCTGAGCATGTATTGGAAGTTGGTGTTAACTGGGCGGCAAAGCAGGTAGAGGATTTGATAAACAACAAAGTTCCCGCAATTCATTTTTATATTATGCAGAATTCAGATCCGATAAATAAATTAATGAAAAAATTAGATTTGTAATATGGAACCGAGATTAAAAAAACTAAGGGAGTCTACAGTGATTCCTAAAAAACTTAAATGGGGTGTTGCCGGCTGTGGATATTTTCTCGAGAATACCTTCTTGCCAACACTTCAGCATCTGAAGAAAAGTAAACTTGTATCGGTTTACAGTTCAAGTATTACCCGTGCTAATTTTATCGCCGATAAATTCAATGCAAGTGAAAGTTTTGACGATTACAATGAATTCTTGAAAAGTGATATTGAAGCGGTTTACATATCAAGTAAAAATTCCGATCATTATTGGCAAGTAATTGAAGCGGCGAAAGCAGGCAAACATATTCTCTGTGAAAAACCTTTGGCAATGACGGCAAGGGAAGCTCAGAAAATGGTTGATATCTGTAACAAGAAAAATGTGAAATTAACAATCAATTATGTTTTCAGATATCATCCGTTGCTCAAGAAAACAAAAGAACTTATTGATAGTAATCTTCTCGGCAAACTGATCTCGATCTCTGCAAATTTCAATATTGATTTTAAACCGAACGATAATTTCAGATTTATCAAAGCACAAAGCGGTGGCGGTGCGCTGCGTGACCTGGGAACACATACAATTGATATACTTCGTTATCTCGGTGGAGAAATTAAAGAAATTCAAGGTGTTTTGGATAATGTTATTTATATAGGTGAGGTTGAGGATTTCGCGAGCGCGATTGTAAAATTCGAGAACGGTGGATACGGAAGTTTTAATGTTTCGTATAATGTCCAAAACCCTCATAACAGAGTAGAGATACTTGGTTATAACGGAGTGATCGTAATTGAGAATCTAATCGGAGGTAAGAACGCTACCGCTAAAATGACCATTCATCTGAAAAACGAAACGAAAAGAGCTTTCAGAAGAAGAGCGAACAGACAGTTGTATCTTCTGCGTTCTGTTCAAAGAGCTTTTCAAAAAGATAAACCACTTTTGGTTACAGGATACGATGGTTTGGTTAATATGCGTTTAATGGAAGAACTAGAGAAAAAGGCTCGTGGATAAAAACAGTACTATTGGACTTATTATTGGCGGGGCATCTCCCGAGCGTGCAGTTTCCAAACTTACCGGCAGAGGAGTATATGAAGCGTTGCTGAGTTTGGGATATGATGTTAAGCTTATTGATCCGGCTTACGGTATTGACCAACCTACCAACCTCGATGATTATTTTGCCGAGTGTGATTGCAATCCCATATCCCATCAAAATTATTTGGAGGCTGTGAACTCTCATCTTTTTGATGATGTGGATATTGCTTTTATTGCATTGCATGGAAGCTGGGGAGAAGACGGTACAATTCAATCGCTGCTTGAATTTAGGAATAAACCTTACACCGGCTCGGGAATATTGGCATGCGCCGCTTCTATGGATAAAGGAATAACGAAAAGTATCATAAAGCATTATGGCGTTGCCACACCGGATTGGATTTTGGTTGAAAGGAATAAATTTGATTTTTCGGAAGTTCAAAGGGAAGTAGAAGAAAAGTTCAAAGCGCCTTTTGTTGTTAAACCAAACGATCAAGGTTCGGCAATTGGTCTTACAATTTGCAGAGAGTATAGTGAATTGGAAGATGCGATAAATCTTGCACATCAATTTTCGAAGAAAGCGATAATTGAGGAATATATTGACGGATATGAAGCAACCGTTGGGATTATCGGCGAAAAAGTTTTGCCTGTGTTGGAAATAAAACCAAAGCATTTCTACTATGATTACGAATGCAAATATACTTCCGGAATGACGGAGTATATTGTTCCGGCAAAATTTTCTGCAGAAGTTACGGAAAAGTTGCAGCAGGAAGCAATTGACGCATACAAAGCCGTTGGGTGCGGTAATTACGGGCGAATCGATTTCAGATTGGATAAAGATTTTAATCCTTATTGCTTGGAAATAAATACACTACCAGGATTGACCAGCACAAGTTTGTTACCGAAAGCTGCAGCAGCAATTGGAATTGACTACAAACAATTGGTTGAATCGATAATTAACAATTCGTTGAGTCGATAGATGGTAAAAAAACAATTTCCTAAAATAGTTTATTTTATTGTCCTCGGATTGTTAATAGCGTTTCTGCTATTTAATAACAATGGATTGATAAACTACTTTCAGTTGAATAGCGAATTGGACAATCTGCGTTCAAAAATTGAGAAGGCGAATGCGGAAATTGAATTATTGGATAAACAAATTGATTCGCTGAAAAACAGTACGGTAAAAATTGAACAAGTTGCCCGTGAAAAATATCGTATGAAGTATGATTACGAAATCCCTATAAAAGTTTCTACCAAATAAGTGTTTCTTAATTGAAAAAGAACATTGAAATACCGCAAATCCCGCTTGCTGAAAGGATAAGGCCAAAATCGTTAGATGAATTTTTCGGGCAGAAAGATCTTGTTGGTGAAGGTAAGCCAATCAGAAAAATGATTGAGAACGATACTCTCAGTTCGTTGATATTCTGGGGTCCGCCCGGGACCGGAAAAACAACATTAGCGCGTATAATCTCCGAGACGACTTCATCGGAATTTTTTCAGTTAAATGCCGTGTCATCCGGTGTTAAAGACGTGCGTGAGGTTATCAAAATTGCCAAGCAGAATCAGTTATATAACAAGCGGACAATTTTATTCATCGATGAAATTCACCGTTTCAATAAATCGCAGCAAGACGCACTGCTTCACAGTGTGGAATCTGGTGAGATTATTCTTATCGGCGCTACAACCGAAAATCCCTCTTTTGAAGTGATACCTGCTTTACGGTCAAGAGCAAGAGTTTATATTCTTAAAGAACTTTCCGCTTCCGACCTGAAAGAGATAATAAAAACCGCTATCACTAAAGATCCGTTTCTCAAATCGTTCAACATTAAAAGTATTGACGATGATTTTCTAATCTATCTAAGCGGCGGCGATTCCAGAATTATGCTGAATATTCTTGAGGATGCAATTCTCCATGAAAAAGATCAAAATGAAATTGTAATTACAAAAGAACTTTTGGAAAGTCTGATACAGCAGAAGAATATTGTATATGATAAATCCGGGGAGGAACATTATAACATTATTTCGGCATTTATTAAGAGCATTCGGGGCAGTGATCCTGATGCTGCGTTATATTGGATGGCTCGAATGTTGGAAGGTGGTGAAGACCCGCTTTTTATTGCTCGGCGAATGGTAATCCTGGCTTCCGAGGATATTGGTAACGCCTCTCCAAATGCTTTGGTTCTTGCGGAGGCGACATTCAGCGCTGTTCATAAAATAGGAATGCCCGAAGCTCGGATTATTTTATCGCAGTGTGCAACTTACTTAGCTTCGGCTCCTAAGAGCAATGCATCATACACAGCAATCACAAAAGCACAGCAAGCGGTTAAGGATAATCCGCTTTATCAAGTACCGGTTCATCTTCGTAATGCTCCAACCAATTTGATGAAAGCCATTGGCTATGGAAAGGAATACAAATATCCGCATGATTATAACAATAATTTTGTGGAACAGTCTTATTTTCCAAAAGAATTGAAAGATAACCAATTTTATTTCCCGACCGATAATGGACACGAAAAAGGAATTAAAGAAAGATTGAAAAGGCTCTGGGGTAAAATTAAAAAGTATTAATGCAGAATTAAATAGCTCTGAACATTTTACCGGGCAGTTGCTGAATTAAACCTTTGAATTCCAAAGACAACAAGCTTACCAAACATTCCGATGTTGAAATGTTAGTCTCGTTAGCAATTTTATCAATGTGCTTTGGATTCGAATCCAGACAGTTGAAAATTTTCTCTTCAAATAAGTTAAGATCAATTTTAGGCTTCGGTATATTTTCCCCGACAACCGGTTGTATTTTCAAGTTCAACTCCAAAAGAATATCTTCCGGCTCGGTAACAAGTTTTGCTTCATTTCTTTGGATCAGAATGTTTGTCCCCTCACTTTCAGGTGCGGTTAAGTTGCCTGGAATTGCAAAAACTTCTCTGTTTTGATCCATAGCAAAATTAGCGGTCTGCATTGCACCACCGTTTTTTTTCGATTCAATTACAAGAGTACCGAGCGAAATGCCCGAGATGATTCTATTCCTTCTGGGAAAATTCTGTGCATCCGGTTTGGTTCCCAGTTTAAACTCACTGATTATAGCTCCGTTTTGAATTATATCGTTGAACAACGTTCTATTTTCAGGTGGATAAATAACATCAAGACCGGAGCCGATAATAGCGATTGTTTTTCCCCCGGCTTTAATTGCATTACGATGAGCGATTGAATCAATTCCTCTGGCCAATCCGCTAACAACTGTAATATTTTGCCCTGCTAATTCTTTTGCAAATTTTGCCGCAATAGATTTTCCATAATCGGTCGGTTTACGCGTTCCGACAATAGCAATGTTGTGTTGATCTAATTCTTGTAAA
>Ga0256913_10001534_pt1:10000-11857 | contig 11857 bp, 9 predicted proteins | sample Axial_MatmetaG_FD_185970 | JGI IMG/M metagenome (GOLD analysis project Ga0256913, IMG submission 185970) | Deep-sea worm associated microbial mat communities from Axial Seamount, Juan de Fuca Ridge, Pacific Ocean - Axial_Mat | ecosystem: Environmental > Aquatic > Marine > Oceanic >...
CAACTAGGATGTTGGCTTAGAAGCAGCCATTCATTTAAAGAGTGCGTAATAGCTCACTAGTCAAGCGATCTAGCGTCGACAATTTGCGGGACTCAAACTACTTGCCGAAATCATGGACTTCGATATTTATATCGGAGTGGTAGAGGAACATTCTATAGGCGCTGAAGGTGTACTGCGAGGTATGCTGGAGCGTATAGAAGTGCAAATGTTGGCATAAGTAACGATAAGATAGATGAAAAATCTATCCGCCGAAAGTCTAAGGTTTCCTGAGCAATGTTAATCATCTCAGGGTTAGTCGGATCCTAAGCCGAGGCTGAAAAGCGTAGGCGATGGTAAACAGGTCAAAATTCCTGTACCTGGTATAATTTGTTTGACTATAAGGAGGGACGCAGAAGTGAAGGTCAGCCACCTGTCGGATTAGGTGGTCTAAGTGTGTAGGCTAAGAGAGTAGGCAAATCCGCTCTCTTATAAGGCTGAGACACGAACGGGAGAGCCTAGCTCATAAACTGACCGTAATCATGCTGCCGAGAAAAGCTTCGTATAGGAAAATTATATCAGTCCGTACCGCAAACCGACACAGGTAGACGGGATGAGTATTCTCAGGCGCTCGAGTGAATCGTGGTTAAGGAACTCGGCAAATTAGCTCCGTAACTTCGGGAAAAGGAGCACCCTTATTAGGTAAAGCTCTTCGCGAGCCTAGCTGAACAGGGTCGCAGTGAAAAGGCCCAGGCGACTGTTTAACAAAAACACATGTCTCTGCGAAGTCAATTAAGACGATGTATAGGGACTGACACCTGCCCGGTGCTGGAAGGTTAAGAGGAGGGGTCATCCTTCGGGAGAAGCTCTGAATCGAAGCCCCAGTAAACGGCGGCCGTAACTATAACGGTCCTAAGGTAGCGAAATTCCTTGTCGGGTAAGTTCCGACCTGCACGAATGGTGCAACGATCTGGGCACTGTCTCAACCACGAGCTCGGTGAAATTGTGGTACCGGTGAAGACGCCGGTTACCCGCAGATGGACGGAAAGACCCCGTGAACCTTTACTGCACCCTAACATTGGGTTCGGGTAAATCATGTGTAGGATAGGTGGGAGACTTTGAAGCCGGGGCGCTAGCTTCGGTGGAGTCAATGGTGAAATACCACCCTTGGTTTAGTTGGATTCTAACCGCGGCCCTTGAATCAGGGTCCGGAACAGTGTTAGGCGGGTAGTTTGACTGGGGCGGTCGCCTCCCAAAATGTAACGGAGGCTCTCAAAGGTTCCCTCAGCATGGTTGGTAATCATGCGTCGAGTGCAAAGGCAAAAGGGAGCTTAACTGTGAGACATACAGGTCAAACAGATACGAAAGTAGGACTTAGTGATCCGGCGGTAGCGAGTGGAAGTGCCGTCGCTCAAAGGATAAAAGGTACTCCGGGGATAACAGGCTGATCTTGCCCAAGAGTTCATATCGACGGCAAGGTTTGGCACCTCGATGTCGGCTCATCGCATCCTGGGGCTGAAGAAGGTCCCAAGGGTTTGGCTGTTCGCCAATTAAAGCGGTACGTGAGCTGGGTTCAGAACGTCGTGAGACAGTTCGGTCCCTATCCTATGCGGGCGCAGGATACTTGAGAAGAGTCGCTTCTAGTACGAGAGGACCGAAGCGAACGAACCTCTAGTGTACCAATTGTCACGCCAGTGGCATTGTTGGGTAGCTACGTTCGGAAATGATAAGCGCTGAAAGCATCTAAGTGCGAAGCATACTTCAAGATAAGGTATCCCTTCCCGATGTAAATCGGGACTAAAGACTCCTTGGAGATGACAAGGTTGATAGGCTGCAGGTGTAAGTGCGGTAACGTATTTAGCCGAGCAGTACTAATTGGTC
>Ga0256913_10001535_pt1 | contig 11854 bp, 11 predicted proteins | sample Axial_MatmetaG_FD_185970 | JGI IMG/M metagenome (GOLD analysis project Ga0256913, IMG submission 185970) | Deep-sea worm associated microbial mat communities from Axial Seamount, Juan de Fuca Ridge, Pacific Ocean - Axial_Mat | ecosystem: Environmental > Aquatic > Marine > Oceanic > Microbial...
GCCAGGGATGTCGCCAGAACCGCGTCCTGCGTGAGCAACGCCAAGCAGGTCGTTTTGGCGCATACCCTGTATTATAACGACTATGAATCGTTCTTTGTGCCAGAACAAGGCTGGGGATACGACTGGTCTTCCAACGACGAGTATTGGGGCACGAAATTATTGCCATACATAAATTACGCGTATGACGTTCTTGATTGCAAAGCGCTGAAGAAGCATCCAAATTGGTTCCCCCCCCGCGACTCGAATGACAAGCCGGTTGTTTGGGCTGTGAACTATTGGGTGGGGGGAGGGGATAGTCTTGGGCGTTCTATCTCCAAGCCGAACCAGGCGACTTCTCCCGGAGACTGCGTCGTTTTTTTCGAAAAGCCTTTCAGGGCGTGTGAGGTTTCAGTAGGAAACTATTCCGTGAGTAAAGAGATTCCTATTTTGAACCCTAGTGAGCCGTGTTGGTTTTGGATTCCCCATATGGGGACATTGTATAATTGCGCTTTCCTTGATGGCCATGCGAGGTCGATGCTGAAAAACAAGCTCTACAACAACAGGGATAAGTATTTCATTCCGAGACAGCCGTAGCGGAAAAAAGGGGGGGGCGCATGGCCTTCTCTGCTGTGGCGCGAACGCTTGTCGAGTGCGTCTCCGCTCCCTTTTCCTGCGGTTTTTACCCGTCGTCTTGCTGTTCCCGCGGTGTCGACGCTTTGGATATTTCACCGAGCGCCCTGCGGATTTCTACTGATCCCGTCTCCGCCGAGGCGGTGTATTGAAGATTTGAGCGAATTGAACGATTATTTAGGGCCTGCTGAGAAACTATCCAACGCCTTGAATAGTAAAGAGATATTTCTATAAACGAACCGTTCATGGTGTTGACCGCGCTTCGAAGTGCGGAGCACGTCTTCGGCTTGTCGCCTAATGCCCGAAAACGCCCCTGCCGTAAAGCTTGTCGATGTTGAAAAAAAGAAGAGGCTCCGCCGGAACGGAGCCCCCTTTTGCCGTTATCTTAGCGGCGGCGGATTACTAGTCGCGACCGCCTTTGCCTTTTTCGCCGCCCTTGCCTTTTTTCTCCCTCTTCCTCTCGCATTTTTTCTCGCCGTCGCCTTTTTTATCGCATTCGGCTTCGCCCTTTTTCTCCTGCTTGCGCTCGCATTTGCGCTCGCCTTTGCCTTTGCCTTCTCCTCCGCCGTTTCCGTTGCCGGCGAAAGCCGCGGGTGCCGCGATGAGCGCCAGAGACGCTAGGAACATTACGATCGCCTTCATACTTTTCTCCTTTGTCGAAGCCTGTTCGCCGGGAGATTCTGTTCCCGTTCACTAAATGTATTCGTGCCGGCGTCCAAAAAGGTTACGCCGCGTCCCGGAAAGGCGCGGCGATATGTTTTACAGTTATAGCGGGGCGATGTTGAAGGCGAAGACCTGCACCTTGCCGTCCAGCTCCATCAGAGCCACTTCAATGACAAGCTCGTTGTTTTTCGCTTTGGAGAACCGTCCTTTCCAGATATAGAGGGTGACGGGGCCTTTCATAAGGCGTCCCAGATAGGTTCTCTTCTCGCAGACGCCCACTTTTTTGTTGAGAGCGGACGCTTGCCTCTCGAAATCCTTCTGGGATATGTTGGACTTGTGCTCCTTTGTGAAATCCTTCGTGTAGACGTCGTAATCCTTGTCCCCTAGGCCTTTGAGTATCCCGTCCAGTATTTTATTGGCCACGATGGCGGTGGCGACATAGCCTTTTTTCTTGCCGTCGTGGGCCGCTCCTCCCGCCTTGGCGGACTCTTTCACTGCCTTGGCGAGTTGCTTGTCGGCCTCCACCATTTTCCTTTTCAGGTATTCATCGGCCTTTTTCTGAGCCTCGCCGCGGAGTTTCGCCGCTTTCGCCACGATATCCGTCGCGTTTTTCCCGGCTTTTTTCGTGATGTCCGCCGCGGCGCGTCTGGCGCTTTCCAGCGTTTTCGATCGTATCGTGTCGGCGTCCTTTTTCGCCTTCGCGATTATCGCGTCGGCTTTCTTCCTAGCCTGGGCCAAGACCTCGGCGCGGATCCTTTTCCGTTCCTTTTTCGCCTCCTCCGCGGCGGTCTTGGCCGCTTCCATTTTGGCTTTGGCTATTATTTTAGCCGCGTTGGCGTTGGCTTCTTTCTCCTTGACGGCGTATACGCTTTTGGCGTCGGAGATCAGTTTGTTGGCGGCTTCGCGGGCCGCCGACACGGTGCCGGTCACGTCGTTCTCTTCTATTACCTTTATGTCCGCTGGTGTCAGTTCCTTTTTTTCCGGTTTCCGCGTCGCCAGCGTGGGCTCTTTCGGCGTTTGCTCCTTAACCGTCTCCTCCGTGGTGACGCAACCGGCCAAAAAGAACGCCGCTCCCGCCAAGGCCATTGATATCGTAGTGGTGAGGCGCTTGTTCATAATCTCCTGTTCCTCCGGTTTCGTATGGTTTCTTCAAACCGCCCCTTCGGAATCGGGCGGAATAGGGATAATAGGCGGAGCCGAGTCGTTTTTCAACCGCTGATGCGATAATAAAGCGCTCTTCCCCGCGTTGGTTCCGGGGTGCTCATTGTTTCGCCGATGGCGGTCCGAGGTAGGGCTTTTCCAAAACTATCGCGCGCTTTGAATCCCGCTTGGGAGTATCGTTTCCTCCAAGGTTTCCCCACGGTTTCATTGGAAAACTTTGGAGAAGGCTCCAGGGGAAATAGAAATATCTCTTTACTATTCAATACGTTGGATAGTTTCTCAGTAGGCCCTGCGTTAGTTTCCTTTTCCGCCCGCGGTTTCTCCAGGTCGTCGAGCAATTTCGAGACGTTGGCGTCGAGTTTTTTGTAGAGTTCGATTCCGGAGGCGTTGAAGGCGGAGGAGAGAGCGGGGTTTTCCGCGCTCCGGCTGGCCGCCGGATCGTCGTCGGTGCTCGGAGTGGCTCCGGTTATCGCGTCGAGTCCTCCGCAAGAGGTGATGCCCAGGGCAATCGCAACCGTCAGGGCCTTTCGGATTCGCTTGATTCCCATATTCGCCTCCTCGCGCTATGGATGGAAAAAGGGGTTGCCAGATCCATGTTTATCCGTCCGAGCTTCCGTCGAACGGCGTCACACGTTTCTGGTCTCGACCGAGTTGTGGCCTTCGTGGAAGGCTCGGATGTTCAGGTCCACGAGCTCTTTTTTCTTTCTGAAGGTTCGTTTGATGGCTTCCTCGAACGCGACTTCGAATTCCTCGAGTTCGAACCCCTTCAAGCAAGCGGCGAACGCTCCCATGATGACCGAGTTGGCGCAACGGATGTTTCCGAGGCTTATCGCTATGTCGGACGCCTTGACGGCGTATACCCTGCGGTCGGTTTTAGGGGGCGCGATGTTGGTGCTGTCGTATAGGAGTATCCCCCCCTTCACGAGATCCGGGAGAAATTTGTTCATCGACGGCTGGTTCATCGCTATGAGGATATTCGTCTCCTTGACGACCGGAGAGCCTATCTGGTCGTTGCTCAAAACGACGGAGCAGTTGGCGGTTCCTCCCCGCATCTCCGGGCCATAGGAGGGAAGCCAGGAGACGTTGATGTCGCGGGACTGTCCCATCGCGGCGATCATCATTCCCAGACTCAATATCCCTTGCCCGCCGTATCCGGCGCATTTGATGCGCAGCTCTTTCCGGAGAGTCGCGCTTTTCGCGCCCCATTTCATTATGCCCGCCGAGGAGACCAAGGCGTCGATCACTTTCTTCTTGTCGAAGGAGGGTTTCGGGCGCTCGATAGGTTTCCGTTCCTTAGCGACGTCTTTGAAGCATCCCAAGGGGAAGTACGGAATCATTTTCGTCTCGATCCATTCGTCCACCTCTTTCGTCGTCATTTTTTGGTTGACGGGACATCCGGAGAGGAACTCGATTAGCGAGAAACCGCGCCGCTCTTTCATATTCGTCAGCCCTTTGCGCAACGCCCGCCGGGCCGCCATTATATTCTTGGGGGATGTCAACGCGACGCGTTCGACGTATATGGGCGATTCCAGGGCCGCGACCATCTCGCAGACTTTCAGCGGGAAACCCTCGTTCTCTACCGAGCGCCCGTAGGGGGATGTGGCGGTTTTCTGTCCGACCAGCGTCGTCGGAGCCATTTGACCGCTCGTCATGCCGTATATCGCATTGTTGACGAAACACACTGTCATGTTCTCGCCGCGGTTGGCGGCTTGGAGAAAATTGTTGAGCCCGATGGCTCCAAGGTCGCCGTCTCCCTGGTAGGATATGACGAAGCTGTCGGGGTTCGCCCGTATGATTCCCGTGGCCACGGCTGGCGCCCGTCCGTGGGGGACGGAGATACCGCCGGTGTCGAAGTAGTAATACGCGAAGACCGCGCAGCCGACGGGCGAGATTATGACCATGCGGTCTTGAAGGTCGAGGTCGACGAGCGCCTCGGCTATGAGCTTGTGCAACACCCCGTGCCCGCATCCCGGACAGTAGTGCATGTTTTTCTTTATCGGTCCGGGGCGGCGGTCGAACACGTCGAAGAAGGCCGCCGGCTTTCCGAATTTGACTTTCCTATCCATATCCGCGTCAACCTTTTCTTGGAATCATGGCGCAAGCCACTTTGACGGCCTCGTTCACAATCTCCTCCACCTCCGGGACGTTGCCTCCCATTCGGGTGTAGAGCTCCACCGGGCGCGAGCATTCTATCGCCAGCTTGACGTCGTCTATCATCTGTCCGTTGCTCATCTCCACGCAAAGGAATGTCGCGTTTTCCGCGGCGAGGGCGCGCAGCGCGTCCTTGGGGAACGGGAATAGCGTGATCGGCCTTAGCATTCCCGCCTTGACCCCTTTTTCGCGCAGCGCGTCCACCGCCGTCCTGAGAAGGCGGCTGATGATGCCGTATCCGACCAAAATCAATTCGGCGTCGCTGGTTCTGTAAGTCTCGAAACGCTGTTCGTTGCGCTCTATCTCGGCGTATTTGTTTTGGAGATTGATGTTGACTTGCTCCAAATCGTCGTAGGCCAAATAGATGGAGGTTATCACGTTGCGCCTGGTCTCGCTGGTTCCGGCGAGCGCCCATTCCGGAACGGGCTTCCTCTGTCTGGGCTCAGCCAAGGTGACCGACTCCATCATTTGCCCTATCACCCCGTCGGTGAGGACGTATGCCGGAATCCTGTAGTCGTCGGCGAGGTCGAACGCCAGCATCGTCAAGTCGCACATCTCCTGGGCGGAGTTCGGCGCCAGCACGATGCAGCGGTAGGAGCCGTGTCCTCCGCCTTTGACAACCTGGTTGTAGTCGGACTGTTCGGGGCCGATATTGCCCAATCCCGGTCCGCCGCGCATGATGTCGATTATCACCGCCGGCAATTCGCATGTGGCGATATAGGAGATGCCCTCCTGTTTCAGGCTGATGCCCAGTCCGGATGAGGCGGTTATCACGCGTTTCCCGGTGGCCGACGCGCCGAACACCATGTTTATCGCGGCGAGTTCCGATTCCGCCTGGAGGAAAACCCTGCCCAATTTCGGGAATATCTCCGCCGCGGCGTGCGCGATCTCGCTGGCGGGAGTTATCGGATATCCGAAGAAACACTCGCATCCGGCGAGTATCGCTCCGTGGACCGCCGCCTCGTTCCCTTTGAGGAGAAGTCTTTTCCCGGCGCTCATCCCTTTTCTCCTTCCTCGCCAGTGATCTCGTAAACCGTTATGGCGCCCGGCTCGGGGCACGTGTAGAAACAGGCCCCGCATCCGACGCACCCGTCCTTGGCGACCTCCACATACACCACGCCCATCATATTGACTCTGTCGGTCATTCTCAGAATCCCCTTGGGGCAGGCCTCCACGCAACGGCCGCAGCCCTTGCATTCATCGATGGATATCTCTACCTCGAATCTTTTCGAACGTTTTTCCGGCATATGTAGAACCGCTCCAAATATAAAAATCCGAAAATACCGGCGCGGCCGTTTCCGCGTCGGAGTTCTTCTTGGGATGGAAAAACTCCCGCTACTCTCCACCCTCCCGTTGAAAAAACGACAGGAAGCCGGTTTGGCGCCCGTTCTTGTCGGTTTTCAGCTTGCGCAAGGCGGTGGTCTTGGTGACTTGGAAAGCCGTCTGCTGGAGGAGGTTCTCGTACTTTTGCTGTTTTCTCAGGAGGGCCGACTCCGAAAGGTCGTCGTCGGCCTGTTTGACCGAGCGGTCGCTGACCAAAAGCACCGTCTGCCCCAACCTGATGTGGTCGCCCGCCTTCAGAGGATGCCTTCCCGTGATGAACTTGTTGTTCAGTCTCAAGCCGTTGGTGCTGTTCAAATCCTCGACGAAAAGCTGGTCCCCGTCGATAATGACCTTGCAGTGATGGCGCGAGGCTTTTTTGTCGAACACGCAGATAGTGTTTTTCTCGCTGCGGCCGATGGTGTTCTCGCCAGAAGAGAGCTCGTATTCCTCTCCTTTGTTCATTCCGCTTAGACAAACAAGCTTCGCCATATGGTTCGACTCCTTGAAACAGCAACAAGAAAACGCCCAGCCGGGCTCCGGGGGCGCGACGCCCCTTTCTCGTTTCTAAAACTAACCCCCGTTGTAGGTATTGCAAGCCTTTTTTCAACCTCTTTCCGCATATTTCCCTATTCTTGGCGCCGCGGGAGGAGAGGGGTGCCCCGTCTGTTTGTTTTCGGGGGAAATCGCTATTTTTTTCGGAAAAACGCGTGGGGGGCGTTATGAAAAAGCATCAGGCGCGCTATATTCCGCGCTTCCGAACGCTTTTGAGGCGTCCGTGGACGCTCGGAGCGATCATTTCAGCAACGCGCGATTGAGGAGAAAAAGGAAGATGCGCACTTACAACTTCAGCGCCGGGCCGGCCATGCTTCCGACGGAAGTGATGGAGCGAGCCAAAGAGGAGTTCACCGATTACAAAGGGACCGGGTGCGGCTTGATGGAGCTTTCACACCGCGGGCCCGAATTCTCCGAGGTCATAGCGTCAGTCGAGAGCGACATGCGCGAGTTGATGGGGATTGGCGACGACTACGCGGTGTGTTTCGTCCAGGGTGGAGCTAGCATGCAGTTCGCGATGATCCCGATGAACCTTATGCTTCCCGGCGGATTCGCGGAATACGCGGACACGGGATCGTGGTCGGCGAAGGCGGCCAAGGAGGCCAAGACCTTTGGAGAGGTGAGGACCATCGCCTCCAGCAAAGACACGAACTACGACAGGATTCCGGTCATCAGGCATTGGAAGCCCGACGCGGCGGCCTCCTATCTGCATATAACCAGCAACAACACGATAGCCGGCACGCAGTACCATTCGTTCCCCGAGGTGGAGGCTCCTTTGATCGCCGATATGTCGAGCGATATAATGTCGCGTAAGCTCAACGTGGATGATTTCGGGTTGATCTACGCGGGAGCGCAGAAGAATCTGGGTCCTAGCGGCGTGGCCGTGGTTATCATCCGCAAGGATTTGGCGGAGCGGACTCCGGACAGTGTTCCGACGATGTTGCGCTATGCGACCTATATCGAGAAGCAGTCGATGTTCAACACTCCTCCTACATTCGCCATATACATACTTGGCCTAGTGATGAAGTGGTTGAAAAACAAGGGTGGCCTCAAGGCGATCGAGGAGATCAACGACGCGAAGTCCGAGGCGCTTTACGAGGTTATCGACGGAGCGGATTTCTATCGTTCCCCGGTAGACCCCGCCAGCCGTTCGAGGATGAACGTGGTGTTCCGCCTTCCCAACGAGGAGTTGGAGGCGAAGTTCGTCGCCGAGGCGAAGAAAGAGGGAATGAGCGGCCTGAAGGGGCATCGTTCCGTGGGTGGAATCAGGGCCAGCATCTACAACGCCATGCCAATGAAGGGCGTGGAGACCCTGATCGACTTCATGAACGAGTTCCAGCGCGTGAACGGCTGACGCCGCGGAAAACGCGTACGGATAAAAAACGGCGGAGCTTCGGCTCCGCCTTTTTTTTCGCCGCCTCATTGCCGAACGACTTTGTGTCCACGTCGCTGCCGGATTGTAATATCCGGGCTGGCGCTTGCGACTATCGCGGGCCTGAATCGCGCTTTTTTCGGCGATTGTTGAAAAGCGTGTCCTAGCGGATGTTGTTTGATGCTGGAAAGCCAACGGACAATCGCGCTCCCCAAGCCCTTGACAGAATCCGTGTTTTTTTATATAACCGTAGCGGAAAGGAAAAGTCTTTGGCGGAGTTTAGCGTTGTTTGGAAGGCGAGCGACCCCATGAAGGTATTGAAGGACTATAGAAAAGACGCATCTGGATTTACGTTGATAGAGCTTTTGGTGGTCGTCGCCATCATCGCGATATTGGCGGCTTTGTTGCTTCCCGCCCTTCAGAAGGCGAAGGCCACTGCGAAATCCGTTGTTTGCACCAACAATTTGAAGCAGATCGGCTTGGCTGTCTTGGAATATAAGGACGCATACAGCGGCTATTATGTGTCCGAGGGGGGGAACAATGGCGATTTCATCTCTTGGGACGATAGGCTGAGCGATTTCGACGGGCGGAATCTCACCGCGCCCCAGAAAAGGAAAAATGGATTGACTTTGGCGGCCTATCCCGATTTGGGGCCGGGAGCCTCTCTATATCGTTGTCCGACCGATGCCTATTCGCCTGCCGGTGCCTATTATCCCAGAACCTACGCCTTGAATGCGACAAGATGGAGTTGGGGGGCGTTTGCCACTTTCGCCGGAGGGGTGACGAACAGAAACAGCTTCACCTTTGGTGGTGTCGCATATGCTGAATACGAGATCGTGTTGCGCGGGACTCAAGTGGACCATCCCGAAGGTTTCATCATGGTGGCGGAAAAGCCGGCAAAAGAAGGAGGATTGGGAAAGGAAAACCTCCAACAGTGTATATTCGGGGCCAACCAATCGTATTCAACTTTTCCTTTACCGGATTTCTCCCATTACGGTATGCATATGGGGGCGTATAGATTCAACTATCTTTTCGCTGACGGACACGTCAGAATATGGCGGGCCCAGGAAACGGCCAACGACCCGACTGGAACCAATCCGGGAAAATGGTGGACCGCCACGGGCGACGACGATTGACTCGGGCGGTTCAGGATACTCCCTCTCCAACTTGAAAACCCCGTCCGCGGCCGTTTATTATTCCGTTTCACAGGAGGATTTCAGCCGTGCCGTCTTTTTTCAGAAGGAACGTGGAGGCGATGGAGGGATACGTCCCCGGGGAGCAGCCCCGGGACGCCGACAGCGTCGTCAAACTCAATACGAACGAGAATCCCTATCCGCCCTCCCGGGCGGTGGGCGAGGCTTTGTCGTCTTTCGACGCGTCCATGCTCCGCCTCTATCCCGATCCGATGTGCCGCGCTTTCCGCGAGGCGGCGGCGGAGGCGCACGGAGTCTCCCCCGAAAACATCATAGTGGGCAACGGCTCCGACGACATCCTCACGATAGCGACAAGGTCCTTCGTCCCCGAGGGCGGATTGATCGCCAAGGTCTCCCCGTCGTATACCCTTTACCGGACTTTGGCCGAGATACAGGGGGCGGCGTGCCTGGATATCCCGTTGGAGGAGGACTTCTCCCTTCCGTTCGACGCCGCGGAATCCGCGGAGGGCGCGTCGCTTTTCTTTCTGCCCCGGCCCAACGCTCCCACCGGCACGGCGTTTGCGAAGGACGCCGTCCGCGGGCTTTGCGAGCGCTTCGACGGCGTGGTCCTGATAGACGAGGCGTACGCGGCCTTCGCGGATGACGATTGCCTGGATCTGCCGTTTGAATATCCCAATGCGATCGTCAGCCGAACGCTGTCGAAGAGCCACTCCTTGGCCGGCGCGCGTCTGGGATACGCCATAGCCACCGAGGAGATGGTCGCCGGAATGATGAAGGTGAAGGACTCGTACAACGTCAACGCGTTGACCCAGGCTTTGGCCACCGCGGCGATAAAGGACGGCGCTTGGCTGGAGGAGAACGTCCGGAATATCCGCGGAAACCGCGCCGCGCTTTCCGCGGCTTTGAGCGGTATGGGGTTCGACGTCGTGGAGTCGGCCGCCAATTTCGTTTTGGCGTCGCCTCCCGATGGCGGCGCCAAGGCGCTTTACGAGCGCTTGAAGTCGGACGGCATTTTCGTCCGTTGGTTCGACGAGGACCGCGTGAGACGGTTCGTGAGGATAACCGTCGGGACCGAGAAGGAGATCGAGTCGTTGTTGTCGGCTTTGCGGCGCGTCTACGGCTGACCGCGCGCCGCTTGTTTTCCCACGGAGGGTTTTTATGGGACTTATAGCCTCGTTGCTGGTTTTCTATCCGCTGATCATCCCGATTTGGAACGAGAGGCCCTTGGAGGCGGAGGACACCCGCGTTCCCTCCCGCGTCTCTTATCTCGACGACGCCGGGGTGGCTCGGCAGGCGGCCTATTTCGAGCGGTTCGACGACCCCTCGATCCGCTCCTCCATAGCCGCGGATTTCGCGGAATTCCATAATCCCAAGGCGGTCGATAGGTTCTCGGGACTTTTGGCGGCGGAAAAGGATTCCATCGTACAGGCGGATATTTTGAACTCCCTGCTTCTTTCCAGAAACGTCGCGGAATGCGCCCACAAGAGCCTTCTTTGGAAACTCTCCGCGTCGGAGAGTCCTTCGGTGCGGGCCAAGGCCGCGGTCCTTTTTCTGTATAACGGCGGAAGTCCCGCCAAGGCGCTGGCCCTTCTCGAAAACGAGCGCTCGCTGTATGTCCGTGGATTTGTATGGGGCGTCCTTTCCCGGCCCGACGCGCCCAAACCCGGAACCGCCGCCTTGGAGAGGGTGTCGCGCTCGGGATATCCCGAGAACAGGGCGGGGGCGGCCGCGCTTCTCGCGTCGATAATGGACGATCCCGACAAGAGTTCCGTCCTCGCCAAGCTGGCTGGCGATTCCAGCGTGGAGGTCAGGGCGGCGTTGGCCAAGGCGCTCGCGGCCAGAGCCTCGGGTGGATTGGATTTTTTGAAGAAACTGGCGTCCGACACCTCCGCCACCGTGCGGGGGCTGGCCGCCACAGCGTCGTCGAACCCAGGAATGCTGGATGTTCTCGTCGAATTGACGAAGGATCCCGATTCCGAGGTTCGCCGTCTGGCCGTGCTTTCTTTGGGGGCTTTCAAGGATAGGGCCGCCATAGACGCCGTCCTCAAGGCGTTTTCCGACGAGGCGCTTCCGGTCAGAAGCGCGGCGGAGAGGGCCATAGCCGCTATCTCCCCCGGCAAGGAGGTTCTCGATGGGATAGGAGGAGCCCTTTTGGATTCCCCCTCGTCCCGCGCCTCCGCGGTAACAGCGCTCGGCCTTTTGAACGCCGTGGGATATTCGGAGAAAATAACCGGAATCCTGCGCTCGTCCGACGGGGATCTGGCGAAACGCTGCGTGGTGGCTCTGGGGCGCCTGAAATACGGACAGGCGTGGAGGGAGGTCGCGGCCAAGGCCGGAAGCGAGGATCAGGTGATGCGCCTGGAGGTCGCCAAGACGTTGGGCGTTCTGGGCGTCGGGGAATCTTTTTCCGTCCTTTCGAAGCTGGCGAACGATGGCGATTGGGACGTGATGAAGGAGGCGTTGCTTTCGATGGGAAGAATCGGCGATTCCGCGTTCGTCCCCGACCTCCTGGCCGCCGCCAAGAGGGTCGATAAAACGCCGTGCGAGGTGCGCTCATACGCCTGCTGGGGACTGGCGAGGACCGTGTCGTCGTTCAAACCAGGGATTGGGCGATGGTTGAGCGCGTTGGCGCTGAAAAAGGTGGTTCCAACCGATGCCGGAAAGGACTACGACGCTGATTGCGTCCGCTCCTCCGCCGTTTTGGCTCTGATCGAGATGGGGAAAAAGTCGAAAAAGGCCAAGGCGGAGGCCGAATCGATTCTCAAAGAGTTCGGCGGCTCGGAGGATGGATTCGCCAGCACCTACGTGGGCGTGGCGTTGTCCGATTACGTCAGGCAGATAAAGGCCTACCTGGAAAAAAAGGCGGACG
>Ga0256913_10001536_pt1 | contig 11851 bp, 3 predicted proteins | sample Axial_MatmetaG_FD_185970 | JGI IMG/M metagenome (GOLD analysis project Ga0256913, IMG submission 185970) | Deep-sea worm associated microbial mat communities from Axial Seamount, Juan de Fuca Ridge, Pacific Ocean - Axial_Mat | ecosystem: Environmental > Aquatic > Marine > Oceanic > Microbial...
ATGTCAGTGATGGCGTGCAGAAGTGCTACATTTTTACAATAAATACCAGGTAAAAGACGACAATAACCACAACAACATCCATAGTAATAATATATAGTTAATAGTGTTGGAACATCGCCGTGTCGGAATGATGGTGTTTCGGTATACAGAGTAGTCCCTGTATGTATCAGGGTCGGTTCATGTCGGTCGCTGTAATCGAGTTTGACCTATGCCAGCAGCATGTATCATTGTAAATATAATCATATTCAGTCAACATATTATCAACAGGCAGTTAATAATTTAGATTAATTAGTGTCTGGAATTTGGCAATATGCTCCAGACATTATAAAACACACACATTATATATATATTAGTGTGTGTGTGTGTGTGTGTGTAATAAACATATTCATACGATTACATCGTGAATAAGCTACGTTACATACATGAATATAAATGCCATTAAAAGGTCTTCTTAAGGATGTAACCAAAGTAGTAAACTTTGAGTTTAGTGAAACAACAGGTATAGTTAGTAAAACATGACGTCTTCCTTTTGTTTTCGTTATATTTGGATCAAAAACTGTTACAGTATCTTTGTTTTGTGAACAGATCTTCCAAATTATACGAAAGTAAGTTATATAGCCTTACACTAGCCTTATAATAAAGAAACATCAGGTTGAGGGGTGATGGCGCAGTTAGTTAGAGCGTAGGACTCATAGCTGAAGGGTCACGGTTCGAGGCACAGGGAGCTCCAATGCGACGACTGGTTCACTCATCCATAAAGATGAGAACTCGACAGGACGTGATGGATACGTGTTAGAGTGACGCTTTGCGCCTTTAATGCCAGCATGCTCCCTTGGTAGTTGGGATGTGTGCTGGGTGGAAACAGGTCAGAGTCGGGGATAATAATATTGTACAGCGCCTTAGAACAGCGTTACCTGGTTCTGGCGATATATAAACACGCTTTCTCATTATTATATTATTCTTAACAGGGGCAATCCGGAAGGACAACGATATAAATGAAAAATGTATTCTTTGTGAAATATAATTAAAAAAACATTAAAGAGAAATGGGGCTACCTGTTGAGAGATTTAACAACAACGCGAATACGTTGTTATATCCTTTTCTATCCAAGTTGTTATCACTATGATGGCCTAAAAAATGTCAACCTCGTGATCGTGGGCCCTCGGGCTGACTAGCACAAACACAAAATACGAAACGAACCAGAACGACGAGGCGTATAAGATTACTCATTAAAAAAATTCGCGTCAAGACATTCCAAACAACGAGACGTCTCGTCTCGTCTTTCTTTTTATATCCAAGCTACTGGCAAAAATGAAAATCAAAGGGCTACCACTGAATATTAGCGTTTGTTTTATGTACAGTCAAGCTATGCTCATCCGTTTTCACTAAACATATGAGCTGCGCCTGCCAACGAATGCGATCGGAATAATCTCTGGAATGTTGTTGTATTCCAGGAAGTCAATATTTTGCGTTATGATGATGATGATATTAACGACTGTCATCATAATGTACAAACTTTGTATAACACCCTACTTGAACTACACCCCGTTGTCTATTTAAAGTCGTGAAAACATCTTGGGAGATGGATCAATTTAAGTCAATATCCGAAAATACTTAACTAAAACATTGCGGATACCTAGTTGAGAAAAGACCACGTCAAGATTAGTTCACTTGAAGAGAACAAACATCTTAACTAGACTTTTTGTTGGCCAATGAGACGACTCGATACGAATAGCTTTAAAGCTGTCCTTCCGAGTATCGGTTACTGTCACTGCGCCCGCCCGGCTAGGCCATTGCCATCTGCAGGGAATATGTTCCGCTTGGTTGTGCGGGAATAGTCGTCATTATATATATATATATATATTACAGTGATATTGCGAAACCAGTGATTTCGCGAAATCGCTGAAATTTTCAGTAAGTTCGCGAAATCACTGATTCACTCAGGAGTTTCATAAAATCCCTAATTATTTCAGTGATTTCATGAAATCACTTAAAAAACAGTCCAGGTATTTCATGAAATCAATAATACCTGTCATCTTGTAGACTAGCTGTAAAATGAGACATTATAATATCATTACCTTTGGAGCTCGCTCATCCCATTTAGACTACCATGTGCACAAAAATGGCTGTAAAACATCCATCACCAACAGCATGGTGACGAGGATTAACAGACAAAACAGCTCCTAGATATTGGATTCTATCAACTTCTGGCAATATTTGGCTATTCAAAAATCACCCAGATGTGTAGCTCTTTCCAAATGTGGCACACTGGTTCTTTGTTGGATTAAACACTATATATTCATTTATTTTGTCTATCAGTGTTTGCGGTCATATGGCACTAGTACTAGTTAAAAACAAATCATCAGCACAACAAAAAACGTTGTTAATTAAAATACCCCCAATGGTAGAATCTAATATATCAATAAGATTTTGGTAAAAAGAGATTCAAACTTAATGAAGACTATTCACCTTTGTAATAAAATGTGTGGAATTGCGCCAAAAGCACCTTCCACGTCCAATGAACATAATATCCTTTGGATTTACAGTACCTAATTTCATCGTTTGATAATGTTATTACCATCCAAGTTCCATAAACTTGTATAAATGCAAACTGTGCACCATGAAACTTGTGATCAGTGCTTGATAAAATGAGTTTCTTTACGCTTTTCAGGTGAATATGTATTCACTGTACCACAATAATAGGCCATTTTAGAACATTTACAATCTATCATGAATATATTATTTCCATCACTTTCATAATACAGACAACATTTGTGCTAATATATCATTAAATGACATGCATCCATAAGAAAGACAACAAAAGCCGAATTGTTCAAATTTATTCGGATCTTGGCAAAGTGACTTATAGTACGGATCCCTTTTCTTTGATCCAATCTAGCTCATTTAGGCATCAGCAATTGTTACCTCAACTTCAACACCAGGTTCTATACTGATGGAAGTGATCTGCTTTACGATCTCGGATGGACTGTGTAAATCGATGAGACGCTTGTGGATCCTGGAAAGTTAAAACAATATTTTAATTTAATTAAACTACAGGGAAGTAGTGTGTATCCAGTTTAGGTATTTAATAACACACAACATGCCTGAAAATAACTTCTATTGTCGATAATAAAGACACGAGAGACAGTGTAAAGTATTTTTCATCAATGGGCAGGGTTTTAGCCATCCAGCCACCCATATTTATATTATCATTGGTGAAACATCAGGACATCATGGTAGATTATAATGTCAAAAACAACTTTTTTTTACTATTTGTCATGGAGAAACAAGACAGGGTTCATACACATTTTGACATCTCAGATTCCAGGATTTTCCGGGACCTTTACAGGTCAAATTCAATAAATTCACAAACTTTTAACGCGCAAAAAAATACGACCACATTTCGGAAGTGCAATAGCTGAATTCCTGTATGCTTATGATTAGAAATATAGATTTATATGTCCAAATTCCAGGACTTTCAAGGACCTCTACAAAAATTCCAGGACTTTCCAGGCCTGGAATACAAATTTTAAAATTCCAGGACTTTCCAAGGACCTGTACAAACCCTGCTTTCCCCATTCAGATGACTGAACAAGTGTATGATAATAACATGTCCAAGAATTCTCAAATGAACAACCACTTGGGAACATGAGTAAAAAACAGATGACTAAATATGAACTTCTGGTTCTAACAAATGAAATAATAGCACAATTCTGTTTAATAGCATCATAGATGACGAAAAAACTACAGAAACGTGTAAAAGCAGTATAAATAAAAATTAGCTTAGAAACATCACACTGCACAGATGCTACAAGGTCAGTGCATTCAAATGTAAGTAATCTGCATCCACAGCACACTGCTTAATTATGCACCTGAACTGTTCAGTTTAAGATCATTCTTGCAAAGGTATGAACAAGTATTAATGGCAGGTAACCATTGATACCACTATGGACACAAAGAATCCCAACCAATCCCTGTATTTCACCGATTACATACAAACATCATAATTTAGAATCTACCCATTTTGCTGACAGCAAAAAAGCCAAAGTCTAATTGCAGCTATCCACATTCAGCTATAACAAATTACTTGTTTTTCATAATCCCACGTGGCATAGTAATTCAATAAAATCTACATACTCTTGTTACATATCTAGATAGCAATCTCTCCTCAATGCTGTCCATAAGAAAAGTACCGGTTGAATACATTGATTTTTTAAAGCAAAATCACATTTCATTTTAAGGATGTAGGCAGGAAAGTTGCAGAAAAATTCTTCACTAATTGTACATTACTCGATTTATTCACCGAAAAGAAATAATAAAAGTTATCTGCCCTTTCGTTTCAGCATCTATGCAAATGTCACCAGGCATATGAAGAATAACATTCAATGATGACTATTTTCTGTACCAGTGGTTAATGAAAAAACTGTAGGTACCTCATCTGGAAGCGATCCCAGGTTTTAGATCCTTCACCACAGGGTGTTTTGCGTGTTGTGATACGCAGAATTTTTGTTGGCATACGGACAGGTCCTTTAACTTTCAAGTTCTTGTCCTTTGCACCTGTGATCAAGTCGGCACACACTAAAAAAAAATTAAAATGGAACAGAAATCAGATCAATTCTTAAATCAACCATGACTAATTTAGTATTTCAATGAGAATGAAATTAGCGATCTATTACCCGTAGGCCAATACATTATCTTTTTTGGGCACTTACCCATCTGGCAAGTCAGTCCCAAAATCCACTTGCCCCGACCCAAAGTTCACTTGCCCTGATTTTTGGCACTATTTGTTTGATAAATTAACAAGTATTTATACATGTATATCATATAAGACAAATTTAAGTTTTTATTGAAGTTTGATTATATATTATGACCTATGCAAACTGTACATAACATACCATTATCTGTGTCTACTAGGCCCAGAAATTCTATTTTCCAAAAGGAAATAAATTATCGAACTTGCTTAAAGCTTTTATAATCTTTTTATTTTTCTCTGTGTGTTTTCACCATCTTACTGTCACTGAGCCACTACACAAAGTAAGTAGTTCAGTGGATGCAGAACCTGACAGGCTGCCAAGTTAAAAAGTAAATGAAGATCGTGGCTACGATGCCTTGCAGGAAGAGCGTTAATTTTAATGCTAAATGATAGGAAATCTGCCACTTGCCCATTTTGACTTGCTCCAGGCAAGCAGACAACTGTTAATGTAATGGCCTGACCCTACAAACAAGTATAATTAGTGGATATCTCAACTATATAATAGTTAAATCATTGTTTTAAGATTTATCTTGATTAATAACCAATAGCTTTAAATGTGCTTTAGTTTAAGTAATAATGTTTAATAAAAACTAGGTATGGGGTAATCGTAATCGATTACATAATCAAGTAATCGTAATCACAATTTCCAGATGCAATGTTATATCATGCCAGAGATATGGTTTTGTATAAGGCAAAAGATAACAACAGAACCAATTTACCCATCGACAGACTGCTGTCATATTTATACACATGATGATTTGTCAATTGATTGGTTCTATGAACATGAAAGGAAAACGTGTTGAAACACTGCTTCAGATGTTTCTGCTATTAAAAGTCATATGAACTGGCATTTCAAATTAACTTGTGTTCTTTTCACATGGTTATGCCCAAGCTAGTCACACAGCCAGCAATTGTGCATGGCTTCTTCGGTTTAACTCCAGCTGCAAACCCGATTGGCCAGCAGTTGGATGACAAGCAGCCAAGTAAATTTAAAGCATGCAGTAGTGAACATAAATAATGCTATAAATTGGCCCCTGGTCGACATACCTTGACAACAGTGGGTGTTAGACGAAGCTCAAAGGTTGAAGTTAGTCTAGTTATAGAAGAAAAATACCAATTTAAAGGATAGCAATAATTTAAGACTGAAAAAGAAGTCCATTTACAGAGGTGGTCTGAGTCAGAAGTTTGGCTGTATTCTAATTATCCTATATATTATATAGACCTTACCTGGCTATAGTCATGCAATACATGATGCATTTCTTTAATATATATATATCCCAAATATTCAAACAATTCCAATTCTGTTTACATGCATGATAATGTATTTAAATGGAATATTTGTACTTTAATGTCCTTGTGATGATGATTGGTGTTTTATGGCCACTTTTGTGCACATGGTAGGCTAAATGGACCGAGTGACCTCTGAAGGTAATGAAGCGAAGTCAAAGATGAAACAAACTGGAGATATGCCCATGCCGAGATTCGAACATGGTGTTAGAGATCTGTGGTCGGACACGCTACCACTAGACCATGGAGGCACCCATTAATGTCCTTGTGAAAATTTGATATTTATCCACATCTTAAATCAGTCCATCTGTGATCTGGTTGTCAAGGTAACCAACCACCACTGGTTCATGTGTAATTAGATATTTGATGATTTAATTAGCGGTATTATACATGTAACAGTGAATATTGATGAAGAATCACATTCATAGTTGTGTGATATACATTGTATTTATGATTAATTTACAATGTAATCGATTACATTCAAAATGAATGTAATCATAGTATTCTCAAGAAATAGATTACCATAGTCCTGTAATCACCCCTACCCTGATAAGAACCACAAATTCTCACCCTTCTCAAGTGATTTCACATTTCTGCTCGTCAGAGTGATGCGAATTCTATGTATCTGAGTTTCCTCCGACTGTTTTTCATCTTTGTAACCTGCCTGTAAAATCAAACAAAACAATTGCACAAAATAACAATCAATTCCTAGATTCTTTAAACAAAGATATTAATGTTACTGAGACATTAAAACAATTGCTATCATAAAACAGTTCAAGACCTCCCATGGCCTGGGATCTTTCACAGCATACCCTAAAAATAGGAATTTCCCAGGAAAATAGGAACTGGTCTGAAAAACAGGAACTTGATGCCCTGCACATAGGTACACATCACCATCTGGCTGGACTATATTTAACTGCAGCACCTGAACAAACAATGACTCTGAGGGGGGGCACCAGCTAATGAACACAAAAATTCACGGACAAAATCTGCCATTCTATCAGCTATTTCACTTGCCTATCAAGAGGTCTGCTCGGTGCATATGGAAGCACAGATAATAGACCAATTCAATTACCCCAGACACCACCTTGCAGCTGAATTTCACACTACAGTCTTGGGTTAGAAGTAAAAGAATCACTGTGTTGCATGACGATTTACGCATGTAGTGACAGATAAATGTCATACTGAAAAGCTGTATTCAGACTATTTACCAGTTATACTTGGATTTTATCTATAGTCCATTAAGGGTATGTGATCTCCAGATAATAATACATTTGATAGGAATGCCATACATTTCATCCAATAGATATACGCCACTAAACTAAGTAATGTTCAGCGTGATTTCCATGGCTGTCATGGTCCAGCCTGTCTAGTTAAAACTTTTTTTTGGTAGAATCTTAGCCATCTGACATGAAGATGTGAATAGATAAAATCAATGATCATATACAGTATAATTCAATGGGAGATTTCTATTATTGTAACATTGGTATTTATGCATAATATCTTGTATTGAAAGTGAATTGTTTTACTTTCTGAATGACGAATTAGACATTTTTGCAATGTTTACTACATGTCAAGGGTGTTAATACTCTAATGTAATAAAAAAAATTATTTAATAATAAAATTAATATACTGGTGATACATATATGATTGGTATCCAGGTACAAGTAAAAATAATATTGCCAAAACTCTCGGTCAGCTCAATCATTAGGATATATCCTGATAAATATGGTGTTAAATCCTTTGGAAAGACACAATCGTTCAGCTGAAATTCTAGTCTCAGTCATCATATAACATGAAATAAATTGCTGAAAGATTTCCAGTATTTACTGTTAGTGAAAAGTTGCCATCCCCTATTAACAATGGGTGCCATAGCTGTTTCTAACCCAAGACCACAGTTGCTAACTGATGCAACTGATTTTGCCTGGATCAGTCTATTGCAGACCAGCATTGGATGAAAAGAAGCTACTAAGAGATCAGCAACATCTACAAACCATGCACACAGATTTAAACTGCTACTGTATCTATTTTGCTGCTCTCATCTATCTATGATTTTTGATTTGGTAATAGATAATAAATTGTGTTTGATCAATTTGGTAACAAATTGTATTTGATCAATTTGGTAACAAATTGTATTTGATCAATTTGGTAATAAATTGTATTTGATCAATTTGGTAATAAATTGTATTTGATCAATTTGGTAATAAGTTGTATTTTATCAATTTGGTAATAAATTGTAGGCTGTGGTTATTGTTCAGAACATGCACTGAAGTAGTTATAGCTCCTAAAATATCCAGCAGAGTTAAATACACTGCCAGCTACCTGACATCGTACAAATTCACTAAACCATAACTTAGTTGATACGTTCAAGTAACTGAGAGGTGAATAAAATCAATACCCCCACGTCAAGGGTGAATCATCCAGTTCCAAATTCACTTTACAAGCAATAAAACAATTATTAATTTAGATTAAACTTCCAAAATTAAACGCTAATAGTAATAAGAATTAGTGCGATTACATAATTATCAATCGGATTATTGTGAAAATCACCACTCGCCCACGTGCTATATCAACTACAGTTATCAACACCTATTCATGGCTATTTAGCCTATCGCATAGTCACTGATAGTGATAGTCTTAACACTAGAATCTAGATCTAGACTAAAACAGCAGGTAACTGAGCAAGAAAAGTTCAAATATTAAAAGAATACTCTCTAATTAAAGCAATATATTGCTATACTTTTAGTCATAGCTTTCAAAATATACCATTGTAACTAATTTCTGGCCGACTTATTCCCGATAATAACGTGAACAGCGGTGAGCCAGAAACCTTCTAAAATTTTCCGTCCTCACAGCACGATGGCGTACGAGAAAAAGAGCGACACCTAGGGAATAATTTTACAAAGGGATACATCACTTTTACATATTAAATTGTTGTATATCTTTTCCCCTTTTACCAATATTATTATGACAATAAATATAGATATATATTTAAAAGTAGGCATAAAAGTCTTCTCTATATATATAACTAGCCCCTAAAGTATATATGAAACATCTATGTATACATTAATATAATAAATGTTGAACGCTCCCTATTGACAACTACGTCATTTCCGTGTCCACGTTATGGAGTTGTTCTGATCGTTTCTGGTTTTCCTAGACCACAGAAAGGTAACACTGAGTTGTTTTTTGTTTGTATTATGACTGCTGTGTGACATATTAACAGTTGAACATTTGAAGTATGTGGTCTTGCAAATGTCTTTCAATTAGAATAATTGTTTTCAGTTATTGACTCAGTTTTATTGTTGGTTTGTGTTTTAACATGTCAGATTTTACATTTAACATCAGCCGTGATTTGATTAGGCTAGCCGTAGACGTAGTTGGTTGAATTATTTAGACCTAAAGGCTTATTGTTGGCGATGATGACTGAAATGTAGGATATAGGCTTTATTATGCACCAGAAAAACATTATTATTTTAGGTCTTAGGATGATTTGGCTGCTATTTTGAGTCTATATATTATATAAACACTTGACGTTTTGTTTTTCATTGCCAGATTAATCTGTCAGATAGATCTATAAGATAAAGATAAGATAGCTGAAGTGATGAACTAAGTCTAAGGAAAAATTAACTATCAATAGTTAGATCTATATCAGTATATGTGATGCAGCATAATTCTTTTTTATTTTAAATCTGTCACAAACTATAATGAGTTAGCTTGAAAATATGATTCCCTAGGCCTAGATCATAGATGCCGATACAACTAGCTTATTCACATCCATTAATATATATAAATTACTTTAACAAAATTCTTGACACCACTTTTAGCCTTTAATTGGTATCATGGGGACAAGGTATATGATAACAACCAGAAATACGTGGAAATAAGTGCTTACACTTTCATGTGCTGTCCCTGTTTCATGGTAATAAATCATGAAACAAAAGAAAACCAATCAATCAGTGCTTGATTTGAGTTACTTCCTATTCATATCCCAGATGTGACCAGCTACCATGTCCAACAAAACATTCACTGGTGTGTGAATAAATATAAGCTAGCTGTGCATGAAATAATCTGCCTGTGCCACAGTATACTCACTCTCTTGACACCGCCAATGTATTTACACTGTAGATCTTAAAGATCTTGCCCAAAAGTACAGAAATGGGACATTTTTACTGACAATAGTTTATTCAAATAGATATAATTTTAGAAATTTCTGGGACTTTGCTATTTCTCACATGTACTTTTCTTTGAAAATAGAAACAAAATAATAAAGTGTGAGAAAATTAATTTACTATTAGACAGTTATATTTATTTATTTTATATTATATTTTACACTTGACTCATACCATAATTAATTTTATTAAAACTTGTAAGAATCAATGAACTAAGTTAGCTCCAATCATAATGAAATGGATAGGAAGTCAATTTCACTACACTGGAAACTATTAGTTTTAAAATAATAATGTTAGTTAGGCTTAGCATACCTTCTCAGGTCATCATTATGCATTTTTGTATGAAATGTTGTTTATTTTCTCTATATGCATGCCCAATGTTTAAATAATCCATTTGGAGCTGGTTTGTTAATTCTTAACTTTCTGGTTTAGTGATAGATTCAAAACATAATATAATTTGCTGGACCTACATATAATGATATAGACACAAGATTTAGTATTGAAAGGCATTTCTTTGGCAATATTAATGACAGATACATAAGGCCAGTCTTAAAAATAATCTTGTTGCAGGTTACCTGACTGCATGACTCCAAAACGGCCATATGGAATTGTGAAGAAATGAAAATACATTTCAACAATTTTTTCATGTTTAGTTATCTATCTGACGTTATATATCAAATGAAGTTTAAACCACATGCAGTTATGATTATCTGTGGACTAAAGAATATTTGTTAAAACCAAGTGGTTGCATAGCTGAGCATCGGAAGCATGTTTGCTAGGGCTAAAGGTCCAAGCACTCAGTATACATATGCTGACTCCCGATAGCGGCTTGGACTTGCGCATTCGCTAACTCCCGAACCTGTTATCTCTTTTTTTAAATATAGCAGCTGAATACACTTTTATTTGTTAGGTTGAAGCTTTCAACATCTTTGAAGATATTCAGATAAGAATAAAGGAGATAGAAGATATCACATCTGTCCAACTATATCAACGTGATTGTAACACGTTGGCTCGGATCTTTTTATATCTGTGTCCGAGCATCCAAAACAAGCCAAAATAGGCACTTGTGCATTCAGTGCTTGGTTCTTTTACACCAGCATACATGGTTCCATGTCCGAGCACTAGAAAAACACACATTTGGCACATGCACATTGAGTGCTCGAACTTTTAATGCCAACGACCATGGTCAGATGCTTGGCTATGCAACAACATCCTTGTTAAAAATCTCTCAACAAATCAGTTATTTTGTGTACATTCGTACTATAACAATAGCAAGCAATAGTGATGTTTTCCTTATCATACTGAATGACCCTTAAATGAAACAATTTTTTTTATTACATGCAACATATTTTATGGTCCGCATAATTCACATCAAACGGTTCCACACATTATAATAATCATCACAAGATGGATGAATGAAAGCTAACTATGATTAGGGGAGATATGCCTGTGGGGCGTTGTCCCGGATGATATCTGGTGACTATCTAGCCAATATCTAGTCTGAATTATTACTGGCATGCGTGTAGTTGAATGAAAAAACGCTTCATGAACAATATATTCCACTAAACAATCTATAAAAAAATATATTACAAAAAATTAATTCCTACCTGCCGTGTGGATTTTGTTTGGCCGTGTAACC
>Ga0256913_10001537_pt1 | contig 11851 bp, 4 predicted proteins | sample Axial_MatmetaG_FD_185970 | JGI IMG/M metagenome (GOLD analysis project Ga0256913, IMG submission 185970) | Deep-sea worm associated microbial mat communities from Axial Seamount, Juan de Fuca Ridge, Pacific Ocean - Axial_Mat | ecosystem: Environmental > Aquatic > Marine > Oceanic > Microbial...
ATATATATATATATATATATATATATATATATATATATATATATATATATGCACAAATAACAAAACAATAACTTTTCTTTTGATAGGAAACATCCCTTGACGGAAATGACAGTACAGAAAATGGCAATTCTGACTATAATGATGAATATTGACTTTCTAAATAAGATGTACATCCTCTTCACAACCTTCATCCGAATTCACTTTCATTATTATCTCATATGCTTGACACCTTACTCAAACTCCTTGATTCGTGCTTCATTCTGTGTATATTTCTGTTATGTTTACAGTTTTGTTATTCAATGCTATTTTTGCAGAATAAAGAAAATTGAGCAAAAATAAACTTTTTGTTTTAAGAACAGGTTTACTGATCTAGCTGGTAATAACCAACGCTATTCCAGATATAATGGACTATGAATTGCAGACTGTATGTACAAATTAAATTTTATCTCCAAATTCGAATTTTAATCTAATGTATGCGTAATCTATATTACAATTACCTGTACAAATTGTAAGTAAACAGAAAAGTAGGTCAACCCGTTGGATTTCTAATTAATTATATTTGATCGATAAAGACATATTTTGAAAGCGCGACAACACACAAATATAGGTACTCCTATAAATAAAATATCTCTATCAAATATTTCTAGGGTCCTTGAAATAAACACAGTTTCAATCATTCGTATTTTACAACACATAAATGTAATAATTGTATACTTCCGATATATGCTTTGCAACACCGTCACCCAACAAGTACATACACTAACATTCCTTATAATTGTATTCTGTTAAATTACTGTATGATACAAACACGTGTAAACCGCGTGCAATTTTCCCGCCACTCAACCAGTATATGTTGTTGATAAATATCTAATAAATAGGGCAAACACGAAGAGGGTTAGATTCATGGGCAAGCCATCCAGTGTAAGACTCCAGAATCACTACATCTTATTATAATGTTATTGATAAAAATAAACTATTAGACTTTACGTCAGAAATGCGGGGTCAGGCCAACGCCCCAATTCCGTAAAACTTGATTTTAAACGAGAGAACTGCTATTGTTTACCAATAAAGTCAAACTAACTTTATTGGTTGGCATTACGATATATTTAAAATAATTGAATTTTAAGCATTGTTCTTCTGATGCATTCCCTTCGAACATTGTATTGATTTATCAAAATTGTACGCAGCTTTAACATATATGGCCCACCAAGACTTCCGTAATATCCGCGTCCTTCACGATTCAGTGATGTACGCGGTAATCGCGTACGCTCCTTTTGTGAAAAGGTTATGGTATGGTAGATCTAGTGATACTAATGATGATTAAAACATAATAATAATTATTATTATTATGAAGTTAATAGGAAAGTTGCAGACAATCATTATATAATGATATATAATTAATTAAGCTAGTGTTACTTAATAATCAATATAATTATAAGTGTGGTTAGATCTAGTAAACAAATTAATTTGTTGATAGTATAGTCTGGACCTCTTTATTTTTTTAGGGAAAAGCTGAGAGACACTGGTAAAGAAATATTTAATATCTCTCATAAGATGACGTATAAACAGGATGAGCCACAATACTGGCTTGACAAGTGGCAAAGGGGTAATACAGATTGGCATTTGAGAGATGTCAACCCGTAAGTGTAGACCTATAAAAGCTATAGACCTCTATAGCCTAGGATATAGACCTGTAGTTTAGGTATAATAATAATATGTACTGAATATAGAGTCTACTAATATAGTTTTATTATAATTCATAGACCCTGTAAAACAATTATAATTAATATACCAGCTTAATTACGTTTAAAGGACTTATGTTATGAAATACAAAACACGATACAAAGCTTTTGTTAGCAATTTTTAATACATTTTTATTTGTGTTATTAAATATAATATGGGTCAGAAGTGAGTGGATAACTGATATGTTTATCCCCTATATTGGTTACACGTGGGACATAAGACTAAGCACTGAGGAATACCCTTTATGGAAAGTTCCCAGCAATACAAGTCACTTGATTTTATATGAACCCTGACCTGGCAGTTTGCAGTGCATTGATTTAAATATTCTTAAAATCTATTGTGAAGTCTGTTAAGAGTATGAAAGTGTGTGGTCTCAGAAAATGGCATAAAATACTTTGGTTAAAACATATAAAACAATCATAAGAGCATTCTCAGAATATTTTAGTTAAAATCATTAATTGTTTCAGATTTATGACTAGCTAACTAGCTGTATATCAGTCAAATGATGTAATGTTCAACTCCTTCAAACTACAAAGATATTTGGGAGGTGTTATTTGTATTATGTATACAATATTCATAATACTATTATATTACAAAACAGTTAAAACAAGTTTCTACATCAACATTAATTTTCATAAATATGTATATAGGCCTATATGCAAATATTTTAATATACCAAACAAGCAAGACTTTGTTTTGTTTGAACATGATTCTTGCCATTTTCCCCCCACTCTTACTAATAAGTTACCATATTGTAACTTACTGGAATAAATCACTACTATAGGAATGGTCCTTGTGTAATTCATGTAAATGAATTTTCTGAATCTTTAAAAATATGACATGCTGGTCCTAACTTCCAGCAAGAGCCAAATACATTGATCAATCAATATAGTGGTCCACCATTATTTTGCTGTACATTTGATTTATTTTCTTTTTCACCGGGAAGACAATATGTGAGTTAATGTTAATGTTCTACTCCAACGCACCAAAGTAGTTATTTAACCATAAAATAAAAAAAACTATATGCTACTTATTCCATTAGTTTTCTCAGATGTGCAGTTGATTCATGCTACCATTATCTCCCCTGAACATGAAATTTATAGTAATCTGAGGTGCCACGAAGTTAAACAATGGCCATCATCATCATAATAACAGAAATCAACACCAGGTGGCTTTGCCCAATAGGAGACAGCTAGGGTCTCTACCCCAAACTTCAACAAGACAACACATAGATAGGATAAAGATATTGTCATAGTCTTCTTCCACAAAACTATAATTTCGATTGTTACTAGTCTAAAAAAATGGACTGTAAATTAGACTGTTTTCTTGAAATAGTATCTGGCAGTCATTATATATTGAAGCTGCCATGTTAAAATATCAGTGCCATCTAGTAAATTGGGAAATTAATTTACTGAAGTTCTTTTGTTGAATAGTGATATACATTAACATGTTATAACAAGGTGACATAGTATGAGTAGAATGTACCATATATACTTGCGTATAAGTCAACCCAGCAGATAAGTCGAGGTCAATTTTTGACCCTGTAATTCTTTCCCCAGGTATATGCTCACCGTATAAGTCGAGGTCAAGTATTGGCTTAAAATCCTTCAAAATCCGAATCATTGTCGTCAGTCCCGAAAAAGCTGACCCAGTCATTTCAAACTCATGGTGTCAGCAAGTGCATCGCAAATATATCAATAGTGTTATTAATTAATTGTTTAACGGCAAGTGGTGAGCAAGATTTGCAATGTGAACAGTGATTTCTATATTATCGCTAATCAACTGGAGGTACCGGTAGTAAACAGCCATGACTATTAAGTATTATTACATAAAGACTGGGATGTTTGTGAAATCCAAATAACAGTTTGGTGAAAATGAATCGTACTTTATTGAATAAGATTGGGATGTTTGTGAAATCCAAATAATAGTTGGGTGAAAATTGTTATTTATTGAATAATAATGGATTAGTAGGCAGCGATGTGACGATTTTATTTCGGCTCTAATTGGGGTTAATCATATAGTGTTGTGTGTCAAGGATGGCTGAAAATTTTTTCCTTCAGCTGGTAGGAAATATGACGCGCGTATAAGTTGAGGTGCTTCTAGGAACTCCCTTTTCCCTACACAAAAAATCAACTTAGATGCGAGTATATATGGTAATAGTCACATAAAAATGTTGAAATGAAATTAAATAGAGTTTTTCAATTACTGATATTTTGTGCCCTGCACATGTAATGTATTTTATTTTATTAAAAAAAGTTATTTGTTTACTTGTTGTTTTTATATTCTTATCTAAATGTATTTAAGGATTTATTGTTTATGATGTATGACATAGTATATAGCATGTACATAATGTTCAAATCCAAAAGACAACAACCAGTGTGCTTGGATGTTTTTTGTTCTAAATGTCCAATGATTTTTTTATATACCTTTAATGAAAATCAAGCCATCATGATTTAACAGTTTTGTATTTATATTTGAAAAATTGTATAAACATCATTTATACCAATTTTACTATTAATGACTTCTTAGACAATGATCAAATGACAAATTTTCTTTGTATATACTTTGATGGGCATCTACTCTAAAAATATTATTAGGTCATATAAATACTACAATATTGGGAGCTCTTTTTACAATCAATTGAGTACATTAATTTTCTTCCAGTGCAGAGTCTAAAGAATCTTTAATTTACTATCATACACCTACCTATCATATATAATTACTACATGGTGTTATTGGAAGTCGGTCTTTACAAAAAAAAATATTTTTACAGAATTACCAATGAGATTAATTGATAAAATTTATATAAAGTCATACAAACCCACCATTTTAAATGTATAGCATTCTTTAAATTAATAACATCTATGAGAATGAAGCTGCTTTATTTATACATGATTATATCATGGGCATATTACCATAGTCAATCAGATCTAATTGTGACATTCTGTGTGGACCCATTTAACTAGAAAATCAGATCTTCAGTTAGAACAATACGACTCTCTGTTCTGAAGTACATTACCTAACTACTCATTTCCACGTATATGAAATAAATGGATATATACTCTAAATTCATTTTCAGATTCCAATTTAAAGAAGAAATTGAGGAAAAAGTACAAGCTGTCTCAAAAGTTACTATCTATTTTGAAAAATAATTGGGATTACGAAAACTGGTTTAAGAAATGAAAATATATTTATTTCAAAGTATATGTTGCGAAGAATTAGTGTTCCATTTGGCAACCATCGGTGTGTCAATATGGAGCTTAAAGTAATAAGTTGCTTCCCAGAACACACTTCAGCATCTGAGATGTTATTTTCTGAACTGCATTGATAATACAAGGTTTAACTACATCACTAATTCTTCTACCAGTGTACACCTTAGACTTACCATAACCACATTTCAAGCCTTTTATCTCTCATGTTACCACAAACACTTGTTCATTCATCTTCATCATTAGTGATATGTGTCTAGAATGGAAAATTTAACAATTAAACATAATTCATCATAAACCAATTAGCATTTTGTAAATACACAAATTTGCACTAAAGAAACATATCTATATGATAGCATAGCATTTGAGAGAAAAAAATCCAATGTCACCGAGGTAGATATAGACTTTTGAGACACCTTGTATTGTCAGCTTGTGTTGTGTCCATTAAATATTCAAATCCTTTCTTTAGGGATTGCCTTCTGCACCGTCTGATTGTATTTATAATTGGTTCATCCACTATCCTGTAATTACATCACCTGTTATATAGTATAGTAAAGAACATTTCACACACACATCCAGGTTCTGTCATTTGCCCGTAAGAATGATTTTTATTAAGTTGTTTTCTATCTTTAGTTGGCTATATTCCAACATTCATCTGCTGACTGGTGGAAAAGAACATATTAAAGTTTTTATACCTTTATGTGGCAAGTCTGTTGAAATAAAATGGTAAGAATTTCAGTATTAAATCATATTTTTCATCAGTTAACAATGTTTATGTAGTTGAAACTTATGTGTACTGACAGAAATACTTACAATTACACCTTATTCAGCATGTCCTCATTGTTTAAGGCTGGCAGATATGGGTCACACCGTAGTTGGTGTAGATGTGTCATCCATCGGCATGCAGGAGTTCTTCTCAGATATGGCCTTGACTTATACAGTTAACCCCGTTCCAGAATGTAATGGATCAGTGTATAAGGTATGTTTGACATTAACAAAATCTCTAGCTGACTTCCTGTGAAGTTGAAATTTGTTTGTAATGTGTTTGTAATTGGTATTTTGCAATATTTTTAGCATTTAGAGTACCTATATAGAATATATCTACTGTTAAAAAACATGTACACATTCAGTTATAAAATTGTTATCCAGATATTTATGTGACATTGTAGAAAAAAGAAGCAATTTTTATTTATCATGTGACTTTCATATTTGTTAATGTTATATATTTATTTATTATGTTTAACCTTGTTTCTTTTTTTTATCTGCAACTTAATTTTCTTGACATTACTGTTCCAAAAGTCAAGAATATTGCTCTAATTTGATTTAAATATACTAGATTCTATTTACGTAATAGCTACCAACTTTAATCTTTACTGCCTAAATTTGAATTTAAAAGAGTAGTTAAAATGTCTTGTTTGGTATATATACCAGTTTTAAAGATTTATATTGTGATAGTCTTCAGATCATGTAAAGTGTTTATCATTTGTTATTTTGTAATCTAGTTAAAAGGACCACAGTGGCTAAAAGTTATATATATATATATATATATATATATATATTATATTGTATGTACATTTGTATTGCCAAATATATCAAATAAAATAATTATTATAAATAGTGCACTGTTTCTTATTTACCTGCAGAGTGCTGATGGCAAAATACGACTTTACTGTTGCGACATCTTTGAATTTACAAAGTCAGTAATAATTTATTGAACATCAATTTATGTTTTATTTGTGAAAAAAGAATAATCTGTATTACAGTGGGGCATTTTATGGGGGGAGTAAAGAAGGAAAGAAGCCTAGTTTTTTTTTATCATGATATTTAAGTACAATACTGTATGATTTTTAACTATTTATGGAATACAGTGTTGTTGTTTTGTAGTACCTTGGAGGGTTTATTTGATGCAGTGTGGGATCGTGCTGCTATGGTTGCACTGTCACCTGAATTAATGGAAAAGTAAGAAATTGGACTTGAACAAAGTGTGCTCTCTTCTTGTTTCATTTAACATACCAGAGTTCCACTCGTGTTACATCCTCTCCCTGTTAGAACCGGTGTGCTGTATCCTTTTAGATATCACTGTAAGAAGCCTCCGACTAAAAACAGATAACATCTGTCTGTGTATTGTTAAAGTCGCCGTACTCATTGACTCAATAATTTTCTGAATAATTCACTCCAAACAATATGTTATTAAATAATATATAAATAGTTCAGATTCAGTGTTATCAATTACTGTTATACTATAATAATAATTAACTGTTTATTTACGATTTATTATAATTAAACTCGAGCCTACCCAGTGAGATGAATAATTTAACACATTTAAACTACATTTAGGTATCACATCACTGTTGAATCACTGATGGCTCCAAGTTGTCAATATATTGTGGAGTTATTTGATTATGCCCATCCAGGAAAACCAAGTATGTACTGCCTTTTTTGTATATCAACTTAAGCACGTTTTAGTCGTCAGAAACATATTGTTATCAACTGAACTGGTTAGCAGAAATCTTAATTCTATCTAAAACATTAAATTTTAATATTTTCTAAAATGCCACTGTTTAAATTGCATTATCTAACATATTTTCATTTTGTAGTTAGAATTATTCTGCATATACAAAGGGAATGGAAAAGAAAGTACAGTATAAAACTAAATTAAGTCAGTTCTGGCAAATAATGGTCCACTTTACTTTGAAAAACAATGGCTTTAAAATATGATACAATAAAACATTAACACATAAATAACAGTCTGTTTTAACGGTCCTTGTTGCTTGCAGGACATTTATGGTTATTTGTTTTGTGAGGTATGTGTTATGAGTGATGACGACTGTGTTGCTGTATGAGGTATATGTTATGATTGATGACGATGTGGCTGCTCTGAGAGGTATAAGTTGTGAGTGATGGTGACTTCGTTGCTCAACATGGTACAGGTTGTGAGTGTTGGTGAGTTAGTTGTTTTATGAGGTACATGTAATAAGTGATGGGGACCAGATTGCTGTATGAGCTACGTGTTGTGAGTGATGGTGACTTGGTTGTTTTATGAGGTACGTGTTGTGATTGATGGTGACTCGGTTGCTTTATGAGGTACATGTTGTGAGTGATGGTGACTTAGTTGTGGAGAAGGTGGACTGCACTCTGAAAGTAACACAGTATCACTTTTAGCTATAAATGAATATTGTTTTGGTTCAAGATATTGTTTATTCTGGTTCTGATTGTGTAAGTCCATGTAAGATTAAATGAGTAAAGTCTAGTAGACCCATAGCCTTTATTGGTTAAGGAAAGACAAACATAGTTTCCTTGGTTTATTAATTTTTGCTTAGTTTATTTATTTATTTTAATACATTTCTCCAGATCCACCTTTCATTGTTCCACTGGAAACAATACAAAAGAATTTTGGTAAGTATAGTTTTAATATATTTATTTAGTAATTTCTTATTTTGCATATAATAAACATGACACATTAATACCATTAATGACATTCTAGTGACAAGGAATTTCTGTTTTGTGGTCATTTATACAAATATATTTTCTACAGAGAATGTGTTTAAGATTACATACAATCTTTTGTGTAAATGATAAGTGTATTGAATATCATCTTTCAGTTTATTTGGAAATTATTGAAATACAAGTAGTTTATACATAACATAATGTAATTAGTAAAGAATCGCATGGAAACCATTTTAATTAAACGCATCTTTAGAGGATGTTTTAATTTAATTGTATACCGGTAAATAACTCCTAAGATGGGGGGGGGGAAGGGGTACTCAAAGTTTAAGTCTAAAGTATTTCATGTCCATCGTTACTTTCAGATATTGTTTATCTCAAGTTACTGGTAGCTAATCGAGTTAATAAACATCATTATAAATCTAACAATATTTTATTGATTTAAAATACCATTTTAGTTGGTTATGTCATTCATGAATAAAGTGTGCCCTCTAGTAGCTATGACTGTTAATTTGGTTGAAATTTTAAACCTGATTGAAGTGTAAAAATCTAGTCTTATTAAAATAACAGTTCAATGCTAATTTAAATTTAGTAATATTGCAAATAAAATTATCACGTTGGTTGTTATATATTAAAATGAATCTAAACCAAATAAGGAATTAAGCTTCTAATAAATATGAATTGAGTACATTAATTATTGTTCAATGCAAATATTCATGATAATTAAAGGTATACAGTTGTTAGAAGATATTTAAAGCCAATGGTTTGATTTGTAACAGTGTTTATGTGAGATATCAAATTTCAAGATGGTTTTCTTTTAAAAGAATAAAGATATAATTTGTTTACCGTTTATTTTGAACATTAAAAGATGAAGTTATTCATTTCAGGTTATTTATATAGCCTCGGGTAACAGTTTTAGTTTAATCAGCAGACGGCTTCTTCAATATGTATAACTCTGACATTGATCATTTATAAAAAATTGTAATTATTAATATAGCTAAAAATATGGAATCAGTGTTATGAATAAATCTTATAATTAACACAATTATGTATAGATTGAGTTTAAAAATATTGATTTACTTTAAGTATATTTCAGTTTTGTAAAATACATTTTGGCTGTAATATCACATGAAGTTCTTACAACAATGGAGTGTAATGGGTTCTAAGTACCGGTAACTAATAAATATTTTCAGTGTTGATTAAGGAATTCAAAAGAGATCTTGAGCTGATATTCAATACACAATTTTTTGTACTGTACTCTAGTTGTATCTAATTTATATCCTTTTTAAGGTTCAAGTTATAAAGTGGATGTTTTGGAAAGATTCACATCACAGTACTTCAAGGAGAAATTTGATGCTTCTTATTTATACATTGAAATGGTGAGAATTGCCAAGATCTAGTCGTCTTATGTGTAAAAACGTGTGTAATAAGCTTGTGTGTGTGTGTGCGCATACATATTTTAATTGTATGTCTGAATGATAATGTGTTATTCTGTTACTGCCTACCTAAACTTTGAACAGTTGCTCAATTATGACTTTCTCTTTTTACTTAAATGATGTATTGGTGAAAAGGTGCTTATCTGATGTTGGGCATTAATATAATATTTTGCTTCATTTTACATATACATCTGGAAATATTTTACCTGATATTGTTTCCATCTTCCTTCTCAGTATTACAGTAATCATTATCATTTGAAATGCTGATTTGTTTAAATTTTGACAGTTCATCATGTTTACATATAATCATTATAAGTTTGAATCATTGTTTATTTTCAAACACTTCGTTATTGTGTTAGTAATCAGTAATTAATCATTATTCATCTGGGATGAATGGCAAGTTGTTAGTCTTGGTGATATCCAGACACTGAACCTACAATATTTACATTGTATTCAGTCATTGGTGGAATATACTATTGTCGATCCATAATGATTCCATTACGAATTGGACCACAAAGTTATATAATGTAAATTAATTGTTTCCATATTTTAATAATAAATGTTTATGTGCAATCATCATTCTTCAATATTTATATTAATTTATTTTGATGATAACTTGTGTTGGATTTCCTTTGGACGATGTTTTTTAGTTCAGAGTAATTGAAAGGTTTGTATCTGTTCAGGGACTCATAACTGTATTATTTAGATGACTGTTGGTGATATGATGTATATGTGTAATTATTTGTTTTGATCTCTTAAACAAGTTGTGGGTAATCAAATACAGACCACACTCCATACCAATTTCATATGAGGTCAATAAAAGCTATTTGAAATGGTTTGTCAGTAGTGAATGTAACAATTTCTCGTACTAAAATTTGCATATCTGATTGTAATATGGACAATGTACAGCAGGTTGAGCTCTTGCAGCTATGTAACTGAGATAATTACATTCATGACAGTCAAATGAAACTAGAATGATGCATTATATGATGAATGAAAAAAGTGTGAGAAAATAAGTGATGTATGGAAAAATGGATGCAAACAAAATAATTAAATTAATAAATCTAAATTCTGGCACAAGTTTTAACATTTATCTACAGATTATATTTAATCCAGTTTTGGATTATGATTAATTCAATTTACTAACATTTGCATATTGTCTCATTGTTTCTTTTATGTATTAATATGTTATACTTCATATATCATACTTCTCATATTGAGCTGTGATAGCGCAGTTAGTTAGAGTGTAGGACTCGTACCTGACAGGACGCGATAGCTATGTGTGTGTTCAGTAATGCTTTGCACCTGTAATGGAAGCATGCATTGTATTATCCCTTGGGAGTTGAGATATGTGCTGAATCAGGGATAATAATATTGTAAAGCGCATTAGAGCAGCTTCTAGCTGAATAGGGTGCTATATAAATGTCACATATTATATTATTATTATTATATTAATATATTATAAATGTAAACAATTTTTGAAGTTTATAGTTACATTTTTTTTATAGAAAACATAACAACAAAACATATTAGATAATGAATTATTGTGTGGAAAAATATTACAAAATAGCAATTAATATAAAACAATCTTTGTGTAATAATAATAAACTATGTAATTAACTGCGTGGAAGCACCATATACAACCTGTAAAGACTAAGCAATCCAGAATAATTGGAGTAATGTTTAGAGTAATTAAGTTGTATTCTGGGAAACACAAGTTTATATTTATGTGATAATTCATTGTTCTTACTAATAATGACTTACTGCTTATGTGATTTGTTGGTTTGCATATATATATATATATGTTACAGTTATATATATATATATATGTTACAGTTAATCTGTATATTCAGGTAATATGTATCAGACATGGGGTCAATTCTAGAATTGGAATTGATGGAATTATTTAAAAAAAAAATGGAATTGGAATTGATAAATTTTGAATTGGAATTGAAGTTTCCTACAAAAAAATTAAATCCACAAATTAATTTACCAGTTCATTTTTTGCTTCAGAAATAG
>Ga0256913_10001538_pt1 | contig 11845 bp, 9 predicted proteins | sample Axial_MatmetaG_FD_185970 | JGI IMG/M metagenome (GOLD analysis project Ga0256913, IMG submission 185970) | Deep-sea worm associated microbial mat communities from Axial Seamount, Juan de Fuca Ridge, Pacific Ocean - Axial_Mat | ecosystem: Environmental > Aquatic > Marine > Oceanic > Microbial...
TTATTTTTTTCAAGATCTCTAAATCTGATATAGAGCAAATATATGAATTTTATTCAATATAGATAGAGAGATGTCGTGGTGAAGTAGGGCAAATCTAAAGGTTTGTCCTGCGTGGTGAAGCTCCCTTTAGGTATTCATTTAAGAGCATATAAGAATAACTTATATGAGACCTTATATTTCCTTAAATTCCTTATATGGTTCAATCTTATAAGGTTCAATCTTCGATAAAGTAAAACCACCAGAACGAAAAAAGGGCACCGAAAAGCACCCTTTTTATAACCAAAAAAAACTCAACTTATTATCCCAATAGTGTCCGAACTATTTGCGAGACAATTTTGTTGTCGGCCTTTCCAGCCAACTGTTTTGATGCCATTCCCATTACTTTTCCCATATCTTTCATGGAAGAAGCTCCTGTATCGGCAATAATTTTTTCAACGATAGCTTTAACCTCATCTTCATTCATCTGTTCCGGTAGATAGGCTTCGATGATACCTGCTTGATACAATTCTTCTTCAGCCATCTCATTGCGTCCTTGGCTTTTGAATATTTCAGCAGATTCTTTTCGTTGCTTGATAAGCTTTTGCAAGGTTTTTAGTTCCAATTCTTTAGGTACTTCTGCAAAGCTAGTGTCCTTACCGGTTTTGATTAAAAGTAAAGCCGACTTAACTGCACGTAAAGCTTCAAGCTTGCGCTTGTCTTTGGCAATCATGGCCGATTTTATATCGTTGTTTATGGTAATTTCTAAACTCATAATTAGTCAACATTATCGTGTAAAAATGAATTATTGCTTTTCATTTCACCGGTTTCTGAATCCAATGTATAACGACTTACATTATTTTCATCTGCTGCCGGAGTATCTGAAAGTGAAACACCGCGTCGCACATATGCAGGGGTGTTTTCTACCTCTGTCAAATCATTAGTATTTCCGAATCGGTGACTCAATCCTCGTAAGCGATTGATTCGTTCATCAGCTTTTTGCTTAAATGCAGTATCAATTTGTGCTTGAGGCTCCTCTTTGTTGATATTATGTTTGTTCTGTGCCACTTCGTACGATTCCACATCATCGTCTAACGAGTGAATAACAATCTTTTTATCCTCTTCTTGAAAAGCAGGTTGCGTTGTTGTTGCACGAATATTTTCTGAAAGTTCAGGACTTGTACTAGCTAGTGGGTTCGTGTCGGGGCGAGTAATTAATCGCATTCCATCATCCTCTATAATATCTTCCTTTTCTTCTTTTTCCGGTGCAGCTGTATTATTTGTTTCGTCAGCAAGTTTATGAACCACTTTCTCTATTTTTTTTGCGTGTCCATTTCCTACGGAGAATTCTACATCGCTATTTGTAGCAAATCCAGTTGCAATAACAGTAATGCTTATAGCATCTTCCAAAGAATCATCAGTTCCGCTACCCCAAATAATTTCGGCAGTAAGTCCGGCTTCTTCTTGGATATAATCAGTGATCTCAGCCACCTCATCCATCTCAAGCTCTTCGGCTCCTGAAGCCATATAAAGCAATATATTGCTGGCTCCTTTAATATTGTTATCATTAAGCAATGGTGATGATAATGCCATTTCAACAGCTTTCAATGCTCGTTGTTCTCCATTTGCAGTTCCGGTTCCCATAATGGCTACGCCTGAATTGCTCATTACTGTTTTTACATCTTCGAAATCTACGTTTACATAGCCGGTTACGGTAATGATTTCAGCGATTCCTTTAGCTGCGTCGGTTAAAATATTGTCTGCTTTGGCAAAAGCCTCACCCAAACGAAGGTTGCCATATAAATCTCTTAATTTGTCGTTCGAAACAACTAAAAGTGTATCAACATTGTCTCGTAATTCTTGCATTCCTTCATCGGCTTGCATACGACGTTTACGACCTTCGAAACCAAAAGGAATAGTTACGATTCCCACGGTCAGAATACCCATTTCTTTTGCTACTGCCGCAATTACAGGAGCAGCACCTGTTCCGGTTCCACCTCCCATACCGGCAGTAATAAATAACATTTTAGTGCTTCCTTGAAGCATTTCTCGAATCTCTTCGATGTTTTCAATGGCTGCATTTTTGCCAACTTCAGGAATAGAACCAGCACCTCTGCCGTCAGTAAGGCTGGCGCCTAATTGCACTTTGTTTGGAATCGGACTGCTATCCAAAGCTTGTGAATCAGTATTGCAGATAATAAAATCTACACCTTTAATTCCTTGTTTAAACATATGGTTTACAGCGTTTGAACCGCCTCCGCCAACACCAATAACTTTAATAATCGAAGACATTTCCTTCGGTGCATCAAACTTTATCATAAGTCAAATTTTTGTTTGGTTAAATGTAATTCTAATAATTTGCTATATAAAACAGCAGTATTTCAATTTATTAACTTCGAATTGTTAATTAAACTGCTTGTTATATTGTTTCTTAATCTATATCTTCTTCTTCGAAAAATTGTCGTCCTTTTTTTAATATTGTATCGAAGAATGTTCCTTTCTTATCATCATCACTATGCCCTTTTACATGAGGTTCTGGATCTTGTATTTTATCGGAGTTTTGAAGTCCTTTAATTACAAGTCCTATACCTGTAGCAAATAGTGGACTGCTCAATTCTTCAGGTACATTGCTAGCTAAATGCTCGTTAGGATAGCCAATACGTGTATCCAATCCGGTAAGGAATTCGAAAATTTGTGCGATATGCTTAAGTTGAGCGCCACCACCTGTTAGTACGATTCCACCAATAAGTTTTTTCTCATATCCTGAGTTTTGAATCTCATAGAATACATGCTCTACAATCTCCTCAACACGTGCTTGAATTATGGATGCAAGATTTTTCAAAGTAATTTCCTTTGGGTTTCTACCACGGAGTCCAGGAATTGAAACAATCTCCTCATCTTTATTTTCGCTGGCTAGAGCTGATCCGAATTTTACTTTGAGTGCTTCAGCCTGATTGCTGATAATACTGCAACCTTCTTTTACATCTTCGGTAATGATATTTCCTCCCAAAGGAATTACAGCCGTATGACGAATAATACCATCTTGGAAAATGGCCACGTCTGTTGTTCCTCCTCCAATATCAACCAAGGCAATTCCTGCTTCTTTTTCTTCTTCACTCAATACAGCCTCTGCCGATGCTAAAGGCTCTAAAATCAAGTCTTCTACATTCATACCTGATTTTAGCACACATTTATTGATGTTTTTTGCCGCAGTAATTTGCCCTGTAATAATATGGAAATTTGCTTCCAAACTAATTCCTGACATTCCAATAGGGTCTTTGATTCCCTGCTCTTTATCTACTATATATTCTTGAGGAATAACATGAATAATTTCTTCTCCGGGCTGCATAACAAGCTTATGCATGTCTTCAATTAGCGTATCAATATCGCCTTGATTTACTTCGTCATCCAAACTATTGCGGACTAAATTTCCACGGTGCTGGTGGCTTTTAATATGCTGTCCGGCAATACCAACATGAACGTAGTTAATATCTACGCCTGATTTCAACTCGGCTTCGTCAACAGCACGACGGATTGACTGTACCGTCTTTTCAATATTCGATACTACCCCTCGACTTACGCCAATAGATGGAGCTTTTCCGTAACCGAGAATTTCGATTTTCCCGTATTCATTCTTGCGACCCACAATGCAGGCAATTTTTGTTGTTCCAATGTCTAATCCAACGATTATTTCTGATGATTCCATAGCTTTATTTTTTTGTGCACACTATTTGTTCTTTATATTTTAAATTTACTGTTTTGTATTTGCCCCAAGCATCGAAATTTTTAGCTTGATGATAAAAGGCAATGAGTTTTTCGAATTTGGCATCGCTATTATCTGCCTTTCCAAAAATTATTTTATGTCGCCCCACAAGGGGAACCATTTCAAATTCATTTTGATCGTTCACATATAATTGAACAATCTCTTTTCGTAAAAAAGCATCGGCATCAATGCTTTTAGCTAATAAATATACGTCACCTAAAATGGTGTTATTCACTATACTATCCTTGTATGCTGAGTTGTTGTTTTTGCCATAGAATTTGTATGCAGGTATATTTCCGTTACACACAATTACATTGGCAGGAAAGCCTGGCCGTGCTGGGATAATTCCACCTATTTCATCGATATAGTATTTTGCTCCGCTGCGATCAATTACCAAAATTATGGCTCGTCGTTGTTTGATATTTAAGTTAACTTCACCATTGAGACTTTTGAATGCATCGGCTTCAAGTACATAAGGGATTTCTTCTGTTTTTAATTCCAACTCTTCAATATTAATCTCACCCATTGGTTTACCTAAAATCGAATCGAACCGATGATGAATAAACTTCCGAACATCATCATAAGTAAGAAATACATCCGTCTTGTGACCTTCTTGATTATAATTGATATTAATATTTACAGTAGTACAAGGTTTTTCAGCATAATGCTTTCGCGCAAAGAAAAGTCCTGCTGCAATGGCAATTACAGAGATGCTCCAAATTAATATGACGAGTATTCTTTTCATTTATTTAATAGTTTTTCTTTCACAGCTTGAAGTAAACGGTCAATATCACCTGCTCCCATCATGATTAATACTTCAATTTCTAATTGATCAATTTTCTGAACTAATTCTTCTTTCGACCATAAATGCTTTTTTCCTAGATTGATTTTTTCGAGTAAATAATCAGAAGTAATTCCTTTAATAGGTTTTTCACGTGCCGGATAAATATCCAGTAGAATAAGTTCATCAACAGCGCTCAAGCTTTGAGCAAAATCACCCATAAAATCGCGCGTGCGACTAAAAAGATGTGGCTGGAAAACAGCGGTAACTTTATTATGAGGGAATAAACTTCGAACGGCTTGAATGCTCGCTTTAATTTCCTCAGGATGATGCGCATAATCGTCAATCATTATGAGTGAATCCTCACGAATTAAAAACTCGAAACGGCGTTTTACACCCAAGTAGCTACTAAGGCCTTTTTTAATCTGATCCATTTCCAAACCATAAGCAGCGCACGCAATAATGGCCGCAGTGGCATTTTCTACATTATGACTTCCGGGCATTAGCAAATTGAAATCGGGGATTTCTCTATGCTCATTTTTAATATTAAAGATGGTTTTTCCATCTTTTACATGAATATTTGTAGCTTGATAGTCGGTTTCGTCAGTACTCGAATAGCGAGTTAGTTTACCTCTAAATCCGGGAGCCACATCCAACCTGCTTTGACTAATTAACCAGCCTCCCGTTTTTATTTGTTCGGTAAACATAAAAAAGGAATCTTTCAAGTATTCCGCACTATGATAGATATCAAGATGATCGGCATCCATTGCCGAAATAATGGCCATATCAGGGTATAGACTTAAGAAGGAACGGTCAAATTCGTCTGCTTCAACTACCATTACTTTGGCATCCTTACTTAAAACCAAATTGGATTCGAAATTATTGGCAATTCCTCCAATAAATGCATCTACAGCAATATTATTATGTTTGAGAATATGTGCTATCATACTGGTGATAGTGGTTTTGCCATGAGTGCCTGCAATGGCTATGGTAAAATAATTCTTACTTATTTCTCCAAGAATTTCGCTCCTTTTAAGCATGGTGATTCCACTATTCTGAAAGTGAATCAGCTCTTTATTGTCGCTGGGGATTGCTGGCGTATAAACAACTAATTCAGTTTCTTTAGGGATAAGATCTATTGATTCCGTAAAATGAATTTGAATTCCCTCAGCCTGAAGTTGGTCGGTTAATGGGCTAGGGCTACGATCATATCCGGCAATAGCTTTTCCTTCGAAATTGAAATATCGAGCCAATGCGCTCATCCCAATGCCGCCAATTCCTAAAAAGTAGATATGTTTTACCGTATTCAAATTCATAATATTACTTTAATAATGTTAGTGCGACACCTACAATGGCATCTGTAGCATCATTAATTGCTAATGAGTTTATATTTTTAATAAGTTTTATTCGTTCGTCTTCTCCCTCAACTAAGCGAAGAATTTCTGGTAGTAATTTTTCTTTTTGCTCTAAATCTTTAACTAAAACCGCAGCATTATAATTTACTAATGCTAGCGCATTTTTTGTTTGATGGTCTTCGGCCACGAATGGAGATGGTACAAGAATTAATGGTTTGCGGACAACGCATAATTCTGAAATAGCAATGGCTCCTGCACGTGAAACAACCACATCGGCAGCAGCATATGCCATATCCATTTCTGTAATAAAATCATAGGCTTTTATGCCTTCATTATTTAGTTCTTTTAATGCCTCTTGGGCTTTAGGATAATAGCCTTTTCCTGTTTGCCAGATTAATTGTATTCCTTTATCAGCAAAGGCTTTAAGGTTTTCTTGAATTGCCTCATTTATGGTACGTGCTCCAAGGCTTCCTCCCACAACTAACACTATAGGTTTATCCTCTTTAAGGCCAAAAAACTCCAAAGCGCGCGGTCTTTTACCTTCGATATCCACTACGTTTTTACGAACAGGATTTCCTGTTAAGAATATCTTTTCTTTTGGAAAGTGCTTTTCCATATTATCATAGGCTACGCAGATTTTATCTACGCGTTTTGAAAGAATAATATTGGTAATACCCGGATAAGAATTCTGTTCTTGAATCATAGTTGGAATTCCCATTTTTGCAGCTTTGTATAATGTTGGCCCGCTTGCGAATCCACCCACACCAATTACCAAATCGGGTTTAAATTTCTTAATAATCTGTCCTGCTTTTCGCAGACTTGAAATCAATTTGAAAGGAAAGCTTAGATTCTTAGCACTGAGTTTTCGCTGCAATCCACTAATCCAAAGCCCCTCAATTGGATATCCAGCTTTTGGAACTTTTTCCATTTCCATCTTATCTTGTGCGCCAATAAATAAGATATCCACTTCGCCCAATTTTGCTTTCAAAGCATTGGCAATAGCAATTGCCGGAAAGATATGTCCTCCGGTTCCGCCTCCGCTGATGATAATTTTCCTTTTAGCTTGTTGCATAACTTACATTTTTTGTGGATGTATCATTGTTTTCGGATTCTAGTTCTTCCCCCTGCCGACTCACACTCAGAATGATGCCAATGGATATGCTAGTAAACCAAAGAGAAGTTCCTCCCATGCTGATAAGTGGTAGCGGCTGCCCTGTTACAGGTAATAGATTTACGGCTACGCCCATATTTATCATGGCTTGAAATACCAAGGAGAAGGCGAGCCCAATAGAAAGGAATGTTCCAAATGTCCCTGGACTTTTGGTCGCAATACGAACAGAGCGATATAATAATGTCATATATAAAAATAGAACCACAATACCTCCTACAGCACCATATTCTTCAATGATAATAGCATAAATAAAATCAGAATAGGGGTGAGGAAGGAAATTTTTCTGCTCACTATTTCCAGGCATTTTCCCGAAAGTATGCCCTGTGGCAATGGCAATTTTTGCCTGATTTGCTTGGAAATTTCCAGAAGCATCATCTTTGTTTAAAAAGCTCTCTACCCTCGAAATCCAAGTTCCGGCACGAGGTAATACATTGGGAGCTACTTTTGCCACAGCAAATAATAATAATACACCAACAAGTAATGAGGCTACCAAAATTGCCAGATGTCGCATCTGTATTCCACCGATAAACATTATTACAAAACTGGTGGCAAATAAAACTGCTGCTGTTGAAAAATTAGCTGGAAATATAAGAAGTACAGTTAATAGAATAGGTGTAATTATCATTACAAAACCCTTTTTGAAATCGGTAATCTGGTGTTGATTTTTCGATAATATTCGAGCCAGATACATAATAAGTGCAAGCTTTGCCATGTCTGATGTTTGGAAGCTTAAATTGATTACCGGTAGGGTTAGCCAACGACTTGCTGAGTTTAGATTTGTTCCTGAAAATAAGGTAAATACAAGGAGAGGAATGGTAACGTAAATAGCTAATTGTGCGATACGTGAATACAAACGATATGGTGCCAAATGGGCTATATACATTAAGCCTAATCCAAGAAGGATTAAGAATCCGTGTTTCATAAAATAGTATTCGGTATTTCCACCATGGTATTTATAAGCTAATGATGAAATGGAGGTATATACCGCTGCCATGGAAATCATTGATAAAATGATAACCACTATCCAGATGACACGATCGCCCTTTAGTTTTTCCAGTACAAATTTCATCGTTTAATGTTTTTTTACAAATCGTGAACCGCTCTTTTAAATTTTTCGCCTCGATCTTCGTAGTTTTCGAAAAGGTCGAAACTGGCACAAGCAGGTGATAAAAGCACCATATCGCCGGGCTGTCCTAAGTAAAAAGCACTAAGAACTGCTTCCGACATTTTCTCAGTATCGATAATTGTATCTACCAAGCTTCCAAAAGCTTCGTGAATCTTAGAATTGTCTTTACCAAGGCAGATAATGGCTTTTACTTTTTCGTGTACCAAAGGCTTTAAACTAGTATAGTCGTTTCCTTTGTCAACGCCGCCTGCAATCCAAATCACGGGTTTATTCATGCTTTCGAGTGCAAACCATGTGGAGTTTACATTGGTAGCTTTGGAATCGTTGATAAAACCAACTCCCCGAACTTCGGTCACGCGCTCTAATCGATGCTCTAAGGATTGAAAGTCGCTAAGACATTCCTTGATTGATTCTTTCCGAATTTCTTGTAAACGGGCTGCAATTCCTCCTGCCATAGTGTTGTACACATTATGTCTTCCTTGTAATGCTAGTTGTTCAATTGTCATAGTTAATGTATCTGAATTTATATTTATGGTAATTTGATTGTCAGTTCTGTAAGCTCCTTCTGAGCTTAAGTGTTTCTTCTGTGTAAATGGATATTGTCGTGCTTTGATATCTCGTTTTGCGAGTTCCTTTTGAATTACGGGGTCGTCAATATTGTAGATAAAAGCATCATCGGCTTTTTGGTTTTGTAGAATGCGGAATTTTGAATCCACATAATTCTGGAAATTATACTCATAGCGATCAAGATGATCGGGTGTAATATTGGTTAGTATGGCCACATCTGCTTTGAAATCGTACATATGGTCGAGTTGAAAACTACTCAACTCCAATACATAATAATCGAACTTATTTTCGGCCACCGACCAAGCGAAGCTTTTCCCAATATTTCCGGCCAAACCAACATTCAAACCTGCTTTTTTAAGAATATCGTAGGTGATAGATGTGGTAGTAGTTTTGCCATTGCTTCCGCTGATGCAAATCATTTTAGCATTAGTGAATCGAGCTGCAAATTCAATATCTGAAATAATTGGAATACCCACAGTAATGGCTCGAACTACGATAGGTGCAGTATCTGGAATGCCTGGGCTTTTAATAATTTCACTGGCATTTAGGATATGTTCTTCGCTATGTTTTCCTTGTTCAAAAGCAATATTTCTTTTTGTTAGCTCCGCTTTAAACTCGTCTTTAATAGTTCCCATATCCGAAACAAACACGCTATAGCCCTTCTGTGCCGCTAGAATAGCAGCGCCAGTACCACTTTCGGCAGCACCCAGAATCACAATATGTTTGTTTTGGTTTGTCATGTTTTGTTTATCGTAGTTTGAGGGTTACTATGGTTAATACAGCAAGCATAATGGCCACAATAAAAAAGCGTTGCACAATTTTTGCTTCGTGATATCCTTTCTTCTGAAAATGATGATGGAGCGGTGACATTAGGAAAATGCGTCTTCCTTCGCCGTATTTTTTCTTGGTAAACTTGAAGTAAGTCACCTGCATAATTACCGATAGGTTTTCCACTAGAAAAACTCCTGCTACCAATGGGATTAGTAATTCTTTGCGAATGATAATGGCAAAAACAGCAATGATTCCACCTAAGGCAAGACTTCCGGTATCACCCATGAAAACTTGTGCCGGATAAGAGTTGTACCATAGAAATCCAATGGTAGCTCCAACAAACGCACTAATAAAAATAGCAAGTTCACCGGCATTTGGGATATACATTATATTAAGGTAGTCGGCGAAGATAAAGTTACCCGAAACCCAAGCTAGGAGACCTAGTGTGGCACCAATTACTGCCGATGTACTTGTTGCAAGGCCATCCAATCCATCCGTAAGATTGGCTCCGTTGGAAACGGCTGTGATAATTAAGATTACCATTGGGATAAAAATCAGCCAAGTGTATTTCTCATATCCGTCACCCATCCATTTCAATAGCCACGAATAGTTGAATTGATTATGCTTTACAAATGGAATGGTAGTTTTAAACGATTTTTCCGATTCTTGCTTGAAAATATCATTGGAAGATTTCTTGCAATTATCTCCAGTAATTTGCTGCTCAACAAGATTCTTATTTATTTCATCCTGATCAAGTTTTTCTCGAATCACCATATCATCACTCATATACATGGTGATACCGATGATTAAACCGAGGCCAACCTGCCCAACAATTTTGAATTTTCCGGCAAGACCTTCTTTGTTTTTACGAAACACCTTAATATAGTCGTCGATAAAACCGATAGCTCCAAGCCAAACTGTTGAAATAAGCATTAGTATGATATAGATATTATCAAGCTTGGCAAAAAGAAGTGTTGGAATCAATATGGCAGCGAGAATAATAATTCCACCCATTGTTGGAGTTCCTTGTTTCTCCACTTGTCCTTTGAGGCCCAAATCGCGTACAGTTTCTCCCACCTGCAAACTGCGTAATTTATTGATAAGGCTTTTTCCAAAAATCATTGATATAAGTAGTGAAAAGAAAACAGCCATTGCCGCACGAAACGATAGATAATGAAACACTCCTGCTCCAGGGAGGTCATAAGCTTTGTCGAGATATTCAAATAAGTAATAAAACATAATCTTTTAGTTTTCCTTAATCAATAATTCTGTTAATATTTCTTTATCGTCAAAATGGTGTCGAACTCCATTTACTTCTTGATATTTTTCATGACCTTTTCCTGCTACCAAAACAATATCTCCGCTTTGAGCAATAGCGACAGCAGTTTTAATAGCTTCCTCACGATTGCTGATTCGCAGCGTAATACGTTTACGATCAACAGGGATTCCTGCTTCCATATCATTTAAGATGTCTTCAGGGTTTTCGGTACGAGGATTGTCGGAAGTAAGAATCACACGATTGCTAAGCTCAGCCGCAATTTCTGCCATCTCAGGGCGTTTAGTTTTGTCGCGATCGCCACCAGCTCCAACTACAGTTATCAATTGTTCGTTTCCACCTCGAATATCATTAATGGTATTGAGTACATTTTTTAATGCATCCGGAGTGTGAGCATAATCAACTATGGCAACGATACCATCGGTTGATTTTAAGTATTCGAAACGCCCTTCTGCAGTGTTGATACGACTTAGTTCGGTAAGAACTTCCATTTCATCGGCACCTAACTCTATTGCTGTGGCATATACTGCCAAAATATTATAGGCATTGAATTTACCCACCACCGGAACATATAGCTCTTTGTTATTTAGTTCAAGATGAAGCCCATTAAAGCTGTTTTCAATAATGCGCGCTTTATAATCAGCTAAACCATTTAGTCCATAGCTAAGTTTTCGGGCTTTAGTGTTCTGTAACATCACCATGCCATTCTTATCATCAATATTTGTAAGAGCAAAAGCTTCTTTATTTAAGCCATCAAAAAATGCTTTCTTGGCTTTTATATACTCGCTGAATGTTTTATGAAAATCGAGATGATCGTGGGTGATATTTGAGAAAATGCCGCCTGCAAAATCCAAACCTGCTGTGCGATGCTGTACAATGGCATGTGAACTAACTTCCATAAAACAATAATCGCAGCCTTCGTCAAGCATTTCTTGCAATAAGGCATTCAATTGAATTGCGTCAGGAGTGGTGTGAGTTGCTTTTATTTCGCGATTGCCAATGCGGTTGCTCACGGTGGAAAGCATCCCAACTTTGTACCCCAATTGTGTAAACAAATTA
>Ga0256913_10001539_pt1 | contig 11837 bp, 13 predicted proteins | sample Axial_MatmetaG_FD_185970 | JGI IMG/M metagenome (GOLD analysis project Ga0256913, IMG submission 185970) | Deep-sea worm associated microbial mat communities from Axial Seamount, Juan de Fuca Ridge, Pacific Ocean - Axial_Mat | ecosystem: Environmental > Aquatic > Marine > Oceanic > Microbial...
TGTATGATATTTTACAAAAAATAAAAAATAAATTATCAACTATGGAAGATTTGGGGAAAAGGGATAAATTTAAGAAAGAATTAAAGAATATTCTTTTAAAAAGTAAATTTAATATTACCGAAGAAAGAATTAAAATTGAAGGAGATTATTTTACTCCTACTGTTGCAAATTGGTTGAGAGATTATAATTTAGCTACTGACTTTAGACCTTTTAATAAAATTAAAAAAAATCAATATTTTATTAATAATAAAAATATTAAAAACTTAAATCCGATAGAGAAGAAAAAGATAAAAATTCTTTTTAATTTGTATGAAAAATTGCAGATATCTTCTTTATCGGCGGAGGGATTTGAAAATTCATTTGTGGCTGTTTTGCCTGATGATGATATAGCGATTTATTCTGATGGAGTTTTAAATAAAGTAGATCCACAAATAAAGATGTTAGTTAAAGCTGTTCAGGGAAGAGCTTCTTATAATAATGGTATTTTAGGAATACCTAAGACAGAAGCAGAAAAGGAGATTGATGTTTTGATACAAGAAAAAGAAAAATATAAAGATAATAGTTTAGAGAAATTGGCTCTAGAAGAAGAAATAGGATTTAAGAAGAAGATTGATGATTTACAGATTGAAATAAATAAATATAAAGAAAATAGTTTAGAGAGAAAGGCTTTAGAGGACGAACTAAATAAAATAAAGTCACAGTAGATGTTTTTTAGAAAAAATAAAAAAGTTCTTTGTTTTGGAACTTTTGATGGTTTGCATCCGGGTCATCTTTCATTTTTAAAACAAGCAAAAAAATATGGAAATTATTTAACGGTAGTAGTTGCTCGGGATGAAAATGTAAAAAAGATAAAAGGTAGTTACCCTTTTTATAATGAATTATTAAGATTAAGAAGAATAAGAGAAAGTAAATTGGTTAAAGAAGCTATCTTGGGAAAAATTTTTTTTAGTTATGATATTATTAAAGAAATTAATCCAGATGTTATTTGTGTTGGTTATGATCAAAAAGTAGATAAAAGAAAAATAAAAGAAAAATATAATTTAAAAGTTGTTCGTTTATTGCCGTATAAAGAAGATATATATAAATCGTCAAAATTATTAGATATTTAAGGTAAATTTTGTTATAATAAATAAAGTTGATATTATTTTATGCTTTCATATTTACAAAAATTTAATGAGCTTCCTGAGGAATTAAAATCTCAAGTTTCTTCAGAAAAGGCCATAAAAAACATATCTGAATTGGAAGAAAAATATGGTTTCTCTTTGGCTACAATTGTGATGCGAGTAATGGTGAGAGAAATTTCTATTCTAGATTTAGCTAAGTTTTTTGTTTTTGAAAATAAATTGGATATTAAAAAAGCGGAAGAATTAGTAAAAGAATTAAAAGAAAAAGTTTTTTTTGGAGTAGCTAATTATTTAGGATTTTCTTTGCATAGAGAAGAAAATAATTTAAATTTAGAAAATAATATTAATTCTACTTTGGGGGCAAAGAAAAAAGAACCAGAAGTAGCTAGTTCTGCCTTCTTTTTCTCTTCAGAAGATGAGGAAGAGGTTAAGGAGTTGGCTCAAAAATTAGAAAGTTTTAAAAATAATAAAACTGAAGACACGGTTATTTTACAGATAGATGTTAATAAAGTGGCCGAAAAAGTAATGAGAGATAGTAATACCAGTTTTGGTTCTCAGGAGTTAATAGATAGATTTAAAAATATTGTTAGTACTTATTTAAGGGGAGTTAGAAATAGAGTGGACACAAAACATACTTTAACTAAATTAATTAGAGATGGTGGGTTAGAAATTTCTGATATTTATGCAGATAATATTTTATCTATTGCTGATTTTAATAAAAAAGAAGCAGAAGACGAATTATTAAAAACAAAAGAAAAGAAAGATTATGGAATTAAAAATGTTATTTCAGAGAAAAAAGAACATTCCGGACTTGATTTTGGAGCTCGAGATCTTGATTATGATTTTTCAAAAATAACATCTCAAAAAAAAGTTTTAGAAAAAGATAAAGAAGAAGAAACGAAAGAAAATGTTTTTAAGGATAAAAATAAAGAAAAAGAAATTTCTATAGATAGTTTTAATAATGAAAATAAGGTAAAAGTTAATAAACCTTCTGAAGATAAAAATTTAACACAGGAATCTTCTTCGGAGTCGATTATTATGCCTACTCCAAAAATTAAAGACATAGCTAAGGCGGGGGGAAAAGTTAAGATGGAAGATGTAAAGTATATCCCGAAACTTATGGGGCCTATTGATGAATTAAGAGAAATGGATTTAACTAATTTTAGGAGATTGAGTTCTGATCCTTATGGAGCTACTCAAAAAATTAATGATAAAATTAATTTTTTAGAAGAAGAAAGTTATAGTCAAAGACTAGAAGGAATTAAAGCATGGCGTCAGAGTCCAGTTAATAAAATGTATTTAGAAACAGCAGAAAAAAGTATAGACGGTGAAGGAGGGATTAAAGAAATAATTAAGGTTAAAAATATTAATAATAATAATTTTTTAAGTGAAGAAGAAATAGACGCAATTATGGAATTAAATAGAAAACTTAGATTTTAATTTATGCAAAACTTTACAGTTCCTCAATTCATTGATGTAGAAGATAAAATTATCGGGCCAATTACAGCACGACAATTTATTATTATGCTCTTTGGTTTTATGCTTATGATTTTGTTTTATAAAATTTTTGATTTTTCTCTTTTTATTTTTTCTTCTCTTTTGGTTTTTGCAATTACCGGAATGTTTGCTTTTTTTAGAGTAAATGGAATGGCTTTTCACTTTTTTGTTTTAAATTTTATCCAAACCCTTAAAAGACCGAGATTGAGATTATGGAATAATGAATATAATGCTATGCGAATAGTGGAAAAAGAAATAGAAGATAATACAGAAAATACTTATCTTCCTCCGCCTCCGAAAGTTTTCTCAAAATCTCGTTTGAGTGAGTTGGCTTTAATTGTTGATACTCGAGGTGCTTATAAGGGTAATAAATAATTATTTAATATTTCATTTATTAATTATATATGGCTAATAAAAAAAATAAACTAGCAAAAAATGTAACTAGTATTTCTACTCAACAATATCTTGATATTGCTGAGATTAAAGAAGATACTGTTATTATGAAAGACGGAACTTTAAGAGCGGTTTTGCTTATTTCCAGCATCAATTTTGCCTTAAAAAGTGAAGATGAGCAGAATGCGATTATTTCAGCTTATGTTAGTTTTTTAAATAATATTGATTTTCCATTGCAGATCGTTATTCAATCTCGAGAGTTAAATATAGATAAATATATAGACGATTTAAAGAAGAGAGAAAAGGAACAGACTAATGAACTTTTAAAAATGCAAACAAATGAATATATTAATTATATTCAGGAACTCATTTCTATTAGTAAAATTATGAATAAACGTTTTTATGTTGTAGTTCCTTATAATCCTTTATCAGATAAACAGAAGGGATTTTTTAGTAGATTAATGAGTGCTTTGAAACCGGCTGTTACTATTAAAATGAAAGATAAAGTTTTTAATAGAAGAAAAATTGAACTTATTCATCGTATTGATAATATAACCAGTGGACTTAATTCAATGGGTTTGAATGTAGTTCAGCTAGATACTCAAGGTCTTTTAGAACTTTATTATAATACCTATAATCCGGTTACTTCCGCTAACCAGAGTTTAGTGGATATAGAACAATTAAGAGTAAATAAATAATTATTAAAATATGTTTGAGCCTAAAAAAGTAGAAGAACAAGAAGCGGAATTAGAGCTTCAAAAGAAAATATTAGAAAAAAAACAAGAGAGAGATCTAAATTCTTCCGTTGAAGTTGTAAAGGAGTATATTGAAGAAGAAAAAGCTTATCGACGAGGAATAGTTTCTATTAATGATTTAATAGCTCCGGCTAGTTTTAAGGTTAATCCTAGTTTTTTAATTCTGGGAGATAAGTTTGTACGGACAATTTTTGTAATTAATTATCCTCGCTATATTAGTGTTGGCTGGTTTGCTCCGATTATAAATTTAAATTCTACTTTTGATGTGGCTATGTTTTTTTATCCGGTAAATAGCGCTGTTATATTAAAACAACTTAAAAAGAAAGTAGGGGCTTTAGAAGCTCAGATTATTTCTGATGCAGAAAAAGGAGCAGCCCGAGATCCTTTAAGAGAAACTGCTTTAAGGGATATTGAGGCTTTAAGAGATGCTCTTACTCAGGGAATCGAAAAATTTTTTCAGTTTGCACTTTATGTTACTATTTATGCTGACGACAAGGCGGAATTAAAAAGGTTATCTGGAGAAATTGAGAATATTTTTGGTTCTCGTTTAGTTTATTCCAAGAAAGTTTTTTATCAAGCTGAACAGGGATTTAATTCCACTCTACCTTTGTGTAATGATGAGCTTTATATTACTTTTAATATGAATTCTTCTCCGGTTGCTTCTTCTTTCCCTTTTATTTCCAGTGAACTTACTACTGATAACGGAATTCTTTATGGAGTTAATAGACATAATAATAGTTTAATTCTTTTTGATCGTTTTTCTTTACAAAATGCTAATACAGTTGTATTTGCCACTTCCGGTGCTGGAAAATCTTATGCCATTAAATTGGAAATTTTACGTTCTTTGATGATGGGGACAGAGGTAATTGTTATCGATCCGGAGTATGAGTATAAACACCTTTCTGATGCGGTAGGAGGAACTTATATTAATTTATCTTTATCAAGTGAAAATAAAATTAATCCTTTTGATTTACCTCGAGCAATTGGAGGAGATTCTAAACCGGGAGATATTATCAGAAGTGCGGTTATTACGGTTAAAGGTTTAATTCGTTTGATGTTAGGAGATTTAAATCACGAAGAAGATTCTATAGTAGACCGAGCTTTACTTGAAACCTATGCGAAAAAAGACATAACTCCGGATTGTGATTTATCAAAAATAGAAGCTCCAATTATGCAGGATTTAGAAGATATTTTAGAGGGGATGGAAGGCGGTGCGGATTTAGCTTTACGCTTGAGAAAATATACTCAGGGAACTTTTTCAGGACTTTTTAATAGTCCTTCTAATGTAAAAATGGATAATAATTTAGTATGTTATTCTGTTCGAGATTTAGAAGACGAATTAAGACCGATTGCGATTTATATGATTATTAATTATATTTGGAATGTAGTTCGGAGTGAGACAAAAAGAAGGATATTGGTAATTGATGAAGCTTGGTGGTTGATGCAACATGAAGATAGCGCTAAATTTATTTATGCCCTGGTAAAGAGATGTCGTAAGTATTATTTAGGGGTAACTACCATTACTCAGGATGTAAATGATTTCTTAGTTTCTCCTTATGGTCAGGCCATAGTAACAAATTCTTCTTTACAATTATTATTAAAGCAGTCTACTGCTTCAATTAATTTAGTGCAAAAAACTTTTGTTTTAACTGAAGGTGAAAAAATGCTTTTACTTCAATGTGGAGTAGGAGAAGGAATATTTTTTGCGGGTTCAAAACACGCCGCTATTCATGTAATGGCTTCTTATACTGAGGATCAATTAATTACTTCCGATCCACGGCAACTTTTAGAAATAGAAGATGCTAAAAAAGAATTTGAAGAAAATATGGGGGGAGTTAGTCGTGGTGAAACGGGAGGTGGAAATGACAATATTGGAGTTCCAGATATGGAAATATAATTTAATTTTAAAATATTTATGTCTAGAAAAATTATAGGAACAATAATCTTAGTTGTTGGTTTTTTACTTTTATCTGGTCTTATTTATGGATTTTTTTTGCATCAAGATTTTTTCTCAAGTTTTTTAAATAAATCTGACGAAAATATTTATGTACCCGAATCTCATCAGGAAGTTAAAGATGTTCAAAAAGAACAAAAAATTGAAGAGAAGAAAGAAGTAAAAACGGTTAAAATAATTAATACCGAGAATAAACAAGATAATAATAAGGATACTTCTTCCAGTATTTTTAGATCTGCCAAAGATGATTTAAGCAAGTTATCTATTTCTTTTGCGGAAAGATTTGGTAGTTACTCAAACCAGTCAGATTATTCTAATTTAAAGCATTTAATGATTTTTATGAGTGAGGACATGAAAGAATGGGCTTTAGATTTTATTGAGCAGTCTAAGAAAAATAAAGGTTCTAGTGATATTTATTACGGGATTAGTACTAAAGTTGTGGCAACGGAAATTATTAGTTTTGATGAAGATTTAGGAGACGCTAAATTTTTAGTACATACCAGAAGAAAGGAATCTCGAGCTGATGAGAATGAACAAAAGGATACTTTTTCTCAGGACATAGAACTTTCTTTTATAAAAGAAGATGGAGTATGGAAAGTTAATAGTGCGCATTGGAAATAAGATTATGATGAAAATAAAATTATGTTTTTTTTAAAGAATTCAAAATTTCCTACAGCATTATTTATAATAGCATCTCTAATTGTTTTTTTAGTTGTTGCTTCTTTTTATTTTATTTTTAAATTTAATTTCTTAATTGCTGACTTTAATAAGGAAATTTCTGAGAAAAATAATTATTCGCAAAAAAAAGATTATCAGAAAAATGATTTTAAAGATCCTTATATTACCTTTAAACCAAGTTTAAAAACTTTAATTAAAGGACCAATAATAAATTTGAAGGATCCATTTTTAGGGAATAAGGATGCTAAAGTTTTTTTAGTTGTTTTTTCAGATTTTTCTTGTACTTTTTGTAAAAAAGAAGAAAATATTTTAAGAGATATTTTAGATACTTATAAAGATAAGCTTATTTTAATTAGAAAGGACTATCCTTTAAATGATATTAATACGGAATCGTTTCGAGCGGCAAGAGCGGCGCGTTGTGCTCAGATGGAAGGAAATTTTTGGGATTTTCATGATTTATTATTTAAATATCCAGAGAAAAGAAGTAGAGAAGATTTTATTGATTTTGCACTTAATTTAGGTTTTGATAAAAATAGTTTTCAAAATTGTTTACAAAAAAAGGAGGTTGATAAAGAAATAAAAAATAATATAGATGAAGCTGATGCCCTTGGTGTTTATGGGATTCCTTTTATTTATGTAAATAAACATCAGTTTATTGGAGAACTTGGCAGGGAAGAATTAAAAAAAATAATTGAAAAAGAATTAAATATTAAATAAGGTAATTATTTTATAGAGCAGAATTAATTTAATGTCTAAAAAAAATAATAAAATATTTGTTTGTTCTAAATGTGGCGCGCAGTCTTTAAAATGGAGTGGGCGTTGTTTAGAATGTGAATCTTGGGGAAGCTTAGAAGAAAAAATTTTAGGAGATGAAGGAAGGGAATTGGAAGTAGAGTCAGCTCATCTTATAAACTTATCAGAATTAAATTTTTCGGAAGGGAAAAGATTAAAAACTAATATTTCTGAATTAGATCGTGTTTTAGGGGGAGGATTTATTCCCGGATCTCTTCTTTTATTTTCCGGTGACCCGGGGATTGGTAAATCTACTATGCTAGCCCAAATTGCAGAAACTATCTCAAATCAAGAAAAAAAAGTTTATTATTTAAGTGGAGAAGAATCTGCTTCTCAAGTTAAAAATAGATTGGAAAGATTAAATTGTGATTTTAAAAAAATTGGTTTTTTAAATGAAAATGATGTGGAAAAAGTAGCTCAAAGGTTAAGAGAGGATCGTCCGGATTTAGTTATTATTGATTCTATTCAGACGGTTTATTCTTCTTTATTTCCTGGTGAGGCGGGTAGTCTTAATCAAATTAGAGCCAGTACGGTTAAATTTTTAGAGCTTGCAAAAAAATATAATATTATTATTTGTCTTGTGGGACATATTACTAAAGATGGTCAGATTGCCGGTCCAAAAACTTTGGAGCATATTGTTGATACAGTGATTTATTTAGAGAATTCAAAACAGGGTGATTATCGTGTTTTGAGAGCTGTAAAAAATCGTTTTGGTTCTATAAATGAAATTGGTATTTTTGAAATGACCGGAAATGGCTTTAAAGAAATTAAAAATCCTTCATCAGTTTTTTTAGAAGAAGAAATTGGGAATCAAACAGGATCGGTAATTTCTTGTATTATGGAAGGGACTCGTCCTTTTTTATTGGAAATTCAAGCTTTAGTTACCAAAACTTTTTTTGGTTATCCCCAAAGGAAAACTTCTGGTTATGATTTAAATCGTTTACAAGTTTTAAGTTCGGTTTTAACTAAAAAAGGAGGAATTAATTTAAGTAATCAAGATGTGATTATTAATGTGGTTGGAGGAATAAAAATTAATGATACCGGACTTGATCTTGCTCTTTGCTTATCTATAATTTCATCAATTTTAAATATTAAAATTAATCGTAAATTAATTGTTTTAGGGGAGCTTGGTTTAGGTGGAGAAATTCGTAGTGTTAGTAAAATAAAGGAAAGATTATTAGAAGCGGAAAAATTAGGATTTAAAGAAGCAATTATTCCTAATATTAAAATAAATTCAAAAAAACTTAAATTAATTAAAGTTCGAAATTTAGAAGATTTATTAAAAGAAATAAAAAAAGGGACTGAGCTTCTTTAAATTTTCATAAAGTTTTTTTTCTGTTATAATAAGAGTATATTAAAATATACCTTTTAATATACCTTTTAATATATATTAATTTTATGCGTAGAAAACTTAGAGATAAAAATATTAGAAAAGTTTATAAAAAAGGATCAAGTTATGCTCTTACTTTACCTATTGATATGGTTCGTTATTTAAAAATTAAAAGTGGACAAAAATTAGTAGTTAAAAGACGTGGAAAAAATATTATTATTAGTGATTGGGAAAAATAATTTGGATTTTTAATAAATTTTAATTTAAGAGATGATTACCAAAATAAAATTATCAGATAAAATATTGCTTTTTACCTTTTTCTTTTCTTCTTTGTTTATAGTTTTTGCAAAATTTGTAGGGGGAATATCTTCTGGGCGTCTTTTAATTTTTACTTGTTTAGCTTATAATTTAATTTTTATTGTTAGTTTTTTTGTTAATAAGAATTTTATTAAAAGATTAGAGGCGATTACTTATAAATTAGAAGAAATGGCCGCTGGAGGATTATCTAAGAAATTAAAAATAAAAGGAAAAGATGAAATAGCTCAATTAGCTACAGCCATGAATGAATTGATGAGTCGTTTACAGATGGGGATAGCACAAGATGTTTCTAAATCTCATGAGTTATCACAAGCTAAAACTGATTTTGTGACTATTGCTTCTCATCAATTACGCACACCCCTTTCTATTATTAAATGGTATATTGATTTTCTTTTAAATGGAGATGCCGGAAATGTAAATAGCGAACAAAAGAAATATCTAGAAGAGGTTTATTTAAGTAATGAGAGATTAATAGAGTTAGTTAATGCTTTATTGGATGTTTCTCGAATTGATTTAGGAACTTTTTCTATAGAGCCGGAACCTTGTGATTTAGTTTTAATGGCTGATCAGGCGATTCAAAAACATTCTGCAGAAATTAGTAGAAAGAAAATAAAGTTTAAAAGAAAATATGATCGATTACCAATTATGAATTTAGATCCTCGTTTAACTCGTATTGTTTTTGAAAATATTTTATCTAATGCGATTAAATATACTCCGGAATCTGGCATGGTAGAGTTAGTTATTAAAAAAACTGATAAAAATATTTTAATAAAAATTTCTGATTCTGGTTATGGTATTCCGAAAGAGCAACAGCCAAAAATATTTACTAAATTATTTCGAGCGGATAATGTTCGTAAAATTGAGTCGGTAGGAACAGGATTAGGGCTTTATATCGTTAAAGCTGTAGTGGAGAAGTCTGGAGGGAAAATTTGGTTTCAATCTCCTAGTTTAGAGCTTCTTCTTTCTGATGGGCAAAAAGAATCAGATATTCCCATAGACAAAAGAAATGCCGGAACCACTTTTTTTATAACTATTCCTCTAGAGGGGATGAAGAAGAAAACTGGGACAAAGAAATTAACTAGTGCTGATTATATAACAGATCAAAGAAAATAATTAATTAATTTAAATATATGAGTGATTTTAAAACAATATTAATAGCTGAGGATGAAGGTCCGATGCTTAGAGCATTAGTTGATAAATTTGAAAAATCCGGATTTAAAGTTTTCCCCGCTCAAGACGGAGAAGAAGGTCTCTCTAAAGCCTTAAAGGAAAAACCGGATATTTTAATGTTGGATATTATTATGCCAAAAATAAATGGACTTGAATTGATAAAAAAAATTAGAGATGATAAATGGGGAGAGCAAGTACCCATAATTCTCTTGACTAATTTGAGTGATAATGATAGTGTGGCGGAAGCCGCTAAATATGGAGTTTATGATTTTTTGGTAAAAACCGATTGGCATTTAGATGATATTGTTAAATTAGTAAAAGAAAGATTAGAAATTATCTAACTTATTTAGTGGCTATAAATTTTCCTTATGTTAATAGATAGCTCTAAAATGGGAATAAGTTTTATTAAGGTAATTTCTTTAGAATTATTATATATTTTATTTACTCTTTTTATATTAAATTATTTTTAATCAATAAAAAAATGAACCTTTTAGATTAGGTTCATTTTTTAGTATTATTCAAGTATCTTAGCTTACTTTAGCTAATGTCTTAATACATTTAGTACAAATTAATATTTTTTTACCATTAATTTTTTTAGTTTGAAGATTGATATGTTGGCGTCTTAAAGTTTTAATATTAGAGTGAGATCTTTTAACACCCTTGGTAGAACTTCTTCCGCAAATATCGCAATTTTTAGACATAAAATTTAGAAATAAAAACTAGCTTTTTAAAAAAGCTAATTTTTTTTATTAATACAAAGTCATGTTAACATGTTTTGCCAAATTAATCAAGACATGATAAAATTAGGGGCATAATAATAAATTTAGATATGATTCTTTTTGCTTTATTTTCCAATAATCCAATTTTAATTATTCCTTGGTTGACTGCACTTCTTATGGCCATTACTATTCATGAGTTTGCTCATGGTTTTGCCGCATATAGATTAGGAGATGATACTGCTTATAGAAATGGACGTTTGAGTTTAAATCCTTTGGATCACATTGATCCTTTTGGAGCATTAATGTTGCTTTTGTTAGGGTTTGGTTGGGCTAAGCCGGTTCCAATCAATATTTATAAAGTGGGAAAAGGACGTTGGGGGATGATTATTGTTTCTTCTGCTGGAGTTATTATTAATTTAAGTTTTGCGGTTTTTATTTTATTTTTATTAAAGTTTTTTGCATTAGATCATTTCGCTTATAATAATTTAATGATTACTTTTTTTGCTTTTTTGGTTTATATTAATTTGGCTCTTTTTATTTTTAATTTAATTCCTATTCCTCCTTTAGATGGATATCATATTATTGAATATTTTTTTCCAAGAGTTTTTATGCGTTTTGCCCCTTTTATAGAACGGTGGGGGACTATTGTTCTTTTAATTCTTGTTTTTGGAACAAATATAATTGGATATTTAATTAATTTTGTGATTGTAGCTTTTTCTTTATTATTTCATATAAATATATCATTTTTAGCTTTCGGTAGTATGTAAAAAAGGTATTTTAGCTTAAAAGATAAAAAATAATATTAACTTTTAATTTTATTTTTATAGCTAACTTTAAACTTGTTTTTTAAATTTTTTGTTATACTTAATATTGTGAAGTTAAGCTCTTGACTTATTTTTTATATTTTGATAGATTATAGAAGCAATTTATTCCCGATTTTTCGGGTTTGTTTTTGTTATAATGTAAATAAGATAATAATTAATAACATGCCTACAATTAATCAATTAGTTAGAAAAGGTAGAAAACAGACTAAAACTAAAAGTAAATATCCAGCAATGCTTACTACTCTGGATACTTTGCATCGAAAAAGGACTACTTTAAAAAAAG
>Ga0256913_10001540_pt1 | contig 11833 bp, 10 predicted proteins | sample Axial_MatmetaG_FD_185970 | JGI IMG/M metagenome (GOLD analysis project Ga0256913, IMG submission 185970) | Deep-sea worm associated microbial mat communities from Axial Seamount, Juan de Fuca Ridge, Pacific Ocean - Axial_Mat | ecosystem: Environmental > Aquatic > Marine > Oceanic > Microbial...
TGCTTTTAATTGAGAAGCAAGCACGGTATTGTATATATCCTTTTGTTTATCTGTAAATCTACCGCTTACGGGAAACGTTCTTGTAATATCACTGGCATAATGGAGTAACGATTCCGCGCCGGAATCGAGCAAAGCCAAATCCCCGTTTTGCATTATATTGTTGTGGTTATGATTATGTAAAGTTTCGCCTCTAACGGAAAAAATAATCGGGAAAGAAACGCCGTTGCCTAATCCTAATGCAAGCCCCTCAACAGCACCGTAAATTTCCCGCTCCAAAACTCCCTCTCCTGATGCACGCATCGCAAGCGTATTCATCAAATAACTAATATCAAGTGCTTTTTCAATTTCGGCAACTTCTTCGTCGGATTTAATTGAACGTTGACGTACAACCGCACGAATTAGAGTTTGCGAAGAAAAACCATTAACCTCGTGCGGCTTAACTCCCAACCAACTTTCAAATTTTATTTTTATTTCCGCTTGATATTGGGGCAAGAAATGAATTTTTCTGTTATTATTCATTTTTAAAAATTCACCTAATTCGGCAAAAGATTTTGTCTCTTTTACACCAACCTCTTCGGCTTTTTCGGCAATCGATTTTTCTTCTCCCATCCAAACAATATCATCAATATCTCTATTATTACCAAAAATTATCTCTCGGTTATTATCAACATCAATTACAGCGGCAAGATTTTGAGCATCAATGCCGAAATAATAAAGGAACGAACTCTCTTGCCTGAATCTGAAAGTATTGGCGGGATAGTTCATTGGGGTATCTACGGCACCCGGGAAAAATAAAATACCGCTCCCCATTATTTTTTTTAGTTCGTTTCTCCGATTTACATAAGTAGCCGACGAAAACATTTTCTTCTCCATAAATTTAATTTTTTAATATATGAAATATAGGGGATTTATAAATTATTATTTTGGTTATTATAATATGTACAAAAAATATATTGATTAATATTATATTTAAAATGAAATAATTACTCATTTTCACACAAATAATGTTTAATTATTCACATATAATTTTTAACTTAGCAAAGTTATTATAACAATACTAATAATTGAGGAATTTATGCTCAACTACGTATGGCTAGGATTATTAATTCTTGGTATAGGAACCGCATTAACTACAGACATTATTGATCAATCCAATAATAGGTTTAAAAACGGAGAACCCCTCCCGATTGAAATTATTTTTCAAGATTCGGTATCTGTTAGCAAAGGCGGAACTTTTAACGGAAAAATAAAAGTTTCGGCTAAAGATTATAATGAGTTTTACGGCACCTTTCGTAACAGCGATGTTATTGTTAATGCTAAAATTTCAGTTAACAAAAAGAATAATCAAATTGCCGTATATTTTAAGGTTGACGATAAAACACCGGAAATGTGGAAATACATGGCCAAAGTTGTGGGCAAAAAAGATGATTTATTAGGTAACTTTAAACTTCTGAAAATTAAAGACGGAAAAAGAATTGAAGGTAATTTGATTTTGGAAGAGATTGCTTTTACAAAGATGAAAGATGTTACCAATGCCGCTTTAGATTACGCCGGCACTGCCGTAAATATTGCCCTGGGCTTAATAGGAATTATGGCGATGTGGCTGGGTGTAATGAAAGTTGCCGAAGAAGCAGGATTAATTAAAATTATTGCAAATGCGGTTAAGCCAATTACAAAATTCCTTTTCCCCGATGTTCCCCCCGACCACCCGGCAATGGGCTCTATAATAATGAATATGGCTGCAAACATGTTGGGACTCGGAAATGCCGCAACACCTTTCGGATTAAAAGCAATGGAAGAGCTTCAAACATTAAACGATAAAAAAGATACTGCAACAAATGCAATGGTTACCTTTCTTGCGGTTAATACTGCCGGGTTAACATTAATTCCAGTTACAGCCATTGCGGTACGTGCGGCAGCCGGTAGCAGTAACCCCGCCGTAATTATCGGCACTTCAATTTTCGGGGCACTTTGTGCTACCACAGTCGGAATAACAGCCGCAAAAGTGTTAGAAAAATTTCCAATCCCGAAAGGTGAATTTGGTAATTGGATAAAATCTTACAAAAAAGGTCTTTTGATTTTCGCTTCCGTAATTCTGATTATTGCATTAATGTTTTCAACCGGAGCTTTTTCATTTGTTTTTTCGAAACTCACATTTTTAAATCCGGAATTTTTCAAAGGGATTATAAATATTATCTCAATTCTTGCAATACCCAGCCTCATCTTTCTATTTATCGGATACGGAGCAATAAAAAAAGTAAAGGTTTACGAAACATTTGTTGAAGGAGCAAAAGAAGGTTTTGACGTAGCTGTTAGGATTATTCCTTACCTTGTGGCAATGCTTGTTGCAATTGGAATTTTCAGAGCAGGTGGCGGAATGAAAATTCTTGTAGCAATACTTGAACCTATAACCAATTTTATTGGAATGCCCGCAGAAGCACTGCCGATGGCAATTATGCGCCCTCTTTCCGGAAGCGGTTCTTTGGGAATTATGGCGGAAATTATTGCCACTCACGGCCCCGATTCTTTTATCGGTATTCTTGTTTCAACTTTCTTTGGAAGTACCGAAACAACTTTTTATGTATTGGCTGTTTATTTCGGCTCCGTTAATATAAGAAAAACAAGGCATGCTTTGCCTGCAGGATTACTTGCCGATGTTGCCGGAATTCTTGGAGCCGTATTTATTGTTAAACTGTTGTTCGGTTAATTTTCACTAAAAACATATAATAATTATTCCGAAATACTTAATAACCATTCATGCAACAATAATGCATACATGTGTTTTTTTGAGACACATCGTTTCACATTTTCAGTAACAATCGGAAATATTTTTCTTCCCAAGTAACTTTTACCCATTATTTCCCACAAAAAGGCGAAAATTCGCCATAATTTATTTATTAAATTTGGCATAAATTATGCGGCGTTTTAACAATTATTTCGACTGTGAGATAAATCACAGCGTTTTTTGATATATTAAAGATGTTTTGTATTATTTAAGTTTAAAATAAACAAATTAATTAAAATTTGGAGGTGAAAATTGAATAAAAAGAACAATTACGGACCAACCAGCAGTTTTGGCAAATACATGGCTTACGATTTTATTCCGAAGCATGCGAACAAAGTTAACGGTTTAGTTTATCTAGGAGCATCAATACTTATTATTGTTGTAGGTATTAGAGGACTTGGGTCATTAGCAGGCAAGTTAACCGTGATTCCCAAATTTTTAATAGGACCAGATAGCAAAATTGATCCAACTTGGGTATTAATTGCATTGCTAATAGAATTTACAATGTTGCTTTTACTTGGTTTTGTAACATTTTTCACTCCTTCCGAGGTATTACCACCTTCTCAGGAAAACAATGTGGGTACCGATGCTGCAAAACTAAAGGAAAGTTTAAGGGAACTTAAAGATGTTGCGGACGAAGAGATGAGAATGGTGGAAAACTACATTGAAAGATTTAACCAACTTTCAAAAAAAGTTGCACAAATTCAATACACAAATCTCTCGGCTATTAATAAAATGAAAGAAACCATTCAGAAGTAAAATTATAGAAGGAATATACTGATGAAAAAGAATATGATTTACTTCGTAATGTATTTGGTTCTGATTGTTGAGCTTCTTATTGTAATTACCGAAAGAGACGAACTTGAAGAAAAAGAAATTTTGATAAGAGATAAAATGCTCAATTCATTGGTGGAATCGTACAAACAACCGTTAGTGCTTTCCATTCCACAAAGATTTTCAGACCATAATTTAAAATCGAAGGACCCGTTGAATGTCGTTCTTACTCCTGCAGGATTAGTTTCTAAAGCGGAAAAAGAGAAGTTGAAATTTTTCATAAATCTTGATAAAAATTCGCGTACAAAACCAAACGGCTGGCCCCAAAACGGAATTTCACTTACAGATTCCACAAACAATTTTAAAATTATTAAAGAGAACGGGAATGCCGTGTTTATTGCAAATTTCAAAAAAGCCGGCAACTATAAATTTAATGCCTATTGCTCGGTTGAACGCCAATTCCCCGAATATCTTCCGGACTATTTGATGGACTCGTTATCCGTAAGAGTAGGTAAATTTAAAATTGCAAAAAGCGATACCGAAAAATTTGAAGTACGTGTTAAAACTTTAGGCGGTGTTAAAAAGAAACGTGCCGAAATTTCTTTCTAATTGAGATTATGATATGAAAAAAATAATTCTAACAATATTAATTTTATTATCCGTGCAAGTTGTTGCACAAAAGAAAATTAAAATAACCGACACATTAAGTGTTGTTACTTTGGAAAAATTCAGTGTCCCTAAAGACAGGCAGATTGTTTTAACCAACATTAAGCAATCTACCATTACAGCTGAATTGCTAGACAATACATTTAAACCGATTTCAAAAATAAAAGATATTTCACAAACCCCTTCACAAAAAGAGATTAAACAAAAAGCCAAAGGCGGACGCGGGGTGATGGTACAATATGTTGTTCATGCAATGATTGAAAATCCGGGTGAATATTATATAAAAATAAATATCAAATATCGCGACGAAAAAGGTAGCGGAGAAGCAACCGCTTATTATAAAGTTACTGTTTCATACCCCATTGTTAACAACGAAATAAGCTTACGAGAAAACTATTTTTATTCCGAACAAGCTACAATGAGTTTTTCAACCGCAGATTTTTCCGACCCTAACGGATACTCGTACCAAATTATTGACTCGGATAATAATGTACTGCAAAAAGGGAACGAACCGATTGTTAACCTGAATGACGTAATGCGTAACATCGCCAATCTTGGAAAAACACTTACCGTTAAAGGCTTTTATCACGGTAAACAATTTTACTATAAATACGACGGACAAGATTATCACAAATCGGAATGGAGTTTTAATCTCAACAAGCCAAATTTGGAGGAATTCGGCGATTGGAAAAAAGCAAACCCTGATGATAAAATTGCTATTAGTGCTTGGAATAAAAATGCAATGCGATTTTTATATACTTATACAGGAAGTACTCCTAACGGATTTGTGGTTGTTTACCCCGAAGTAAAAAATTTCAGATTTGTCGGAGACCCTGCAGAATTGTTTATACAACCCAAATTTTCCCGTGCAGGTAACTTCCTTTATGTTACCTTTAAACTCAATAATGATTTTTTATCTAAAATGGAAGATTGCTCCGAACAAGAGGTAAATATCAAAATTCAATTTATTACACAATTCGGAGAAAAAGTTGAAAAAGAATATGACGGAATTATACTAAAATAATAGGAATTTATTACTTGATTATGAAAAACAAAAAAAACATACTGCTATTAACTTTACTGCTGATAATAAATTTACCTGTAATTTTTTACGGACAGCAGATTGATAACGAGATAAAAAAGATCTCGCTCAAATTAAAAAAGGATAAAACTTATTTAGATCTAAAGTATCTTACTATGCAAGTAGATTCTTCCCTTGCAAAACAATTACAAAACATTCCCCGCACCACGGATAAAAAGCCCTATAGCTTTTCGAGTGGAGCCAACATTCAATACAGAATCGTTTTCTTAAATAAGGGAATAGGGCTAGACTCTATCTACTTAATGTATATTGAAGAAATCAGAATGAATCGACTTTCCGGCGAAAGTTTTTTTGTGGACGAATCGGTAAAAGATGATACAACCGAAGTACTTTCGTTCAAAGATTTATACACATTAAAACTCAACAACAATAAGCAATATCATATTTTATTGCACGAAGTTGAAAAATTTGTTGAAGAAAACGAAGGAGAAACTTTACCTTCTTTGCTGGCAATTAACCCCGACGACCGAAATAAATCCTATATGGGAATGAGTTCCCGCGATAATTCGGATTATTTTGATTATCAAAAAATAATGAACCCTCATTATATTCCCACAGACAAAAAAGCCGGTACGGGAATAAGAAGAAGTAATTCAACCGGTAAAAATTTTCGCATAGATGCTTCTTTTTCCAGAATAACTTTTTCTTTAAAAGCTTTAGATTATTCAATCGGCTCAACAGGGTTCGAAATAAACACATTGGAACCGATTCTAAACCTTTTACCTTTGGAATCTGCAAACATATTTGTAGGCTTACGTTCTATTTTCAGAATCTCTTCCGAAAAGAATTTAAAAAAGGCAACGCTGATTGATGCAAAATTAATGGCTCGAATAAATACACAAAACAGTGATATTTTTGATAATTACCCTGTTGTTTCCGGTGAAAAGCCAAAACTTAACCTTAATAACGGATTCGGTACCGAATTAAATCTTACCAGATTATTCGGGCTTCCGTTCATTACAATTAAAGCATACTTATCAAAAAACAGTTTTGAAAACCCCAATTACCTTTTCAGAACTTCCGATTCCACGCGTGATGCATATTTCTCTTTTGCACAATTCGAAGGTACATTTTCGTTTTATTGGAATGCGAACACAACAAAAACAAGTAGATTTCGTTTCGATTTTGGAGCGGCATACTTTGATGTTTGGAAAGCAACATACGATAATTCCGGTGAAATTACCTACTCCGATTTTGAAGGAGAAAACCACATAGTACCTGTTTTCGGTTTGGCTTACACATTTGTTCCTGCAGGAAATCCTTTTCTGGGAGCACATTTAAGAGTAATGGATACTCGCATAAACATTGGCGGATGGATTAAACTTTTTGAATTTGAACCGGATAATGTAATACGGTTTGAAGCATTTTCAATTACGGAACCTCTTACAAGGCCTTTAGCCAAATGGGAAAGTTCCGGAGGATTATTTTTTCAACTAAGATATAGATACGGATTATAACGGATATGAAGATGAAAAGAAATATTATAATTTTATTATTACTAATCGGCTCTACTTTATTTGCACAAAAAAGCGATTCAACAAAAACTGTTTCTGAATTGGAAAAAATATATTCCAATCTGGAATACAACACAAGCAGTTTTGACGACATTAAAAAACAATGGATTATTACCGACCCTGAAATGGTACGAGATTTATCCAATAAATTCATTGCTAATAACTACGTAAAAATTAACGGTAAAAATGCCGGCAAACAATTCATAAATAAATTTAACAATAATGTGGCAAGAGGCGATGTTGCCATTATTTTGCGTAAAAGGTTTTATGATAATGAAATCGAATATTTTGCCTTTGTTATTGACGATGACCCCGGAAACACTCCTCTTTTCGATCCGGTATTAGACGGCTTTTACTTAAAATCCATTATAGGAAAATCTTTGTATAAAGAATTACAAAAGCAGAATTATTTTTATAACGATGTTTCCAAACAAATTTTTTCTACGAAATACGGCTACAATTTTAATGTTAATCTGAATTTGCTGAATTCGGACCTTATGTTTTGGAACACAACATCCAACGGACAAAATAAATATTTGCTTTCGTTTTTTGGTGATTGGGGTAACGACAATATCCATTTCCCGGGGTGGACAATGCAAGAATACTTTCTCGGAGCTCAACTAACATATTATTCAAAACTTCCTCCCGACCCTCGGAATTATAAGTATAAGCTTAAAGTTGGTACAGGTATCCAAACTTCAGTACCATATGAAACTACGGTCCCAGATATTCCGTTATTGCTTTCCGGACAAAATGCATACGCCGGTCTGTCGCTTTCTCTTTTCAGCAAAAACTTTTTCGTGGATATGGAAGCATCAATGACACTTACCGATTTTTCAGTATCCGATTTTGATTTCCATAAACCTACGAAATATAACTCTATCAGAAACTTTTTCAGTTTCAAACTAAGAGCCATTAACGTTGCCAACCTTTCCGATTTGGGTAAGTTGGAAATGTCTTTCGGAATTGCTACACATGACTTAAATCAATATGAATACGACCCCAAACAAGGCGGCATAGTTGACTTGATTCCGCAAAAAGAATTTATGGACAGATTTAACCATTTCATTAACGGCTCAATCGGCGTTACAAAATTAGGTGGATTAGTACAACACAGATTCAATATTTTTGTTGGATTTAATCCTGAAGAATACGGATATTACGGTTTTAACTTGCATATGATGTTAAGCAATACATTCGGATTTGACATAAGAATGAGCAACAGTTTCGGTTTAACCAACGTTAAATATCCATGGAGAATGGATTCCTATTTGGTATTCTCACCTGTTTTCAGAATAAACTTTTAATAAATAATTTTCGAGGTACTGATTGCTATTTTAAATGCAATTGGTACCTCAATTATCAAAAATTTTTCCGTCCAACATCTTTACTACTCTATCACCAATTCCAATTAATTCCTGATTATGCGTAACAATTAAGAAAGTTAACTTTAATTCATCGCGCAATTTTTTTAGTAAGTCGTGAACAATATTACTGTTAGACGAATCGAGGTTGCCCGTCGGTTCGTCCGCAAAAATAATTTTAGGATTATTTGCCAATGCACGTGCAATGGCCACACGTTGCTGTTCACCGCCTGAAAGTTCCGCCGGCTTATGATTACCCCGTTCCGCAATATCAACAAGTTCAAGCAATTCCATACTACGCTTATCTGCTGTGGTTTTATCAACACCTGCAATCATTTGAGGAATTGAAATGTTTTCCGTTGCCGTAAACTCGGGCAACAGATGATGAAATTGAAAAACAAATCCGAGATTTTTATTTCTGAATTTTGCAATTTCATTATCATTCATTTTATGAATATTTTGCCCGTAAAATGCCACCTCTCCCCTGTCGGGTTTATCCAACCCCGCTAAAATATGCAATAATGTGCTTTTCCCCGCACCGGATTTTCCGACAATAACGGTTATTTTTTCTTCTTCAACCGCAAGCGAAATACCTTTTAGAATCTCTAATTTTTCCTCTCCTTTACGCATAAAGGATTTGTGAATATCACTACAACTTATTATTGTTCCCATAATATTTTCCATTAAAAAATTTTAACAAAATCATTCGTATTTTATTGAATCAATAACATTGATTTTTACGGCTCTGCGTGCGGGATAAAGCGATGCCACAAATGTTAGCAACATAGAGGTAGCCGGAACTAAAATCAAATCACTTATTTGTAATTCAACGGGTAGTGCATCAATTATATATTTTGTAGAATCAAGCGGATATATTTTGTATTCCATTTGCAAATAGCAAATTAACAACCCCAATAACATTCCCGAAATGGTTCCTATAATACCAATCAAAATTCCTTTGAACATAAAAATTTTAAGAATCGATTTTTTTGTTACTCCCATCGACCTCAAAATTCCGATATCACGTTTTTTTTCAAGTACCGACATTGTAAGCGAAACCAGAATATTGAATGTTGCAACGGAGATAATAAGAAGCAACAGGATAAACGCCCCCCAACGTTCCAATTGCAATACGTTATAAAACTCACTATTCATATCGTACCAAGTTTTAATGGTAAAAAGTTCGCTGTCAATCTGTTTGCTCAGTTCCTTTTTAACCTTTTCGGCATTTTTATAATTATCCAATTTAATTTCGTATCCGGAAATACTGTTTGTTCCAAGTAATTTTTCAGCTGCGGTTAAATTTGTATAAAGTGTAAAATCATTACCTGCTTTATTTCTCGATTTTGAAATTCCGGTTATAATAAATTGTTGACTGTTGGGAATTACCAGAAAATTGGTAATCATCTTTTCGATGCTGTTTAACGAAGTAACGGTAATTCTATCACCTATCCTTACCGAAAGATTCATTGCATTGGTTAAATTTATTACTGCTCCGGGAAATTCGCTCTTTTCGGATAAATCTAAACTTCCTCCCAACAATTTTTTTTCAACCCATAATTGAGAATTATCATTATTCTTTTTAAGCCCTTTAATATCAAGCATTTGGTAATTATTATTGTTTGTAATTACAATTTTACCTTGTAAATACGGAGTAAAAAATACTATGGAATTATTTCCCGAAAGAATCTCTTCCAACTTGTTTGTTGCCGCATCCGATTTTTCTGAAATTGCCACAATACGAATATGAGGCTGTGATTCAATAAGCATTTGTTTTGCAAAACTGCCAAAGCCATTGAAAACGGAAATAACAATTATCAGTGCCGCAACACCTATTGTTATACCCAGTGTAGAAATAATTGAAATTATAGAAATAAAATTCAATTCGTTTTTAGTCTTCAAATATTTTTTTGCAATAAAAAATTCGAACATATCAATTAAACTTTATTGATTTTATCGGTGATATTTTGGAAGCAATAACACTTGGAATTATTGCGGAAAGAATTGTAAGCAACAATGCCGAAAACATTACCATAAGATAATTGAAAAAATTAATTTTAATTGGTGCAACATTCAAAAAATAGACAGACTCAGGTAATCGGATAATTTGAAAATTAATTTGTATCAAACTTAAAACCAGTGCCGATAGTGCTCCTAAAATTATCCCGATTACTCCCAAATATGTTCCTTGATAAAGAAAAATTTGCAAAATTTGTTTTTGTGTTGCTCCCAGTGATTTTAAAATACCTATTTCAGATTTACGTTCCAAAATATTCATTAAAACCGTACCGATAATATTAAATATTGCCACAACAACTATTAAACCCAATACAAGTGGAATCGGTTTTTTCTGTAAATCTATCCAAGTAAAAATATTTTGGTGTTTTTGAAAAATTGTCCGAACGTAATATGGATAACGCAAAGTTTCCTTCAATTTATCGGCAATTCCGTTAATATTTTTCAAGTTACTCAATCTAATATTATAGCCGGAAATTTCATCTCTCATATTAAATATTATTTTGGCTTTACTAAGCGGAATATATCCTTTTAAATCGTCGTATTCGGGCATTCCGCTTTCATAAATTCCTACAATCACAAACTGAGAAATTACCGGCATGTTATAAACAGAAGGAGGTCTGTTGTTCATAAGAGTAAAAAGTGTAACCTTATCCCCCACTTTTACACGCAACTTTTCCGCAAGCTTTCTTCCAATTAAAATTTGACTTAGATTTCTTGAGGAGGATAAATATTTCCCCTTTTTTATTATTCTTTTAATATCAAGATTATTATTCACGGGGTCAATCCCGAAAATAACAATTCCGTCAGTACCGGCTTTGGATTTAATAATGGTATTTTTGGAAATATACTTTGAAACGGATTTAATTTCCGGACTTACCGATTGAATTTTGTTTTCCGTCTTTTTACTGTCAATCACATTTTTACCGCTATAACCCGAAATTATTATATGCGAATTAAAATTGACAATCTTTTCGCTTATTACGGAATCGAACCCGTCCAAAATTGAGAGAGCAATAATTACAACAGTTACCCCTAAAGTAATTCCGGTAATTGTTATTACCGAAACAAAGGAAAGAAGAAACGAAAAATTTTGTGAACGAATATATTTATTTACAATAAATAGCGGAAAAGACATACAATAACCTTACATAGTATAAATAAATTTAAAGCAAAGTATAATGAAAAAAGCAAAACTTTCATAATTCTTGACATTAAAAAGAAAAAATTTTAACTTAGAAGTCTATTTTTAAAAGGACTTTGTTCTACAATATTTTGATTGAATCCACAAGAAAAATTCTTATCGGGGCGTAGCGTAGTCCGGTTAGCGCGCCTGGTTTGGGACCAGGAGGTCGCAGGTTCGAATCCTGCCGCCCCGACATTTATCGGATTGTTAGCTTTGGGTTTTTGTTGCGCCAGTAGCTCAATTGGATAGAGCAACAGCCTTCTAAGCTGTAGGTTAGTGGTTCGAGTCCACTCTGGCGTACACATAGATGGTGGGTGTAGCTCAGTTGGTTAGAGCGCCTGGTTGTGGCCCAGGAGGTCGTGGGTTCAAGTCCCATCTCTCACCCCAAAGATTTTTTTTTATATGGCCCCTTGGTGTAACTGGTTA
>Ga0256913_10001541_pt1 | contig 11827 bp, 8 predicted proteins | sample Axial_MatmetaG_FD_185970 | JGI IMG/M metagenome (GOLD analysis project Ga0256913, IMG submission 185970) | Deep-sea worm associated microbial mat communities from Axial Seamount, Juan de Fuca Ridge, Pacific Ocean - Axial_Mat | ecosystem: Environmental > Aquatic > Marine > Oceanic > Microbial...
CCTGGTCGTTGTCAAAAATGGGTTTGTGATCCTGTGAAGTGACCATGGGAATGACAATATCGCCATCGGTGAAAACCAGGAAAGAAGCCTCTTCTCCCTCAAGGAATTCTTCAATGATAATGGTGTTCCCGGCTTCGCCAAAGGCTTTTTTCTTCATAATGGTATATACGGCATCCTCTGCTTCTTCCACTGTTCCGGCCACGATGACCCCTTTGCCGGCGGCCAGGCCGTTGGCTTTGACGACAATGGGCGCTCCATGGTTGTATATGTATTCCACTGCGTCGTCAGGGTTGTCAAAACTGGCGTAGTCGCCAGTGGGAATTTTGTATTTTCTCATCAATTCCTTGCAGAATTTTTTGCTCCCTTCAATTTCCGCCGCGGCCTTGCTGGGGCCGAAAATTTTGAGTTCATGTTCGCTGAATCGATCAACGATGCCGGCCGTCAGTGGATCTTCCGGGCCAACCACGGTCAAATCAATCTCTTTTTCCAGAGCAAAATTCAACAATCCTTCTATGTCTCCGGTATCAATGGGAACACAGCTGGCCATGGAAGCGATGCCGGCATTTCCCGGGGCGCAGTAGATCTGGGAAACCTTGTTGCTTTGGGCAATTTTCCAGACCAGGGCATGCTCTCGTCCACCACCACCGACTACAAGAATTTTCATCGTTTTTTCCTTTCACTCGCGTTATAAATCTTTACAGCAATCAGTTTCAGAAAAATACCTGCCTTGAGCTGTCAGCCTTTAATGTTTGAAATGCCGGGCGCCGGTAAAAACCATAGCCATGCCGTGTTCATTGGCGGCAGCGATGGTTTCCTCGTCGCGATTCGATCCCCCGGGCTGGATGATGGCGGTGGTCCCGGCCTTGGCGGCCGCATCAATGCCGTCCCGAAAGGGAAAAAATGCGTCGGAAGCCAGGACCGTGCCGGTAGTTGGGCTCTGGGCTTTCATGATCGCAATGTGAACGGAATCAACGCGGCTCATCTGGCCGGCGCCAACCCCCACCAGCTGGTTGCTGCGGGTCAGGACGATGGCATTGGATTTGACATGTTTGCAAAGCTTCCAGGCAAACATCAGGTCAACCATTTCCTGCTCGCCCGGCTGCCGTTTGGTAACGCTGCGCCAGGCAGAAGGCGGGGTAAGCAGCAAGTCGCGGTCCTGGAGCAGGAGGCCGCCGACCACCTTTTTGAATTCCAGTCCCGGCTTGCTGAGCTCTTTCCCCAACGGGGCCTGGAGCAACCGCAGGGAACTTTTCTCCGCCAGGATTTTACGAGCCTCATCACTGAAATCAGGGGCGATGACCGCTTCCATGAACGTGCTGGCGATCTCTTTGGCGGTTTCACCGTCGACAGGAACATTGAAAGCGGCGATGCCGCCGAAAGCCGAGACCGGGTCGCCGGCCCGGGCCTGGCAGTAGGCTTCCACCAGGTTGCCAAGCGGTGACTGGGCGGCGCCGCAGGGATTGTTGTGTTTGATGATGACCGCGGCCGTGGTCGAAAATTCCTTGACCAGTTCAAAAGCGGCATTGCTGTCCAGGATGTTGTTGAAGGACAGGGCCTTGCCCTGCAGTTGAACCGCACTGCCGATGCAGGGCTCATCGATGCTGAGATCCCGGTAGAAAGCCGCTTTCTGGTGGGGGTTTTCGCCGTAGCGCAGGTCTTGGGCCTTGACGCCCTGGTAGGTAAAGGTTTCCGGGAAGGTCAGTCGTTGCTCCGGGCCGCAGTCAAGTTCGGGAAAGGTGCCAAGGTAGTTTGAAATGGCGGCGTCATAGCGCGCGGTGGCCTGGAAAACCTTCTTGGCCAGCCTGAAATTGGTTTCCGGGCTCACCTTCCCCTGAGATTGTTTCATCTCATCCAGCAGCGGCCGGTAGTCCAGAGGATCAATGATGACGGTAACGTCGCGGAAATTCTTGGCGGCTGAGCGCAGCATAGTCGGCCCGCCAATGTCGATGTTTTCAATGGCATCGGCAAAAGAGCAGTCAGGTTTGCTGATTGTGGCTTCGAAAGGGTAGAGGTTGACAATGACCAAATCGATGGGATCGATGCCGTGTTCCACCATTTTCTCCCGATGCTGAGGCAGGTCGCGGCGGCCAAGTAAACCCCCGTGGATTTTCGGATGCAGGGTTTTCACCCGTCCGTCAAGCATTTCCGGAAAGCCGGTATAGTCGGAAACATCGGTGACCGCTATTCCTTCATTGCGCAGCAATTTTGCCGTGCCTCCGGTTGAAAGGATTTCAACCCCGAAAGTTGCCAGTTCACGGGCACAGGCAACAATTCCTTCTTTGTCGGATACGCTGATCAATGCTTTTTTAATAATGGCCATTCTCGACTCCCTGGGTTCGTTTGAATCAACCTTCTTCAAGGCTGTCAGTCACGTTGATCCGGCAAGATATCACTACCTCCACCGGAATATTACAAGCTAAATTACATAGCGTAATCGACGGGTGAATGCAATGAAAAAAACCCGCTGGAGGACTTGTCTGGAGTTCGTTTTTTAACTGTTTATTGACAAAAGCATGCCGATGATTTAGTTGTTTATTAGGTAAACGATTTGCAGTCAGCCATGGGGTTTCAACGGTCATTATACACATTTGTTCATTGGATGTTTTACGGAGAGTTGATTGTTGGGCACCTCTGTTGTCAAAAAGATGTTTAAAGTGCTAAAGAGTTTTTTGATTCCGGCGAAAAATTTTTGCTATTTTTCTGGCAATATGTTACCTAAACCTTTGTTTTAGATGCCTTTTTTGTTGTTTTCTCTTTATCTTTCCCTGGAGGATGAGCTTTTGCAACCAGTTGCAAGCTTTCAAAAAGAATTCATCTTGTTGAACCGGATCAGCAGTTCTCTCCGTTATACCAATGACTTCCCCCATGTTTGCACCTCCATTGTCGCTGCGATCATTGCTGAAAGCAGTGCTGAAAACTGCTCTCTTTATGTGGTTGATGATATGCAGCAGTACCTGTCGTTGCAAGCTGCCATGGGTAAAAATGATACAATGCCGGTTTTTTTTCACAATGATGATGGTAACGATCAGGTCCAGTTCCGTCTTGGTGAAGGGATCATGGGAAAGGCGGCGTTGCAAAGACGTCCATTTTTTATTGATGATGTAGACCAAAGTCCAGAGTTCATGTTCTATGATGCTTCCCCTGTAGTTGTGAAATCTCTTTTGTGTGTTCCAATTATTGATGGTGATGAACTGCTCGGTTGTCTTAATCTGAGTCATTCCGAAGCCGGTGCTTTGGAACGACCTTTGCTGTCTTTACTGGAAATCATTGCTGATCAGACGGCTAAAGCCTTGAAAAACGCTTTGTTGATCAAGGAGCTGCAGCAGAGTAAAAAACAGCTGGAAAAAGAAGTGGTAAAAGGTTATCGCAAACTGGCTGATTCCGAAAAGAAATACCGCTTTTTGGTAGAACAAGCTGCGGAAGGGATTGTGGCCACCAAGGATGGCGAAATTCTCTATGCCAATCCCCAGTTCTGGAAAATGGCCGGTTACAATGAGTCAATGCCCGGCATGGCGCTTAGCGAAGTCCTTGACTTGGCCAATCGACAACAGCTGATAACTCCATGCCAATATCAGCAGTTCGCAGGGCAGGAAACCGATAATTATAAACCCGAGTTTCATTTTGAGACTGACCTTAAACATGTCAACGGCTATTTGTTGAAAGTCGAAGTGACCGGTTGCCAGGTCCCCGATGAGCATGGATTTATCCACCAGTTTTATGTGCGTGACATCAATGACCGAGTACGCCTGGATAAAATGAAGGATACTTTTTTTGCTTCCCTGGTTCATGAACTTAAAACTCCTATTACTGTGATTAGCAGTTATTTGCAGCAATTGATTGACGGACAGGTGCGGGCGGCCGGGAAAAAAAATATTTTTATCAATCTCGATAAAGCATCAAAACGTTTGATTACCTTGTTAAATGATATTTTGGTTTACAGCCGATTGAATTACTCCGGGCAGCAGATGAATATGCGTTGCTGGTCCATCAATGATGAGATTCTCAATACGATTGATTATTTTCGCCCTTTGTGGGAGGACAAATCTCTCAACGTGGCCAGTGAACTTCAGACAGGATTGCCTCATTTTCTTTTTGATCGGGAGAAAATTGGCCAGGTGCTGGTTAATCTCATGGACAATGCCATTAAATTCAGCGACCCGGGCGGCAGTATTACCTGGTTTAGCCAGGAAATCGCTTTTGAAGAATGTATGTGCAGCTTTGATTTGGATTCGGAAGTGATTCAGGCGGAAGAGTTTTCCCGGTTGAGAATGGAGAGAGGTGTTAAAGTTGTTATTGAAGATACCGGTTGTGGGATCCCCGAGAATGGTGGCCAGCAGGTTTTTGATGAATTTTATACCAGTCATCATGGTGAAGGTAGTGGTTTGGGATTGCCTATTTGCCGCAGGATAATACAACGTCATGGGGGATGTATTGTTGCAGAGCGGACTGGCCAGGGGAGTCGATTCAGTTTTATCATTCCTTTGCGTTTGGCAGGGCCGTGAAATTGGCTGTTTTATTATTGGGTGAACCCTCTGCTGGTACTGGAACGCTGGGCATTGTTGGATAAACTTGGATGTCAAATTGCCGGTTGTGTAGCTTGTCATGATTGAAAGATGACTTATGGATAATGCCGAGAAAATTGTTGTTCTGGTGGTTGATGATGAGGAAATAATTTGTTCCTGTCTAGCCAGTTTGCTGAGTGAGAATGGCTTTGATGTCGAGATGGCATATGATGCAGAAGCAGCATGGGTGAAATTGTTGCAGAACAGTTTTGATCTGGTGATTTTGGATATTATGCTGCCGGGGATGAGTGGCATCACGTTGTTGAAAAAGATCCAGCAAAAGTTTTCTTCTTTGCCGGTACTGATGCTTTCTGCTATTGACCGCCCGGATATTGTTGTCGAGGCCATGCAGGCCGGAGCTTGGGATTATGCCAAGAAACCTTTTGATAATGCCGGGTTGTTGCTTACAATTAACAATGTGTTGGTTGAAAAACGACTAAGAGAAGAAAAGGAACAGCTTTCTTCCCGGATACCAAACCGTGGCGTTCGAAAAATCATTTTTCAAAGCGATTCCATGAAAATAGTCAAGGAAGTTATTGAGCAGGTAGCCGATACTGACGTGACGGTGTTGATTCATGGAGATACCGGAGTGGGTAAGGAGCTGGTTGCCAATCGCTTGCATTTTCTTTCCCGCCGTGCCGATGAACCATTTGTAAAAATAAATTGTGCAGCGTTGCCGGAAAACTTGCTGGAAAGTGAATTATTTGGTTTTGACCGGGGTGCATTTACCGGAGCATTACGCAGTAAAGCGGGTAAATTTGAGCAAGCGGGCAAAGGAACCATATTTCTTGATGAAATCGGGGAAATGAGCCTGTCATTACAGACTAAAATATTGCAGGTGTTGCAGGATAAAGTGTGTACGCGTCTTGGTGGGGTTAAGGAAATAAAGGTACAATGCCGTATCCTGGCGGCAACTAATCGAAACCTCGAGGAAGAAATTCAGAAAGGTTTTTTCCGTTCGGATTTATATTTTCGCCTCAATGTGGTTAATATTTACGTTCCTGCCCTGGATAAAAGGAAAGATGACATTCCCCTATTGGTTGAACATTTTTTGCGGATTTACAACAAACGATATGGCCGTCGCAGAAAAATTTCCCGCAAAACTATCGATGCACTGCTTGCCCGAAACTGGCCGGGCAATGTTCGAGAATTGGAAAACTGGGTGAGAAGATTTGTGATTTTGGGGAGTGGCAGTGTCTGGCAAAACGTTGATGGGCAATTGAATGGTGGGGAGACAAAGCCGCAATTATCATTGCGGGAAATACCCCATGTGCAGGAAATTTCCCTGCTGTTGAGCCAGAATAAACCGTTGCCATTGCGTAAAATGGTGAAGAAAATTGTAATTGCTGAAGAGAGGGCTTATCTCCTGCAGGTGTTGGAAAAGGTTAACTATAACAAGAAGAAGGCTTCGCGTATTCTACAGGTGAGTTATAAGACTTTCCTGTCAAAGTTGAAAGACTGTGGCATTGAGAAGGTAAGTATGAGAGAACGTCATGGGTTCTGATCCCTGCCATTTGCTGCTGTTGGTGGACGACCCAGTGCTTCAGGGATTGATCGAGACCATTCTTGATCAGCCGGACTTTTCGGTTTCCTCGTTTCGTAATGCTGGTGATGCATTGGATTATTTGCGTCAGTTGAAGACGGACTTGCTTATGGTTGATATCTCCGCTCGTAAGGATGGTGCAGATATCATTGAAACCTGTCGAAGTATTAATCAAAGCATTCCTATTATTGCCCTTTCGGTTCATGATTCCGTCAATATAGTGGTTAAAGCAATGAAGTCGGGAGCAGATGATTTTATCAGCAAGCCTTTTGATGCCCTGGAACTTAAAATCAAGATTCGGAAAGTGCTTGAAAGGAAGGCTCTTCTGCGCGAGGTGGACTCCAAACGAAAACAATTAAAAGAGTATGATCTTTATGACCTTGTTTTTGGCTGTTCCAGGATGATGATGCCGATCCGTTCTGTTATCGATCAGGTGGCTGACACAGATGTGCCGATCCTGCTCCGGGGGGAAAGCGGCACGGGAAAGGATTTGCTGGCTAAAGTGATTGCCGCCCATTCTTTACGTGCTGATAGTCCTTTTGTAAAAGTCAATTGTTCGGCAATCCCTTTGGAACTGATTGAAAGCGAACTGTTTGGTTATGAAAAAGGAGCTTTTACCGGTGCCGGTGAGAGACGAACCGGCAAGTTTGAAGCGGCGAGTGGCGGGACCATCTATCTCGATGAGATTGGCGAAATTAATCCTATTCTCCAGTCTAAATTGCTGCAGGTTCTCCAGGATGGCAGTTTCTCTCCTTTGGGATCTGATCGTGATGTGCAAGTTGATATGCGGGTTGTTTCTGCTACCAACCTGGATATTGAACAAGCCGTCAATGAGGGGAGGTTCCGCCGGGATCTTTATTACCGATTGAAAGTGGTGGAAATATTTCTGCCACCCTTGAGGGAACGGGTGGATGATATTCCCCATATTGCCGAATATTTTCTGGAACAGTTCTCTCGCCAATATAATCGAAAACCCATGAGTTTCAGCCGGAAGTTGCTGCGCCTGATGCTTGGTTACCAGTGGCCGGGAAATATCCGTGAATTGGAGAATATAGTGAAGCGGGTAGTTATTTTTGGTGATGAAACTCCAGCGATTTCAGAGATCTCGGCGAAAAAGCGAGTTGCCAAGAGTCATAATCTGACAACGACAGCCATGGAATCGGTACAGGAATTGAAAGCTTTTGAGAAAGAAGCTACCCGCCGTGCTGAACGGTTGATAATTGAAAAAGTCCTGGTTAAAACCGGCTGGAACCGGGTTAAGGCTGCTTCTTACCTTGGCATAAGCTATAAGAGTTTATTGACAAAGATCAAGGAATGTGGATTGCGTCCCGAAGAAGATGTTGGAGTGAGAATTCACGAAGAGGTATAGTTAGCGTTCATCTGGAAACATCGGTTCCCGGATGGAAACTGTCTTCTTGATTGACAAAAGGAGTGCTGAAAAATGAAAAAAATTGTTCTGATTGTCGTAAACGTTTTGCTGGTTGGTTTTCTGTTGGGCTGTGTAACTGCTGATTTCCCCGAAGTAACGTCATCAGAAGCTCCCATGAGTTTTGCCAAAGACCAGTTTGTCATTGGTCCTGAAGATGTTTTGCACGTGGAGGTATGGAAAGATCAAGACCTTTCCCGTGATGTAACGGTGCGGCCAGACGGCATGATTTCTCTGCCTCTGGTGGGTGATGTGCATGCGGAAGGTTTGAATGTCAAACAATTGACGGAGGTCCTGACCAAAAAGTTCGCCAAGTATATTGAAACGCCGAATGTTTCCGTTTCCCTGACCGCCATCAACAGCTTTAAGGTATTCATCGTCGGTAAAGTCAATGCTCCCGGTGCGTTTACCATCCGCAGTAACACTACCGTCCTGCAGGCTATCTCGATGGCGGGTGGTTTTGCCGAATGGGCTACCCCGGATAAAATCGTTCTGGTTCGCCAGGAGAATGGGCAGGAAAAGCATTATCGAGTTAATTATGATAAAATTGTTTCCGGGTCTGCTCCCGATATCTACCTGCATAAAAATGACCGGTTGATTGTTCAGTGACATAATTTTTATTGCTAACTGTTTCTCACCAGATGATGAAAGGGAAATCCATGAAAAAGAAGCTACAAAATATTTTGATTTTTCTGGCGCTGTTTTTCTTTGTTCAACCGGTTATTGCCGGGGTGCAGTATCATCTGGCTACTGGTCTTTCCACCGGATTAGAATATGATGACAACATCTATCTTGATTCTGATCATGAAGTGGATGACTGGAATTTCATGGTGGAGCCGGAAATTACCTGGCAGGCCTCGGCTCGGCATGCCAGTTTGGAAATTGTCTATCGACCTGGGATCAATACCTATTTTGACGACAGCTCCCTGAACTATATATCACACGATCTGACTGGTCTAGTCCATTATCAACCTTGGGAATTTCTGGGTCTGGAGCTGGAAAACCATTATCTGCACAGTGAAGATCCTCTTGATGATGAAAATCGCGACTATGGAGAAGGTGAACCTGTAGGTGGAAGGGTTGGTGAGCGACAGGGACGCAACGTGTTTTACCGTAATGACAGCAGTGTCAGGGCTACCTATACTTTTGGTGCTGAGCGTCTTTTTGAAGCTGGTTATCGCTTTGGCTTGTTGCAGAATGAAGATCCAGAAGAGGAGGACAGCAAGGAACACGCGGCAACCACTCACCTGGGGTTTCGTTTCAATCCCCGGAATTTGATTGAACTTGACTATGTTTTTACCCGGGGATTGTACGAAGGTCCTGATGATTTTTACAGCCATGAAGGCACCAGCCGTTATACTTATACATTCAGCCCCACCCTGGATGTCTATGGTGAAATAGGCTATACTGACTACCGATATGACCACAGTAGTTCAGAGGATGATTGGCATGAATATGACGCCAACCTGGGGATTGTCTACCGCTTCTGGGACCATTATACCCTTGACTTGAGCTATGGCCGCTATAATTGGCATAATGACGGCGATGGTGATGATGCCGACGGGGATAACTATCATGCCAGTCTGGCACGGGACTTTGAGCACCAATCTTTTAGACTGTCCTTTGACCAGGGAACTGATGTGGATAATTTCAGTGGCGACAACAACGGCTATACGGAATTCTGGCGCGTTCAGGCCGCGTTTACCTACGCTTTTGCCGATCGCTGGATGCTGACTGGCAGCGGCATGGTGGGAAATGATGATTATCGAGATGATTTGGTGTCCCATGATGAGGACAGTTATGAAGTACAAGCCAGTCTTGCTTATGCCGTCCTCCCCTGGCTTTCGTTGTCAATTGAATATACGTATGATGAAAATGATTCTTCTATTGATGAGGATGATTATACCGACAACCGGATTGCTTTTCGGGCTACCGGCCACTGGGATATTTTTTAGCTGAAAGTTTTCCTGGCAAAATACTGATGGTTCATGAGCGGCTGGATAGTGAATACTTGCCGCTCTTGTTTTCGTTTGCATGTATTCTGATACACTGTTTTCTGGACGGAAACAGGTTAACTTTTTTCAGTCGACTGCCGATGTGTTTTAAGGAGCGTTCTGCGCCACTATATATCCATTGAGTAGGAGTTTTTACATGGCTTTGAATGACAACCGTCAACAGTTGCAGCTGCAGCAGTATATTGATCTGTTTTTACGGAATAAATGGCTGATAACTCTGCCGTTTATCCTCATAACTCTTGGCAGCTTCATTTTTGCTTTGGCAATTCCCAATATCTATCAGGCGTCAACGACGATCCTGGTGGTGCCGCAGAAGGTGCCGGAAAATTATGTCCGGTCAACAGTTCCTGCGGCGGTGGCCGACCGTCTGCAGACCCTCAATCAGCAAATCATGAGTCGGACCAGGCTGCAGCAGGTTATTGAACGCTATGGTCTTTACCGGGAAGAAGCCAAAAAGATGGCCCCCGAGGAAATTATCGAGCTGATGCGTAAAAAAATTGACGTCTCGGTCAACCAGCGTACTCGCAACGGCATCAATTCCTTTACCATCAGCTTTCAAAATCCTGATCCGCGGCTTGCCATGCAGGTGGCTAATGGTTTGGCCTCTCTTTATATTGAGGAAAATCTTAAATTGCGTGAGCGGCAGGCCAGGGAAACTTCCGACTTTCTGGATCGGGAACTGGCGAAACTGGAGAAGCAACTGCGGGAGAAGGAGGCGCTGCTCAGCGCTTTCAAGAGAAAATACATGGGTGAACTGCCGGACCAACAGGATGCCAACCTCAGGATGCTTGACCGGCTGGAAGTCCAGTACCAGACGTCTAGTGCTGCTTTAGCCGCCGCCAAAGATCGCCAGCTCCAACTGCAGCAGCAGCTGAATCAATTGACTTCCACCAGCAATACGGTGATGGTGGAAGGGCAGGTGATGGCGGTCGAGCCGGATGTAACCCGTCTGGAAGCGATGAAAGAACAGTTGTCGGTTCTGCGTACTCGCTATACGGAAGCTCATCCGGATGTTATCGGCCTGGAAGCAAAGATCCGCAAGCTGGAAAAGAAGCTGGCCGCCAGGAAGCTGACGGGAACAGGCGAAGCCGGTAGCCAGATTTCAGCCAGTCGTACTAACAGCCCGGCATATATTGAAATCAGCAACCAGCTGGCTTCGGTGAAGCGAGAGATCAAGCAGTTGCAGCGGGAACTCAAACGACTTCGGACTGAAATTGATACCGTCAACGCCAAAGTTGAAAACGCTCCTAAGCGGGAAGCGGAGCTGGTGGCCCTGACCCGGGATTACGGCAATCTCCACCAGAATTATCAGAATCTTCTGGATCGCAAGATTGAAGCCCAACTGGCGGAAAACCTGGAAATGCAGCAGCAGGGCGAGCAGTTTAAAGTACTTGATCCCGCTCAGTTGCCGGTTAAGCCGTTCAAACCGGATCGGCGAAAAATCCTGCTGGCTGGCATGGTGCTGGGTCTGGGTATCGGTATCGGTTTGGCTATGCTGCTGGATTTTCTCGGCAAGGCATATCGTTATGTTCCCGATATTGAAGAAGATCTGGGTTTTCCGGTGTTGGTTACCATCCCGAGAATCCTGACTGAGAAAGAGTTGAAATGGCGCAAAATCAAGAATGTGGTGGGAACAGTGGTGGTCTGTATGGCAATGCTGGCTGCCGGTGGCTTGGGGTATATGTATTTCAAGCTGACTTTTTCCCTGCCGTCCTGGTTTCAGCAGGCCTTCTTTCAGTTATAACCATGGGTGATCATGTATTGTGCCTTTTACGGTTTTCAGGAACGGCCGTTTAATATAACTCCAGATCCCCATTTCCTCTATCTGAACAGCCATTATCGGGAAGCTTATGCTCACCTGGTCTATGGCATTCGCGAACGGCGGGGATTTGTAGTGGTTACCGGTGAGGTAGGTATTGGTAAAACTACTCTCATTCAGAATTTGTTGAACAATCTGGATGAAAATGTTGTCATTGCCTATATTTTTAACCCAATTTTGACAATCACGGAATTTTTTGCCGCCATTTTCGATGAATTCGGCATTCGTCATCACAGCCAGGATAAACATGAAAACTTGCGTATTTTTAATAAGTTTTTATTGCAATGTCTGACAAAACGGAAAATACCCGTATTGGTCATTGATGAGGCTCAGAACTTGAGCCTCAAGGTTCTTGAAGAAATTCGGTTGCTTTCAAATCTGGAAACCCAGAAAAATAAACTCCTGCAGATGATCCTGGTGGGGCAGCCGGAATTGAAGGAGAAACTGAGTCGCAGTGAGTTG